>Ga0118677_10011506_pt1 | contig 13234 bp, 19 predicted proteins | sample AliMusrvi5mmetaG_FD_86154 | JGI IMG/M metagenome (GOLD analysis project Ga0118677, IMG submission 86154)
GTTACTCCCTATACTAAGAGATGCTTTCAATAATCTGTTTAAGGCTCCAGCGTTTATCTTTACTTAAAGGGCGGCACTCAATAATCTGCACACGATCACCAACTTTTGAACTGTTACTTTCGTCGTGTACTTTATATTTAACACTGCGCTTGATATATTTACTATAAACACTATGTTTAACAAGACGGTCAACTTTAACAACAACAGTTTTTTCCATTTTGTCACTAACAACTACACCAACTTGGGTTTTTCTATGACCGCGTTCACTCATTTTGAAACTCCCCCTGCCTTACTTTCGGTGAGAATTGTATTAATTCTAGCAATATTCTTACGAAGGCTCTTCAGCTTGGAAGTATTCTCAAGTCTGCCGGTATGGAGCTGAAATTTAAGGTTAAAAAGCTCTTGAGTTGACTCAGTTTGCTTTTTAACTAACTCTGCAGCTGATAGATTTCTTAGTTCGTTAGGCTTCATGGACATCCCCCCTGGATATAAACTTGGTAGAGAGAGGGAGCTTATGAGCTGCGAGCCTCAGAGCCTCACGTGCGATCTCTTCAGTTACGCCCTCCATCTCATAGAGCACTGCACCAGGCTTTATAACACATACCCAAGAGTCAGGGGAACCTTTTCCTTTACCCATCCTGGTTTCAGCGGGTTTAGCGGTAAGAGGTTTATCGGGGAAAATACGAATCCATATTTTTCCGCCCCTCTTAATATAACGGGTCATTGCAATACGCGCAGCTTCAATCTGGCGAGAATCCAACCAGCCACACTCTGTTGCCTGAAGACCGAATTCACCAAAAGAGAGCTCAATGCCTCTACAGGGTTTACCGGACATGCGACCCTTCATCTGTTTTCTATGTTTTACCCGTTTCGGCATTAACATTGATACGTGCTCCTATTGTGCAATATAAAAATCTACTTCCCTGGCAGTATTTCGCCCTTGAAGATCAACACCTTGACACCGATAAGTCCATATGTAGTTTTGGCTTCGGCAAAACCGTAATCAATGTCAGCGCGCAAAGTATGAAGTGGAACCCTTCCTTCACGGTACCATTCAGTACGGGACATTTCAGCGCCGCCTAGACGACCAGAGCAGGTGATACGTATACCCTTTGCACCAAACTTAAGTGTCGAGGTTACGCTCTTCTTCATTGCTCTCCTGAAAGCGATACGTCTTTCAAGCTGTAAGGCTACGTTTTCAGCAACTAATTGAGCATCCAATTCGGGCTTACGAACTTCGTTTATGGTAATAAAGATCTCTTTTGTTGAGATCAGCGCAAGTTCTTTTTTTATCGTCTCTACTTCAGACCCTTTTTTACCGATGATCAGGCCGGGCCGCGCAGTGAAGATATTGATCTTACATTTATTAGCAGCGCGCTCAATTTCGATTTTTGAAACACCTGAACTATAGAGGCGTTTTTTCAAAAACTTTCTTATTGCGAGGTCTTCATGGAGCAGCTTTGCATAATCAGCTTCTGCATACCACTTCGAATCCCATGTTTTAGTAACACCGAGTCTAAAGCCAATCGGATTTATTTTTTGTCCCAACCTACACCTCCACGTAATAAAACTATTTCGAGTCTGAAAGGGTTACAGCAATATGACTTGTTGGCTTACGAATTTTGCTGGCACGCCCCATTGCACGAGGAACAAAACGTTTAAGTGCAGCACCACCGTCAACAAAAATTGTCTTTACAATCAGACGATCAACATCAGATACGCCCTTTTGTTCAGCGTTTGCAACAGCAGACTTGAGAAGCTTGGACACAAGCTTTGCAGAAGGCTGAGGCATAAACCGCAGGATATTAAGTGCATCTTGAATACCTTTTCCACGCACCAGGTCGACAACAAGTCTTGTCTTGCGTGGTGAAAGGCGTACAGATGAGAGTTTAGCGTTGGATTCCATTATAAGCTCCCTTACTACTTCTTGACTTTGCTCTTTTTATCAGCGGCATGACCGTGAAATGTTCTAGTTGGAGCGAATTCACCCATTTTATGGCCAACCATGTTTTCAGTTACAAAAACTGGTATGAATTTTTTTCCGTTGTGGACTGCAAAACTGCACCCGATAAAATCTGGGCTGATCGTTGAACGACGCGACCAGGTCTTGATGATTTTTTTAGAATTCGGACCTTCAGCCAGAACTTTTTTGTTCAGGTGGTCATCAATAAACGGACCTTTTTTTATCGAACGTGCCATAGTATCTCAGCCTCTCAGCGAATTATTTACTACGCTTCTTAACTATGAAGCGATCTGAAGTTTTGTTAGTACGTGTTTTGTATCCTTTAGTCGGGATACCCCATGGTGTTACCGGATGGCGACCACCAGAAGTACGACCCTCACCACCACCATGCGGATGGTCAACCGGGTTCATTGCCACACCACGAACCTTAGGACGTCTGCCAAGCCAACGAGAACGACCGGCTTTACCTATATTGACGTTTTCGTGGTCAGTGTTACCGACCTGACCGATAGTAGCGTAGCAATCCTGCAATACAAGTCGAACTTCACCAGACGGGAGTTTAACCTGTGAGTACTTACCCTCTTTTGACATCAATTGTGCAAACGTACCGGCACTTCTTGCCAACTGGGCACCTTTACCAATTTTTAACTCGATATTATGAATTACAGTACCAAGCGGTATTGAACGAAGTGGCAATGAATTACCCGGTTTAATATCAGCTTCAGGGCCACTTATCACTACATCGCCTACTTTCAGGTCAAGCGGTGCAAGGATATAGCGTTTTTCGCCATCTGCATAATTAAGCAGGGCAATACGGGCACTACGGTTCGGGTCATATTCGATACTGGCAACCGTAGCAGGAATGCTACGTTTGTCACGACGAAAATCGATAATACGATATTTCTGTTTGTGACCGCCACCCTGATGCCGAGAAGTGATACGTCCGTTTGAATTTCTGCCGCCACTCTTACGCAGAGCAACAAGCAGAGATTTTTCAGGAGTAGTTTTAGTTATTTCATCAAATGTGGAGCAGGTTTGATGTCTGCGTCCAGCTGATGTTGGATTATAGCTTTTGATTGCCATTGTGAACCCCAAACGTATTAGTTAGACTTCAAAGAAATCTATTGATTGCCCTTCCTGGAGCGTAACATATGCTTTTTTCCAGTTGGAACGTTTGCCATAAGCTTTGCCAGAACGTTTAACTTTCCCAGCTACTGTGACCGTCCGTACATTTGAAACCTTAACTTTGAACAGATTCTCAATTGCCTGTTTAATCTCGATCTTGTTTGCTGACTTATCAACAACAATCGCAACAGTATTGTTTGAATCAGAATTCAAAGAAGTCTTCTCAGTTACGTGGGGCTTCTTGATTACGGAGTAAATATTCATTTTTGCAATACTCCTTCAGTAGATTGTACAGAGCCCTGGGTAAAGATAATGTGCTTATATTTGAGCATATCATGAATATTAAGAGCATCATGCTTTAACATTTTAATATGAGGCACATTACGAGCTGATAGGAACAGATTATTGTTGAAATCATCTGTAACAATCAAAGATTTACTAAGATCAAAGGTATTGAGAAAACCTACAAAATCCCTTGTAGAAACCTTATCAAACTCAATCTTATCCAAAACTGTAATATTGTTTGTCTGCAGTTTGTAGGTAAGTACCGAACAGAGAGCAGCGCAACGAGCTTTCTTATTCATGCTAAGATTATAGATCTTGGGTTGTGGCCCAAAAGCAACACCACCACCTGGGTACTGCGGCGCACGACTACAGCCCTGACGTGCATTACCAGTGCCCTTCTGCTTGAAGGGTTTTTTACCGCCACCGCGAACTGCAGAGCGATTTTTTACAGCTACGGTACCGGCTCTTCTGTTAGCGAGCTGGATACGCAGTGCCTGGTGTATGAGGCTTTCTCTTACTTCAACATCAAACACGTCGTCGGACAGCTGAACTTCTCCGACTTGCTGTTTGCTCATATTGTAGACTGCTATTGAAGGCATACACAAACTCCCGAAGTACTAAGCTTTAACACTCTTTTTAATCGTTATAATAGAATTCTTGTGACCTGGGATGGCGCCTTTAATCAAGAGAAGATTATCAGCAGCATCGACACGTACTATTTTCAGGCGCTGTACAGTGACTTTTACATTACCCATCTGGCCAGGCATTTTCTTGTTTTTAAATACATGCGAAGGTGTTGCTGATGCTCCGATAGAACCAGGTGCTCTGTGAAAACGTGAACCGTGAGAAGCGCGGCCACCTTTAAAGTTCCAGCGTTTGATAACACCCTGAAAACCTTTACCAATGCTGGTTCCGGTTACATCGATAACATCGTCAGCTGCAAATTCATTAACCGTGATTTCATCGCCCACATTTAAAGATTCAGCCTGCGCATTTTTGAATTCACGGAGATGCCTGAAAACGCCATGGCCTGATTTAGTGCAGTGACCAAGATATGGTTTGTTAACAGTAGCAGCTGCTACAGATTCAAATCCGACCTGAACTGCTGAATAACCATCTGTTGCAGCAGTTTTCTTCTGAACAACATAGCAAGGGCCTGCTTGAACAACTGTTACCGGCACTCTTGTTCCGTCTTCAAGAAATATCTGGGTCATGCCCAGTTTTTTTCCGATGATACCTTTCATCATATTCAGTCCTATTCAGTCGTAGTAGCAGTTAAAGTTTGATTTCTACATCAACGCCGGCAGAAAGATCCAGCTTCATGAGGGCATCAACAGTCTGCTGTGTAGGGTCAAGTATATCAATTAAGCGTTTGTGAGTTCTGATCTCAAACTGATCACGCGATTTCTTGTCAACATGTGGTCCGCGAAGAACACAATATTTGTTAATTACAGTAGGCAATGGAATTGGCCCGGCAACACGAGCACCAGTTCTTTTTGCTGTATCGACAATCTCGCCTACAGAAACATCCAGCAGTTTGTGATCATATGCCTTAAGGCGAATTCGTATCTTCTGGCTCTGCATTAATAACCTCGTAACGTAACTTATTTATTCAATAATTGAAGCAACGACACCTGCACCAACAGTACGGCCGCCTTCACGGATAGCAAAGCGCAGACCTTCGTCCATGGCGATCGGGGTGATCAGTTTGATTGTCATGGCAACGTTGTCACCAGGCATAACCATTTCGATACCGGCTGGAAGCTCGGCAACACCCGTTACGTCTGTTGTTCTGAAGTAGAACTGTGGACGGTAGCCGTTGAAGAATGGAGTATGACGACCACCCTCTTCTTTGGTCAGAACGTATGCTTCTGCTTTGAATTTTGTGTGTGGTGTGATTGAACCCGGTTTAGCAAGTACCTGACCGCGTTCGATGTCTTCACGTTTTACGCCGCGAAGCAGTGCGCCGATGTTGTCGCCGGCACGGCCTTCGTCAAGCAGTTTACGGAACATTTCAACACCGGTTACGGTGGTTTTGATGGTGTCTTTGATACCAACGACAGCAACTTCTTCGCCGACTTTGACAATACCGCGCTCAACACGACCGGTTGCAACAGTACCACGACCGGAAATTGAGAAGACGTCTTCTACCGGCATCAGGAACGGACGATCAATTGCGCGCTCAGGATCAGGAATGTAGGAGTCAACTGCATCCATGAGGCGTGCGATGGAATCTTCGCCCAGCTCACTCTTCTCGCCTTCGAGGGCTTTCAGAGCGGAGCCTTTGATGATTGGAATATCGTCGCCAGGAAAGTCATAGCTGGAGAGCAGTTCACGAACTTCAAGCTCAACGAGCTCAAGCAGTTCTTCGTCATCAACCATGTCAGCCTTGTTAAGGAATACAACCATATATGGTACGCCAACCTGACGAGCAAGCAGGATGTGCTCACGAGTCTGCGGCATAGGGCCGTCAGCTGCGGAAACAACCAGGATTGCGCCGTCCATCTGGGCAGCACCGGTGATCATGTTCTTGACGTAGTCGGCATGGCCGGGGCAATCAACATGAGCATAGTGGCGTTTGTCTGTTTCGTATTCAACATGAGCGGTTGCGATGGTAATACCGCGCTCGCGCTCTTCAGGAGCGTTGTCAATCTGGTCAAATGCCTTGTACTCAGCCTGGCCTTTACCAGCCAGAACTTTTGTGATTGCAGCGGTCAAGGTTGTCTTGCCGTGGTCGACGTGGCCGATTGTACCGATGTTTACGTGAGTTTTATTACGTTCGAATTTTGCTTTTGCCATGATAAGGCCCTCCTGAGTTACGGATTTGAGTTATTAACCCTTTACTTTTGCAACTATTTCTTCAGAAACCGACTTAGGTACCGGTTCATAATGATCAAAAGTCATTGCGTATGTTGCGCGACCCTGTGTTGCTGAACGCAGGTCAGTTGAGTATCCGAACATCGAAGCGAGTGGCACCATTGCGCTCACTACCTGGGCACCTGCACGGGAATCCATACCCATGATGCGACCACGCTTGGAGTTAAGATCGCCGATAACATCACCCATATATTCTTCCGGCACTACAACTTCGACAGACATGATAGGCTCAAGAATAATCGGTCCTGCTTTTGCACAACCTTCTTTAAAGCCCATTGAGCCGGCAATTTTGAACGCCATTTCAGAAGAGTCGACTTCGTGATAGGAACCGTCGACCAGAGTAACTTTAATATCAACAACCGGGAAGCCAGCCATTACTCCGTTATCTGTGGCTTCCAGCGCACCTTTGCCAACAGCCGGAATGTATTCGCGGGGAACAACACCACCCTTGATTGCGTCAACGAACTCGAAGCCTTTACCAGCTTCCTGAGGCTCAATCTCAAGCCATACATGGCCATACTGACCACGGCCACCGGACTGACGAACAAACTTGCCTTCGACCTTGACTTTTTTGGTGATGGTTTCGCGGTAGGCAACCTGCGGTTTACCAACATTTGCTTCAACTTTAAATTCGCGCTTGAGACGGTCAACAATGATTTCAAGGTGAAGCTCACCCATTCCGGAAATAATTGTCTGGCCTGTTTCTTCGTCAGTTTTGACCCGGAACGATGGATCTTCGCTAGCAAGCTTCTGAAGACCAAAACCGAGTTTTTCCTGCTCAGCTTTTGTCTTAGGCTCAATCGCAATCGAAATAACCGGCTCAGGGAATTCGATAGATTCAAGAATAACCTGTTTTTCTTCTCCGCACAGCGTGTCGCCAGTTGTTGTATATTTCAGACCTACAGCAGCCGCGATATCACCTGCATATACTTCTTTGATCTCTTCGCGTTTGTTTGCATGCATTTTCAGGATGCGGCCAATACGCTCTTTCTTACCTTTCGTCGAGTTGTACACGTACGAACCGGCAGCAACAACGCCTGAATAGACGCGGAAGAATGTAAGCTGACCAACAAATGGATCGGTCATAATCTTGAAGCCAAGTGCAGAAAAGGGTTCGCTGTCTGATGCCTGACGCTCAGTTTCTTCACCGGAGTCCACATCAATCCCTTTAATTGCAGGTATATCAAGTGGAGACGGCATATAGTCAACAACTGCGTCAAGAAGGTTCTGAACGCCTTTGTTTTTAAAAGATGAACCGCAAATAACCGGACAGAACTTAATAGCAATTGTACCGGTACGAATTGCAGACATTATTTCTACTTCAGTCAAAACTTCCCCGCTCAGATACTTTTCCATGAGAGCATCGTCATGACTGGAAATTTCTTCAATCATCTTTTCTCTGTATTCAGTAGCTTCATCAAGAAGTTCAGCTGGAATTTCTATTTCTTCATATTGTGCGCCGAGAGACTCATCATTCCAGATAATCGCCTTCATCCGAACAAGATCGACAACGCCTTTGAAGTTTTCTTCTTTACCGACAGGAATCTGTATCGGGAGTGGGTTAGCCTTGAGACGATCCTTGATCATCTGAATGCCACGGAAAAAGTCTGCGCCGACACGGTCCATCTTATTAATAAAGGCAAGGCGCGGAACACCGTACTTATCAGCCTGACGCCAGACGGTTTCTGACTGCGGCTCAACGCCACCAACTGAACAGAATACTGCTACTGCACCATCAAGAACCCTGAGTGAACGTTCAACTTCGATTGTGAAGTCAACGTGGCCAGGAGTATCAATAATATTAATATTATAGTCTCTCCAACTGCATGTTGTTGCAGCCGAAGTAATGGTAATGCCGCGCTCCTGCTCCTGCTCCATCCAGTCCATGGTTGCAGTGCCTTCGTGTACTTCACCAATCTTGTGTGATACACCGGTGTAATAAAGGATACGCTCTGTGGTTGTTGTCTTGCCGGCGTCAATATGAGCCATGATGCCGATGTTTCTATATTTATCAAGTGATGTTGAGCGGGACACTGAATCCTCCGAAAGCTATTAAACGACTACCAGCGATAATGGGCAAAAGCGCGGTTGGCTTCAGCCATTTTATGTACATCTTCGCGTTTCTTGACTGCCGAACCACGATTATTGAAAGCGTCCAGAATTTCACCGGCCAGCTTGTCTTTCATCGTTTTTTCACTACGAGCCGTTGAGTACTTAATGAGCCAGCGCATAGCCAACGACATACGACGATCAGGACGAACTTCAATAGGCACCTGATACGTTGAACCACCAACACGGCGTGATTTAACTTCCAGAGTAGGCTTGATATTGTCGAGGCTCTTCTTAAGAACCTTCACCGCTTCGTCATTTGCACGCTGCGCAACCAACTCAAGCGCACCATACATAATAGACTCAGCAACACTTTTCTTACCGGCAAGCATCAGAGTATTGATAAGCTTGGCTACAACTTTGTCGTTAAACTTTGGATCCGGCAGAATCAATCTTTTAGGTACTTCTCTTCTTCTCGGCATATATTTCCCCTCAACTAAACAGGTTCAGTATTATTTCGGACGCTTGGCGCCATACTTGGAACGACTCTGCAGACGGCCTTTTACACCAACCGAGTCAAGAGTACCACGTACAATGTGATAACGAACACCCGGAAGGTCTTTTACCCTGCCGCCACGAATAAGGACAACAGAGTGCTCCTGAAGGTTGTGACCAACGCCAGGAATATATGAAGTAACCTCAAGCCCGTTGGTCAAACGAACCCTGGCAACTTTACGAAGAGCAGAGTTAGGCTTCTTAGGCGTGGTTGTATAAACCCTCGTGCAAACACCGCGCTTCTGCGGACAACTCTTGAGAGCGGGAGCAGTCGATTTATCTTTTTTACTTTCTCTACCTGACCTGATCAGCTGGTTGATTGTTGGCATAGTCGTCAAATTCTCCAGATACAAAAAATATCAAAACTCGCCCCAGACAGGAGCGAATCCGCAAACTAACAAAAGAATGGAATCTTTGTCAATCTTTTTATTTGGCTGTAATGTTTTTTTGCAGGCCTTAGCCCGATAAATGATGAACTACTAATTATACTCGGTACTTTTACAAACATTAGTTACTTCTGGTGACGACGTGGACGCTCTGATAAAATTTCGGATGGGAATGGAATAATTAGTAGGGCCGGAATCTCACCGACAGCTCCATTCAGATCAGTAGCGCTTACTACCCTCCATGAGGAGGAACCGTACTTATACTCTTAATACGATTTTGATGTCAACAAAAAAACATCATCTTTGATTTATTTTTATTCTTACTTTGTGCACGTTCATTACTCAGCACGCTTTATAATCCTTTTTTACAGTAGTTACACACCATTTACACTTTTTTCAACTCTTCATGCTGCGATATATTATTCGGTACGATGGACAGTATCATTCCACATAGGATGCATATTGCTCCGACATAACCGTAAAATCCAAGCGTTTCATTTAGCATGACCCGCGCGTACATGGCAGCAAAAACCGGCTCTGAACAAAATATCAGGGCTGTATTTGTATGGCTTATATACCTTTGCATTGATGTTTGAACCAGGAAGGCAAATACCGTTGCGATAATTGAACATATAAGAAGTGGCACAATCAAGTGCGGATACCACACCAGTACTTCCTTACCCCTTATGATCGCCGCTGCGTAACTTAAGAGCGCTACGACTCCCAACTGAACCACTGTTAACCAATAGAAATCACTTCGCTGAACAAATTCTCCGGTATATATTAGGTGTAATGACACGCATATCGCACAAATAGCCGCCAACACATCGCCCCGATTAAAGTACCATGAGCCGTTTCCGCATAATAGCAGCAGGCCAACCACTGCCAGTACAACAGCAACAATAATACGTACCGGTATTTTGTGCCTGAGTAATAATGCCGCGCATATTGGAACTATCACCACATTCAACCCGGTAAGAAATCCGGTATTTGATGCACTTGTATATACGAGTGCCATGGTCTGAAATGCATAGGCTCCAAAAAGAAAGACACCCATCACACACCCTCTGACAATGGTTGCACCGTTAAGCATTTTCCCCTTCATTACCCCGATCGGAAGTATCAGAGCAAATGCCAGAACAAAACGCTGAGCAAGAAAAACAAAAACATCCACACTTTCGATAGACTGCTTAACGACGGTAAACGTAACTCCCCAAAAGAAAGTGGTTGTTATCAGCAACGCGGCGGCTTTGATACGGGTCATTATTCACACTTCCATATATATTTATGGTCAAACCATATGATAAATACAATTTGTGCTTAATTTCGTCCAGACAGACAAGATAATTGGATACAAAAAAGCAGATTTACCGAATGTTTTATTGCCGGTCAAACTGATTTATTGACAATCAAACTCTTATTTACTATAAAGCATCATTCTTGTCATACCATTTAATATTTCAATGCCATCAAAAAAGGAGAAACCGTATGAACATTTTCCGTTCCCTTTCTGTCGCAGCCCTTCTTGCAGCAACAATCACAGCCTCCGCTTTTGCCGCCCCTAAGAGCATAAAAGTCGCAACTGATGCAACATGGCCGCCAATGGAGATGGTTGACGCCAATAAACAGATTGTTGGCTATGACATCGATTTCCTCAATGCTGTCGCAAAAGAAGCAGGTGTGACTGTAGAATTCAAAAACACTGCATGGGACGGAATTTTCGCCGGTCTTGACTCGGGCCAGTACGATGCCATTATTTCTTCGGTTACCATTACCGACGAACGTAAGGCAAAATATGACTTTACTGACGCATACACCAGCATCGGCCAGATTTTAGTCGTGCCTAAAACAGATAGGACCACCAAGACCGTTGCTGACCTGAAGGGAAAGAAAGTCGGTTCCCAGATTGGCACGACCGGAACACTGGAAGTAAAAAAGGTTGCCGGTGTTGAATCAAAGACTTATGACGAAGTTGGTCTTGCATTTGAAGATATGGCTGCCGGCAGAATTTCCGCTGTAGTTTGTGACGAACCTGTTGCTGCCCACTTTGCCCTCCAGAAAAAAGAGTACAAAGATAAGTTCAAGATTGTCGGCAAATCCTTCACTAAAGAGGGTTACGGCATTGTTGTAAAAAAAGGGAACAAAGAGCTGGTTGCACTTCTTAACAAAGGCATCAAAGCTGTTAAAGCAAAGAAAATAGATACCAAGATCCACACCAAGTGGGTTAAGTAATTCGGAATCCGGGCGGGCATGGCGCAAGCCAACCCGCCCTTTTCCTGCCTTTTATGCCTGAACATATTCCTGCACATACCCCGATAGACGTCGGCGATGGCGCTGCCATTCCGCACAAAAGCGATGCCGGCCTGTTTACCGCCTGGCGTATCGCTTTTTTCGGCGCCATAATACTCTGTCTTTTTCTGGCCTTTGGTCGTCCGGACCAATATATGGCAATTTTTATGTTCGTCCCGGATGGTATACTGGTAACCTTTAAGGTCACGTTGGGCGCCATCCTGCTGGCAATTGTTTTCGGCTTGATTGCCGGGCTGGGACGAATCTCAAGTAATCGCCTGATCAATGGCACCGCCTCACTGTATGTCGAGGTTATACGCGGCGTCCCGTTGCTGGTACAGCTATTCTACATATACTATGCACTCGGCCGTTTCATAAAAATCCCCGATATTTTAAGCGCTATAATTGCCATGGCATTCTGCTATGGCGCCTACATGGCCGAAATATTCCGGGCTGGTATCCAGTCTATCCCCAAAGGTCAGATGGAAGCAGCGCTCTCTCTGGGGATGTCCCGCAGACAGGCAATGCGGCAGGTCATTTTACCCCAGGCATTTAAAGTTGTGCTGCCGCCAATCGGCAACGAGTTTATCGCCCTGCTGAAGGACTCCTCGCTTGTTTCTATTCTGGCGGTTGCCGACCTGCTGCGCCGCGGTCGTGAATACGCATCAGAAACATTCAACTATTTTGAAACCTATACCGTTATTGCTTTGATCTACCTGATCATGACGCTTTTCTTTTCAAAGCTGATCAGTCTCATGGAGGAACGACTTAATGACGGCCGCTAGTCGCCCCATGATAGAAGTCTGCGGAGTGTCAAAGTTCTATGGCTCCTTCCAGGCGCTAAACGATGTCTCCTTTACGGTCAACGACGGCGAAAAGGTCGTCATAATCGGCCCCAGCGGTTCGGGTAAAAGCACGATTCTGCGCTCCATCAACTGCTTGGAGAGCATCGATCGCGGCCGGATAACCGTTGGCGGCATGGATGTCAGTGATCCGAAGGTCGATATCTGCAAAGTCCGTGAAGAGGTTGGGATGGTGTTCCAGTCTTTCAACCTTTTCCCGCACAAAACCGTGCTGGAAAACCTGACTTTGGCCCAGACAGTCGTCCGCAAACGGAGTAAAAAAGAAGCCGAAGAAATCGCCATGGCACTGCTGGGCAAAGTAAATATTGCCGAAAAGGCCGCAGCCTATCCGGCCAAACTGTCCGGCGGCCAGCAGCAGCGTGTTGCAATTGCACGATCACTTGCGATGAACCCCAAGGCGATTCTGTTTGACGAACCAACCTCGGCACTCGATCCGGAAATGATCGGCGAAGTGCTTGACGTCATGAAAACCCTTGCCATGGAAGGTATGACGATGGTTGTTGTCACCCACGAAATGGGCTTCGCGCGTGAAGTATCTGACAGAGTAATTTTTATGGATCATGGCAGGATAGTTGAAGAGGGGACTCCCGAACACTTTTTCACCGCCCCGACCCACGAACGGGCGAAACTGTTTTTAAGCCAGATTCTTTAACTCCCGCCATACTGCAGGAGTATTTCAACCAGGCAGGACTTTAAACTCAAGGAGGTAGTACATGAAACGCAGTAACATTATGGCAGCGCTCGTAACTATGGGCCTGGCCGCAGCAACAGCAGTTCCGGCAATGGCACTGGAAAATCAGTTCAGTGGAGCATTTACATCGTTCTATGACGTTTCGAACTAC
>Ga0118677_10011507_pt1 | contig 13234 bp, 19 predicted proteins | sample AliMusrvi5mmetaG_FD_86154 | JGI IMG/M metagenome (GOLD analysis project Ga0118677, IMG submission 86154)
TTCTGAATGTGAAGGATGAATTGCGGGTTGGCCGAGGACGGTGCCTCATAAAGAGCGTCCACGCTCCCGAGCTCCGCGGGGACATCCATGCTCAAATAATGCGGCAGTTCCCGGCCTCCGGTAATTTCGATGCCGGCAGCGGGTGCTCCGGAGGCGCATTGCGTCGTCAAAAAGCATGTGAGAGTTGCCAGCGCAACGGCCCTCAAGCCCTTTTTCATGCAACCCCCTTATTCATCCTTTTCACTAAATACATTTTAACGAAGTTATAAATCATATAAATAATCTAACATCTTCACAGGATATTTCAAGGGTTAAGCCGAAAAAAAACGATCTATTTTTTTAAGCCCGAGAATGCTTCCAACCCGTTTGAATGAAAAGGGATACGGAGCAAAAAAATTTGTCATTTTGGATTTTCCTCGAACTCGATTCCGAAGCCAAGTTGTTCCTTCCGGATCTCCTTGCGACGAATGCGTCCGGCGACATGGTAGTCCTCCGGAAAGTTGGCGCTTGAGAATATGTGGATCTCGGCTGGGAGGTTCTCGATCGGCTCCATGGCCGTGATCTTCCCCGCAGCGGCCAGGTCCAGGTATTCGACGAAGAGGCCGCCCTGGCTGATATTCGTGGCGATAGCCTTCGTCACCACGATCTCATTCAGCGAGCTCGTAATCCTTAATTCGACCGGCAACGCCACGTGCATGCGCGAATTCCGCCGGCCTTCAAGTTGTGCCCCGAGCGACTCCTTCGGTGTCTTGGCCTCTTTGTCGAGGTAGCGCTTCTCCGGGTCCTTGTCGTAGAGAAAGGGCCCGAACATCTCGGCGACCTCTTTCTCATCCGCGCAGACATCCACCTTGCCGGTGAAGCAGTTCTCCTCGAGGAAAGTAGCCATTTCCTTGGGAGCGCCGTAAAGCGCGCTGTGCTTGGGGCGAATACAGACGGTGAGAAGGTGCCGGAGGCCGATCGTGTCCATCGGGCCGGCCGCCTTGAAGTTCAGGATGATCTGGTGAAAGTGGTGACGTCGGATATTTTTCTGGATCTTCCAGGCCACCTCCTGAACGGATTCGAAGGTCGGCTCACCCTTGAGGTCAAAAACGGCAACCCCGCCGATCTCACGCGTCGAATAATGGAATTTGCTCATAGCATTCTCCTCTTACGGGATCGCTCTGTCCGCCGGAGTTCCCGGTGGATCTTGGGCGACATGTAACCTGAAAGAATGTCGCCTTGATGCATGATACAGAGCGTAAGAGGTCCCCCCTTTCTATTCATTTTTTCACTTCTGATTCCGTATAGGTCGTGTGTCATTTTCGCATCTCCCTTTATCGAATTTTTATATCTTTAAAATGGCTCTTTTTTCTACCTCTAGGATAACCATAGCCCACAGGCAATCATTTGTCAATATCAGATAACAAAATAGTTTAAAATAGACGTAATCAGTTCTATTGAAGCGTATAAATAGTAATTGATAGCAATAAATAGCAATAGATGTGTCATTGTGGCGCAAAATAATCAGAAGGTGTCTGTTTAGCCCTCTGAAGAAATTCCTCTAGGACGCCGTTAAAAGAGGTGTGAAAAGCGACGCCCTGATCCAATACGAAGAGAAAACCCGCGAAGAACTTCTTGAAGAAATCCAACGCCTTCTGGAAGAGAACGAAAAGCTTAAAAAAGCCTTGGGTTCCAAGGAATCGATGGAGGAACGTCGAAAGCTTTTAAAGCTTCTCAACGAATCCCGAAGATCAGAGTGTCCCAAGACACCTGGCCGAAAACTGGGTCATGTTGGCGTGACTCGCGCAAAACCGCGAACGATCGATCGTGTGGTTGAGCTTGAACTGACACACTGTCCCGACTGTCATCATCCCGTCCGTGATTCCCAAGGATTCGTCGATCACATCCAGGAAGACATTATCCCCGCGTATGTCGAGGCCACTTGTTTCCGAAAGCACAGGTATTGGTGTCCTTGCTGTTCAAAACTCATAACGGCTCCTCCGGCTTCCGAAGAGATCCCGCATAGTTTTGTGGGGCCGAATGTGTTGGTGCAAACAATGCTTTTAAAATATCACCATGGCCTTCCTTTTAACAAGATCGCGGAGCTTTTCCAGTCGCTTGCGGGTCTTACGATCACAGAAGGCGCTTTGGCGCAGTCGCTTCAGAGGATGAGCGAGTGGCTTGATGTGGAGTCGAACGTGATTCTTGCCGCAATCCGTGCCAGTCCTCTTATTCATATGGATGAGACAGGATGGAATGTCAGCGGGGTCCGTCACTGGCTGTGGGCTGCCGTCAACAAACGCTTGGCTTTCTATCGGATCGCTCGGAGCCGCGGAGCCAAGGTTCCCAAGGAAATCCTTCCCGAGGAATACGCGGGGATACTGGTCACGGATTTCTACTCAGCTTACAACAAGCTGAGCGGGAGGAAACAGCGCTGTCTGGTGCATTTGGAACGCGAAATGCACCGGTGTTTTCTGCGCGATCAATCAGAAGAGTACGTGAAGTATCACAAGATTCTCAAGCTCATTGTTCAAGATGCTCGCGCACTGAAAGCATCGCGGAAGAAGTTTTCGCTTACGCGATATTCAAAGAAAGTGAACTTGATCAGAAGGCGGCTGCTTCGTTGGGCATGCCGGGAGCATGAAAACAAAAATCTAAAACGGCTTGCGCAGCGGTTCATGAGACACGCGCTTGAGATGTTAACGTTTTTGGAAGAACCGGAAACGCCGGCAGATAACAACCTTGCGGAACGGATGATCCGGTCGCATGTGATTATTCGAAACCGAAGTTTTCAAAACCGCTCAGACCGTGGAGCAAAAGCCCACGAGGTGATGATGAGTTTGCTCCACACACTTCGCCTTCAGGATAAAGATCCTCTCGCTTTTTTCAAGAAGGCCGTCCTCTGTCACTCGCAAGGCAATCCCATCCCGATTCTCTCTACAGCTTCACTCCGCTAAATAGACACTATATCTCAGCCACTTACAGCATTTCCTCAACAGTTAGTACGAAAGAACCCAAAAAAACACTTGATTTTTTCATAAAAATATGTATTATTATATAACGTATGAACTAGAAATTTAAACTAATGGGGGTTATGAGTGGTTGCATTCAAGGACGTCGCGCTATACGGAAGAGTCAGCACGCAGGGGCAGAATATCGAAACCCAATTACGCGAGGCGCGAGAGTATTGTCACCGGAATGGCATAGTCGAGTACAAGACCTATGCTGATGTGGCTAGCGGAACAACGGCTTCCAGACCTCAGCTGGACGCAATGCTGACAGATCTGAGAGCTGGTAAGATCAAAACCATCGTTATCTATAAGCTTGACCGTCTGGGTAGGTCGCTCATGCATTTGCTCGACTTGTTAGGAGAGTTTCGTAATCGAAAGATCAGGCTGATCAGTATCAGCGACGGACTGGACTCCGAAAATGACAATCCAATGAGTCGGGCATTTTGGCGGCTGCTTGGAGTTTTTGCCGAGCTCGAGCGGGAAATTATACGGGAGAGGGTAATGTCGGGCCTGGAGCGGGCCAAGGCTGCCGGAAAACGACTCGGAAGACCAGCGGGATCAAAGGACAAAGGGCAAAGGTCGGTTTCCGGATACCACTTGAGATACGCCGGTGTCCGCAAGGGCCGCCGCCGAATCGGAAAGCGGATTGCAAACGTGACCCAGAAGGGGGAGGACAATAATGATCCAGGCAATTACTAAGCCAGTTAATGAGCCAAGGCTGACGCCGATCAAGGCGATCAGAAAATACTGCAAGACAGTGTGTGCCGGGAGTTCAAAAGAAACGTTTCTGTGTACGGTGTTGGCATGTCCTTTGTATGGGTTCCGCCAAGGCAAGCATTCAGCCAGAGCCGGCAAATGGGTTGGACCAAGGTCCCGGAAAGGGCGTTTCTTGCCTAAAAGCGACCGCGCAGCTGGCAAAAATTTAATCAAGTGTCTCAAAGAGTCCTACGCAACGGGAGCGGTAGTTCTAGACGATTCGATACCATCTGGAACAGAGGTGAATGAGGAAGGGATAGCCATAGAACGGGCTGGCAAGGTCAGGATTCAGCAGAGGGGGAACAACCTGCTCATCACCCTTATCCAAGAAGGAAAGCCCAATGAAAGATCTACTTAAGCAGTTGCTAAGACTCTGGGTTGTGGAGTCGGGCAAAAAGATACTCAGTAACGTCCTGGCGGACTCCCACAGTGACGAGCATAAAGTCGCCGTCTGGTGGTATTGCTTGAAAGCCGGCAAGTTTGAGTTTTCGATGAATGCGAAAGACCACACCGACTCAAAATGTTTTTCCAACATCGACCGGAACAAACCGTCCTGGATCCGCGGACGGGTGTTTGAAAGTTCTGAAAGCGGCAGATTTTATATTTCCGTTTATAAGGAATCTTTTAGACAAGCCCCTCTTAGCGGGCGGCTGTTGAACTGCCTGTATAAACTGATACAGGGCCGGCTCCCTGAAACCATTGTAATCTCCGGCATCGTGGATGAAGACGGGCGTGATTTGCTAGGGTTAAAACAGAAGGCTAAATAATAGGATATCCGATGAACGATTTACTTAAGCGATTGCTAAAAAGCGAGAATGTTCTGGCTGGGCGCGGGGAGAAGGTGGTGTTTCCAAACGCCATAGTTATGACCCACTCCGCCCTTCCTGGCGAGCCTGCAAACTTGGGTATTTGGTGGTATCACCTGCCAACAAAGAAGCTGTTGTTCTCGACGCAGGCGTGGGCTCACATTGACTCCGAGTTCGTGGCACAGATCCCTGAGCTTGGTTTGGCACGAGCGGTTCCGAATAAGCTGATGGCTAATCGCGCTGGCTGGATTAGCGGTCGAGTCGGCAACTATGAAGAGCTTATTTTCGTTTTTCTATACACGGAAGAGCTGAACGGACATCTGCCGGGTCCCGTCGCGGCGGACCTCATTTATCAGCTCATGGAAAGATCAGGGCAGAACATTGAGGCGTTAACTGATGCTGATGGCTACGCCTTAAGAGAAACTGGATTTTAATAACCAGCAACCAAAGGGGTGACAGGATATGACGGGCGGCAGAAAGGTTGATATGGTCAAAGAGCTTTACATCTCGTCTACTCGAAGTTTGCTTGAGCTGAAGTTCCCGCCGAAACCCAAGCATGACTATTTGAAAACGCTGGATACCTCAGCTGATGAAATAGAAAGATTCAATGCTTTGGATATGTTGGTGCAATGCTATCGCTGTAATACGATCCGGAACTCAGGATGGTTTCTGTCGGGTGAGTGCGATCAGGCAATCAAGACGATTCTGAAGTATGGCTGCGATAGCGAAGATATGCGGGAAGGCATCGGTGTGATGCTGGTAAAAGAGGGGGTTCAGAGCGAAAAGGTGCATGATTTTGATTCTGCCTTTAAGTTTTACGAAGCTAGCTTGAAGTTCGGTATATACAACCCTGAGTTTCGTTACCTCCGTCTTAAAAACATAGCGTTTTGTCTGTGTCTTAAAGGTCGTTTTGACAGTGCCGAAGAGTTCATTCGCGGGGCGGTCGCTTTGGAGCCTGAACGCTACGGGGGTTGGAAAAATTTGGGCATTGTTTTGGAGCATCAGGGTAAGTTTCAGGAGGCGGCCGACTGTTATCGGAAGGCAATTGATTGTAGCCGCGGTGAACAGCGGTGCGTCAGACATTACAAGAGACTATTGGCAAGACAGCCAACGTTGCGGAACACATGTCCGCCTCTGTAAGCGCAGTTATCGGGAAGAATTTTAGGGGAAGCAAATGACCAACAAAGAACTGATTCTCAGGATCACGGACAGAAACAAGCAGAAGAGAATCGACAAGATCCTTGGGCTCATTACAAGAAACTATGAGCTCCAGGTTGCGAAGCCGTCTGCCTTGTCCCCGACGTCAGTAGAGCTCACAAACATCATCATTCCGTCTAAGAAGCAGGAAAATAAGATCTCCATCTTCGCTCACCATGACGTCCACCCAAAATCTCTTGGCTACAACGACAACAGCACGGGTGTCGTTACACTCCTAAAACTTCAGGAGGTAGTTCCGGACAACGTTGAGCTTGTGTTCACTGACGGAGAGGAGCTCGGCGGTCAAGGTTGCAGGTATTACCTTAGAAACTGCACACGTCCGAAAGAAGCTATCAATGTCGATGTAGTAGGTCTTGGAAGCAACATATTCTACGAAGCGTATGGGTCGATCGAGACGTTTCCGATACCAGGGTCCTTTGAACTCTATAAAGATATTCCGTTTAGTGACAGCCACATTCTCCGGAACTACAGGATCCCGAATATCCTGATACTTACCGGAAACCGGAAAGAAACCCTCATTCGCAACATCTTTGAAGCGCAGCACGGCGAAAGAAACGACGACAATTTTGAGCTTATCTCAGAAGACATTATGAACCGAGTGTTTGACAGCATCGTTCACATGGTCAGAGGGTGTGCAGAATGAAAGAAGCCCTCCATGTGTTCGAAGGAAAATACAATACCGCGGGAGGAAATGAAACCAGCTAAGCCCACCGAGTAAACGCTATAGCTGGAGTATTGGGATAAGCGTAGAATATCAGCAAAATCAGAGCTATCGCCTTAAAGATTTGATTGAGAGCTGTTTCTTGTTATTATAGCAACATACAGCGATTGTAATCCCAACATGGTGGCAGGAGGCAAACAAACACGAGCAATAATACATATACCATTTAATTTTGCGTAGCTTCGGCTACTGTCCAACTCGAAACTGACAATTTCACTCCAAGGACGGTGCTTAAGGTGCGCCCCTATAAAGGGGCGTGCTGAAAGCGTTCCTTGGAAGGCATGTCAGTGCCTGAGTTGGGGCGTGAGTAGGTGCGCCCCCCATTTTTTTCAGGTACTACATCCCTCCCAAGAGCAAGCCATCCCCGACAGGGCTGAATCACGCACCAGACCGAAAGGATTCAGCCTGTGCCTGTCCTTCAATTCAGAACCAAGCCCGCTATTCAGATTTCCATCTTACTATCCAGTGTTGCGAATTTGTTCTTAGCGACAAAAATTTTAGGTCGGTACAAAGTCAAAACTACAACACTTAACTCAAGGAGGCCTGAAATGGCAAAGCCAGTCTTTAAAGCAGCCTCACCGGAGCAGTGCGCTAAGCGTAAAGAGGATCTGGCGGCAGATTTGAAAAGGAACTTCGAAGCATTTCAACAACGGAAGGATGTCATAAGGCAAGATGACGGCAGTTATGACGTTGAGGGAGACGTTGAAGATCCCGGTTCGTTGGATTTCAAGCGTTTGGCCGCGAGGTATGGGAAAGTCGTCGGTAATTTTTCGTGTGGAGGTACGCTTGAATCCCTCGAAGGTACTCCTCGGGTGATTGGTGGCAATTTTAGTTTTCACGGCGAACTTCAATCCCTGAAAGGATTTCCTGAAGAAGTAAAAGGGAATGTGCTGTTTATGAATCATCCTATTCATGGCAACAGGTTGGATGCAAAAAGGTGGGCGGAATGCGATATCAGAGAAGCGTGCCACACGATAGGCGGTCGGGTCACCGTCGAGAATCATGAAGGAATATAAAACTTCGTGTAGACGATGATAAAGCGGCCAAATGGACGCCCGAAACTTAAACCAAGGAGGACTGAAATGTGCGACCGAGTTTTCAAAGCAGCTAGCCCGGAAGATGCGGCGATTCGTGAGGAACGGGAGTACCCCAGAATTGTTGAAGAATGGATCAATGACTTTAGGCGAAGCCAAGATGTTCGGGAAACCAAAGATGGCTATATCGTACGCGGGGACATTGTGTTTTCTGGCCTTCATCACATCCCGGTGAAATTAAAGGATGTTGCGGGAACCATAGTTTGTTTCGATCTGACTTCTCTGGACAATTTTCCCGCTAAGCTGAATGGCAACGTGATCTTAGTTAACTGCCAAATACAGCCCCAAGCAATAAGAGCGCGTTGTCCCGCAGGGGATTACAGAATCTATCGGTGCGAGCAAATTTAGGAATAAAAAATGCGAAAGTCCATTCCTACCAGCCACTCGAGAGCAACTAGCCGAATGGAGTTTATCTAGCAGCGAACGGGCCAATTATGGGTTGTAAAATGAAGAAGCTGTCTTTGATTTTGACGTGTCTATTACTGGTTGCACCCAGCTTATTGGGGGCGTCGCTGCGAACTTCTAACGAGACCCTTCCCGAAGGAACTGTAATTGATACATATACGTCTACAAGGAACCCAGCCCACAGTATTGATATTGGTACGGGCATAGCCGGCATCAGATGGAATGAGTGCATAAACGCCTCTAAACAGTCGGAGTATGTGATCAGATACTACGGGTTTTTTAATAAGGTTTCTTATGTGTACAAAGGACGAGTAGTAACGACCGACCAACTCGACGACCTGGTGGAGCAGGAATTTCAAAAGAAGGAACAGCGAGAACAGGAGGTGCAGTCTCAACAGGACCAGGAGAATAAATTGTTCCTTTGGGGATGTTTGATATTTCTTTTTGTAAGCATGGTGGGAGTGACGGGCATCGTGAAAGGCGTAAAGCAGAGGGTAGTGTTTTACTACAACACAACGGATCTGATGATATGTCTAGCGCTGCCCATAGTTCTTCTTATCTTGTTTGTTATCGCATTCGCAGCACTGCCAAAACCGCCCACCCAAAACCCATCACTCAACGTCGTTATCAGTTGGGGAGTAATTTCATTTCCCTACGCCGTCTTCATCGGGTACAACTTTTACAAGGCCTTTAAATACAATAGCACCAGTAAATGGGATGCCATTACCGTCGCGGTGGGAAGAACATTGTTTACAGTAGTCGCAATATTTGTTGCTTGGGGCAGTGCCGGAACCGGTCAGAAGGACAGCGAGTCAAACGAGGCGTATGCGTCTAGGAAACTAGCGGATATGATAAGTTTTGCGGCAGTCATGGCGGGGCTGGCGTGGGTGTGTAAAAGATTAATAAACGGGGAACGAATAAAATTCGGATACGAGGACCAATGAAAACCAGACGAAAGGACGCTTTAAGAAATATCGAGAACAACCTGAGCATCGAAGAGAGAATGAGCAATTTAATGCTGGATAAGCTGCATCGAAGCGTTATGCATGGCAAAGAGGTTCAGGCTGGTATCATTTCCCAATCAATCAAAATCATGTTCCCCAAGACCGATGTCGCAGTAGCCGACACCACGTTTGAGGCGCTCTGGAAATTAGGCAAGCACAAGCAGGCGATCAAGGTCTATCTTAAAGCTGGCAGACCATTTTGGCATTCGGAAGCCGTAGGCCATTACTATGAGAGGCAGGGGCGTATTAAAAAAGCCATGGTCGAATACGAGTATCTGGTGAATGAATATCTAAAGATCCGAAAAGACTTCCTGCCGCTGCCGAAGGGGCCGGCGGAGCTTTTTAAGCTCGGTCGGTGGTACGCCTCCAGGAATAGGGGCAAGGCGATGCGATACTTGAAGCTTTATCTTAGTGCCGAGACCGTATGCGGGAGCGACCCCGTATTTTATTTGCGGCACAAACACGCAGCGAAGAGAATCTTGAGTGAACTGGAGGCGGTGAGGACATGAAATTTCGGCTTCTCCCCGTAGCTTTTTTATTTACGACGGCGTCCTTTTTACTTTCAGCCAGCATATCCCTTGCCTATCGCGACGATTACCCGCCATATAAATTCGGCGAAAAGCCTCCCGCACATCTGGTGGCGGTTGAGTTGCTAAAGGGCAAGGGCCACTACAACTCCGCGGACGGCAGGGTTACAGCGTCGTGTAAAAAGGATGAAAAGGGCAACCTGACCTTTAGCTTCATGGTGGACGGGAAACTACTGTGGGGCAGGGAATGCTCTTCCGTTGCCCCGTCGGAATTTTACAAGACGGATCTGAACAAGGACGGGCTGGAAGACTACATTGTGATTACTTGGGGTGGCGGAGCTGGCTTGGGAAGTCATATATCCAACGTCGATATTTTCCTGGCGAGGAAGGGCGGAACTTTCGATGCCATTAGCTATGAAGGGTTCGACCCCGGGCTGGAGGATTTCGTGGATCTGAACAGCGACGGGAAGTATGAAGCGATCATTGAGACCTTCTATGGTGGTAAGAGCCACAATTATTTTGTTTATAACGTCTACAAGTTTGCACAGGGTCGATTAGTCAATGCCGACAAGAAGTTCCCGGGGTTCCCGAAGTTTATCCAGTATAAAAATAAAAATAACGATCAGGATACAAGGCAGCTGACTTCCGCCGAAAGACGCCGGTTTGTCAAAAAGGTAAATTCAGAGATCAAGCACGAGATTTTGTCCGTTTCTCAGTGAGAATTTAAAAAAACTAGACAGCTCCTGTGTAAAGGAGGACCTGTGGATCATAAGATCTGGGATGCATATAAGATTTTTGGTTTAACGGCAGAGGCCTCAAAGGAAGATGTGTCGGCCGCGTATCGTAAATTAGCATCCGAGTATCATCCAGACAAGGTCGCGCATCTTGGAGACGCACTCAAAGAAGTGGCTCTTAAAAAGATGAAAGAGATTAACTGGGCTAATGATATTCTAAAAAAGTGTTTTGATGAGAATCAAACATTTCATGGACAGCCTTATCAAGAGAGCAAAGAAAGAACCCACGAGGAGGTGAAGGAAAAGGACCTCCCGAAAAGCGTTAGAAAACAAAGGAAGTACGAGCATCAAGAGCCCACGAATCATGAAGAGGCTGTAGCCTGGTTGGTTAGAGAAGCGCAAACCAGTGATATTCTGGTGGCTCTTGCGAAAGAACTAGCTCATGGGGATAACTGGAATAGATTCGAAAGATTTTTTGTTCCAAGGAAATTTTCGCAAGAGGAACGACGTCTTACGTTCAATATACGTTGTAATATTCTGGCAAATGAAGCGAGATACGCGGGGGGCTGGGAATGGATTGATGTTTTTAAGGATGCCTTCTTGGTTCTGGGTGATAAAACTAATGCTAAGAAAGTCGAGGACGCTATTATTGCTGAATTTGGCAAAGGCCAACCGTGATGAATAAAGATCTGGCATCAAGTTGAGAGCCATCGAATGCTTCGCAAAATTACGGAAGCAGAAACATATGGTTGCACCAGGTGCCCGTTTGTGAAAAAGATAGATGCACGAATCAAGCGCGAGGTCCTGTCGGTTATTAAATGATTCGGGATTGGGGGTAGGCATGGCTACAAATTTACTGTGGCTTATAATGGGATTTGGACTTGCCTTGCTGATCGGATCGGTTTGCTGGACCGTTTGGCTGCTTTTTGAAAACAAAGCTATGCATCTAAGGATTTATGACCTCTCGGGCACTGAAGGACGGCTTACGGTGCGCGTCAATTGGCTGGAGTGGCAGCTGGGGAAAATTAAAAAGAAGGAGTCGGCTGAATTAGGAGAGCTAAAAGAACCCCGGCCTATTGTGGAGGGGGAGGACAATGGGAAGCCATGAATCTCAAAGAAGCGAAAGAGTATTTCAAAAAGCATCCCCGCAATGATTTGAACGGAAAGTATTACGCATACGATGCCGACGGAAGCGTCCTCGGCTACGTCGAATACCGCAAAGGCGTGGTCGTAGCACGGAAGAGCATAGAGAAAGGGAAGAAATCCGAGGAACAAAAACCGGAGCGAAAACTCTTCCAGCGATGAAGGATGGCTAATAGCCATTTATCTATCCGTAATAGATTCTATCCCTTAAATCCCTTCCATCGCTCTTGTCCCATCCCCGTAGTGCCAGCTATCCTTCCCCTCAAAGGGAGGGTTCAACCCATGCCACAGACATTCGGGGAAGCATTGAGGGAATGGCGTAGGGCTCGGGCGGTCACCATCGTGGAGCTTGCAGTGAAGATCGGGGTCGGGCAGGCATATATATCCGAGTTGGAGTTGGGGGTGATTGCGCCGATCCAGGAGCAAGTCGAGGTTATCCAGTCATTCCTAAGCGATATGTAAGCTGTTCGGAAAGCGTATTATCTGAGACATCCATATGCGGAATGGGTATAATACCGGCACCACAAGGGGGCTACCCATAACGTATGTGTAAACGACTCGTCTGGCTTGTTGTCGTTGTTGTCTTATTCTTCCCACCTGCCGCATATTCCTCATCCGAACCAGTTCAAGACCGCCACGTCTACTTCTCTCCCAAAGGTGGCTGTACCCAAGCCATTGTAGACGCCTTAGGGCAAGCCAAGTCTTCAATCCTTGTTCAAGCCTATACCTTTACCTCATATCCTATTGCGGAAGCTCTTATTGCTGCTGAGAAGCGCGGCGTGAAGGTCGAAGCGATTATCGATGCAAAGCGGATCCATGAGAAGAAGGTGAAGATCGGGTTGGTGGCAAAGGGCGGAGTTACCGTCTATCTCGATGGGGCGCACGCGATTGCCCACAGCAAGGTCATGGTCATTGATGGGAAGACCGTGATTACCGGGTCTTTCAACTTCACGAATGCTGCTGAGGAGAAGAATGCGGAGAACCTTTTGATCCTAGCCGATCCTGCTTTGGCGGCTGAGTATACGAGCAACTGGCAGATTCATCGGAAGCATTCCGAGCTTTATAACGTTTGAAAGGAGAAAAAATGAAGAAGTGTCCATTTTGTGCAGAAGAAATTCAAGACGAAGCGATTAAGTGCAAACATTGTCAATCTGATCTAATTGTAAAACCACATAAACCCGCAAAAACGTTCATATGCAAGGTTAGGGATAAGAACAAAGAAGAGCTGAAGCGCTATTTTATCGCACAAGAGGAAAATCAAATAAACGACTATTGTACAGGTAAAGGATGGATTTTATTGGGCGCGGAAGAAGGCAGCATTCCCAATGTTATTCCTATAGACGCAACTGGAAGTAACACAACGGTAAGCAACATTAGCACTTCAAATCCGTCAGCAGCAAAGTGCCCGAAGTGTGGTTGCACATCAATTGCAGCGGTCAAAAAGGGATATGATGCTAGCGACGGTTGTTGCGGAGCAATTATTTTGGGGCCTCTTGGGCTTTTGTGCGGCGCTACTGACGCAAACAAGTTATCGAGCGTTTGCCAGAAATGCGGATTTAGTTGGAGATTAAAATAATCAACCACATGGGCATAAGAACTTTAACCGATCGTCTGGGGTGTCACCGGATACCGGAGCGATGTTTTGTAATAAAGGGTGAACCAATGCCGTTTTGCGCCCGTTGTTTTGGAGCAAGTATTGGGCATATTGGTTCCTTTCTATTGTTCTGTCTGGGTTTCTTGGGCGGTATGCTAAATTTAGTTGAAACTCGGTGAAAAAAGAGGCAGGGTTCTCTCTTCAGAACAAACAACCGAGCTGCTGAAACAGCTCAAAGGAGA
>Ga0118677_10011508_pt1 | contig 13233 bp, 7 predicted proteins | sample AliMusrvi5mmetaG_FD_86154 | JGI IMG/M metagenome (GOLD analysis project Ga0118677, IMG submission 86154)
ATTATGGAAAACGCTAACCTTGAGTCCCGGGCGCAGTGATGCGGCCACTTTGGTTGCCAGATCAATGCCACTTCCGACAGTCACCACATCCACATCGAACACCTCTTTTTTACGGCCCAGGAGGATATCCCGGACAAAGCCGCCCACGACGTATGTTTCAACACCCATCAAATCAGAAATCTTACCGATCTCTTTGAATACCGGGTGGGTTATATATTCTTTTAAATTCTGCACAAAATTAATTTAACCATTGCTATTGGGTGCAAAGTTAAGGATTTAACTCTGGATTTCCCGTTTATAGTGATCGTCTCCCTTTTGTGAGGTCCTTCCCGGTAAAAATGGAACACTGATGACGCTGATGTTACGGGTGAACACTGATTTTGATAATGCTATGATTTAGGACTTCTCATTAGCAAAAATGGACCACTGATGACACTGATGTTACGGGTGAACACTGATTTTGATAATGCGATGATTTAGGGCCTCTCATTAGCAAAAATGGAACACTGATGACACTGATGTTACGGGTAAACACTGATTTTGGGCAATCCGTGAAAATCTGTCCGATTCATCTCAACTTTGTTCTAAGAATATCGAATTAAACTTTATTTCTATCTCCTTGATTTCATTTTTGGATAAAGCGGCAAATTCATTTTCTCTGGCCCGTTTGGAAAGCGTCCCATTATTTTGTTCTAAAAACCTCAAGAGTAACGCAATAACGTTATTGGGCATTTCAAATTCACTCTCAAGGAAATGCTTAAATTCGTCATATTTGATTAAATACGACACTTCATTGGGTATGATATTTTGTATCGTATCATTTACACTATCATATAAAAACTCAGCCTGTCGGGTGGCATCAAAATATTTATAGTAATCGATTGTCTCATTGAGTACTTCTATATTGTTATCCTTAGTCACTTCCCATTCGATAAAATCGAGCAGTGGTCGCGAATAAGACTCTAATATACTCCGGTAATCATCGATATGATCAAGAATTGATGCTGAAACCGGGAATATAAAACCTTGCTGTGAAAATTGTTTTCTGGCTAACAGGTGATGGATAAGGTAGCGATGGATGCGGCCATTCCCGTCTTCAAAAGGGTGAATAAACACGAACCCAAAGGCGATGATTGTTGCAGCCAGGATTGCATCGAGGTCGCTTTTCAAAAGTCTTTCATTTGTGCTAAGTAAACCATCGATTAATTGTTCGATATCCTGCCATTTTGCAGAGATATGGTCTGGAAGTGGTTCTCCGGTGGTTCGGTCATGTTCACCCACAAAGCCCCCTTTTTTCCGGAAACCCATTTCAAGAAACCGTCCGTTTTCGATTACGATTTGTTGAAGCCGAAGCAATTCATTTTTAGAAAGCTCCGTGGCCCCCGCCTGACCAATTGCAAGTCCCCAGCGTACTGCACGTTTGCTTTTGGGGCTTTCACCTTCGATTGTAAACGATGCCTTTGAATCTTTCAGCAATAAAAACGCGGATGCCCTGTAAAGGATCTCTTTGTGTATTTTTTTGAGATATTCAACTTTTTTTTCTGCCAAATTGACTGAAATGAACTTCTCTAACTTGTTGGTCTTGTATACTAACGGACAAAAATCGCGTGTGCCTGGTAGATTATTGATGACCCGGTGACGGGCCGAATTATCGCCATTTGAAATAATGTATTGTAAGATGCTGTCTAATAATGGAGTATATTTTATTTTGACATCGGCATCGGGTAATTCAAGACGCTCCTTTGTGAGAAATTCATAAAGAAACCAGATTTTACGACAATATTGGCCTGTTGGCTCTGTTTGAACCAGCTCCTTAACGTCATCCTTGATCAATTTATCAAATAGCTTCTTAAAAAAAAACAAATTTATCCCTTCATATTTGATTGAAAAGACGAGCTGTTTATACAACGTATTATCTGCCATGTATTTTGGTGGAAAGACACGCCATTGTTCGTTTTCGTATTTTTTATTTGTTATGCAAATCATTGAAATTTTATCCACCATAGGTAACGGGAGTTGCAGCAGGTGTATAATAGCGGCATAACCAACAATAAAACCCCTCTCGGGAACCACCCGCCCGTTAAAAACAGACGCTTGAATTGATAAATTAACGCTTTCCATTTTTATTTCTTATAATATGACGCTGAAACGGCACCATAAAAATACAAAAAAATTAAGAAAAACAAACGCAATATTCGAAAAATACACGCTAATCTTATTTAAACAGGAAATATACACGTCGAATGTGATTTGATCAGTGAAATTTGGTAGAATAGATACTTATTCGGAGTTTAATTTTTTGGTTTTGAATTTCAATGGTATGTCTAATAAAGTTCACTGGATGAATTAAACCAAAATCTTAATTAAAAAGAGGGAGCACCGATAAAGAGAGGTGTTACAGATGAACATTGATTTTGGTTATGCCCCTTGTAAGGACCTGACGGCAGTGATTCGATCCCTCACCGGCAAAAATGGAACACTGATGACACTAATTTTGATAATGCTATGATTTAGAGCCTCTTATTAGCAAAAATGGAACACTGATGACACTGATGTTACGGGTGAACACTGATTTTGGGCAATCCGTGAAAATCTGTCCGATCCGTTTCATCAGTGTTCAATAAAACAGAAGACCGATGACCCTTTAAGCATTACTATCCCTGACCGAAACTGGCCATCGCTTTTAGCACAAGTTTTAATCCGTTGGCCGATATTGTTACGGTTATTCCTTCATTTCCTTTGCTGATAATGCATTCATTCGTTTTAGTGTGAATGCTCACTATCTTGTTTATATTTAGAATCGTACTCCTGTCAGGTCTGATAAATATTTTGGAAAATGGAAGCAGATTGGTTCGGAATATCTCAGAAATGCCTTTACTAACCAATAGTTCCTTCCCGTTTTCAAAGAATAACCTGGAGTAATGTGCCTCTGCCTTAACAATTAATAGTTCTTCAGGTGAAATATATACTGGCCCCAGGTTTCCATTAATTATAATTTTTCCGGGGATATCGCTCTCCTGATTATTTGTGGTTATATGATTGCAGACCTTTTTGATGGCTTCTTCAAGCTCATCCAAATCAATAGGTTTCACAAGATAAGTGATGGGGGAATGCTTTAAGGCGTTAAGCAAAATATCAGTTTCGGTATGGGCGCTTGTAAAGATTATTTCGGGGAATAGTCCCTCCCGCTGGAATTCATCGATAAGTTCGAAGCCGTTTGTGCCAGGGAGGTTGATATCAAGCAATAAAAAGTCGGGTGGATTTATCCGGGCAAGCAGCAAAGCTTCGGTGGCGTTTGCAGCCATCCCAATACAGATTATGCCTGCTAAACTACACATTCGGATCTTCTTTAGTAATAATTCGCGCGATTTTTCTTCATCTTCAATAATAAGATATTTAATTTTTTTCTCCATCGCAAACCAGGTTTAAGTTGTGGTAAAATAAATAATTTCAGTTTCAAAAATCAAAGTTGTAGTTTTCAGGAATAATTATTTCAAAACGGGTACCACAAACAGATCCATTTGGGTCATTGATATCGGATGAGGTCATACTGATTTTAAATTTGTTAACCTGATTATAGATTGTTATTTGCTCATTCAGTATTTTTAATCCCTGACCTGTTCCAGTGGTTCCCATCTCCTTTGCTTTTGTCCTGCCAATTCCATTGTCTTCAACGCAGACTGAGAATCGCGTCGAATCTTTATTGGTTACGGCAACGCGGATTATTCCTATTCCCTCTTTGTGTCGGATACCATGTTTAATTGCATTTTCAACCCATGTTTGCATCAGCATATTAGGGATTTCCTTTTGTTGGTTAACATGCGGGTCTATTTCCAGCTGATATTCCAGTTTATCCCCAAACCGCATTTTTTCCAGTTCGAGGTATAATTTCACATATTCAAGCTCCAGTTCAATAGTGCGGGAGGCTCTGTCGGCATCCCGAAGCGTAATATTCATCAGTCGTGAATATTTAGTCAGAAATTTATTGGCCTGCCGAAGATCGGCATTGAAGATAAAGTGCTCTATATTTGCGAGTGCATTTCCAGAAAAATGAGGGATGTTCTTTGAACGAACTGATTGCAGACGTAATTCATTTAGCCGCTTTTGTTCAGTCAGTTTACGGATCATCTTCTTTTGCCGGTTTTTCATGATGTATACTGCAAGGAGTGTTATGAAACCTGAAAAGAGTAATATAACCATTGCATAAGCCCACCATTGTTGCCACCATGCATGCTTTATTATGATGGGGCAGGAGGTGACAATCTCAGACCAATGTTCTCCATCAAGTGAAGAACGAATCTCGATAAGGTAGTTTCCAGGATTCAGATTTGTAAAAGATTGCTGGGTAACTTTAGTGGGTTGAGACCACTCAACGGACATTCCCTTTAGCCGGTATTGGTAAATGATTTTGTCCGGTTGGGTCTCAGAGACAGCAAACATCGTGAATCGGACTGAGTTAAAGATATGGTTGACAATTAATTCTGTAGTATCGGCGGAAGAAATCAGAGTCCAGTCGATGGCATTCTTCGACAATGAGATCGAGGTAAAATGGGGTTCTGGAAGATAAACGCTATAATGTCGGACCAGGCTATCGGGTGAAAAACGGAGAACTTTATCCGTTACTGTGTACCAGATTTTCCCTTCATTATCTTTACAAAAGCCGTTTTGTCCACCGTCCATTGCGATATACCCGTTTTCGGCACCAAATTGATAGGTATCAGGTTTGCCATTGCTGTAAAACTGATCGAGGTTAATCAGAAACATATTTTTCACGGTAGTTGCCATCAGCCAATGGTTTTCAATAAAAACTGCTGAGATGCTCCCTTTAACCAGTGAGGGGAGTATTTCAGTCTCGCTTTTCCCGTCATCGAGGTATAAACCAACTGGCGTTCCTTTCCAGATATTACCATGGATATCTTTAACCATCGAAATGACGCCTAAATTTTTCACTGACGGATAGGGCTTGAGTGAGTCACCATCGAGGATAAACTGTTTCCGGAACGATCCGGCGATTACTTTACCTTCGCGGTTAATGCAGGTACTTACAAGGTTATGTTCCGAAGGGTAATAACCGAGTGTTTTCCAGGTCCCTTTTTCAATAATCTCAAGACCAGCAATCTTACCGAGAATCAATCTGTTGTGCTCTTCATCATCATAAATCGACATGGGTACGTCCTTTGTGTCCCTGAACGTTAAGCTTTTTTTATCAATGATCAACATCCCGGTTGCCGATGGGATATAGATCCGACCCTCCCTGTCACTGGCGCCTCCCATATATATATTCCTGAATCTTTTAGGATCCGGCTCTGGCACAAAATCATGATCCCTGTAAATCTTAAGTTGTTCCCGTTTGTTCAGTGACCATATTCCGGTCGAATACCCACCGAACCACATTGTACTATCCGGATCACATGCCAAAGACCAGACATTGTCTATCGTCTTCGTAATATTGAATATATATTGCTCAAAATCAAGTTTGTATAAATTTAGCAGGCCCTCTTCTGAACCGACCAGAAGGTTGTTTTCGCGGCTTACAAAAAGATAACGGGCAAAATTGACTGAAGCTACAATCCTGGACCGCGAATGATCGATTGTACAGACCTGGCGGTTGTTATCCAAAAAAATAAATTGACCTGACCGGTTAATAATGAATGTATTGGGTTCCCCATCTGTAAATGTATATATGGAGAGGTTTTTACAGACAGGGGTGAAATGCAGAAAATCCAGATCAATTCGGAAAATTGTTTTTGATGAACTCTGCCAGGCATAAAGAACTGAATCTGCAGGGTTCATCGCATAATTGTCAAATTTGGCCGCAGGTGATAAGCTTTTAAATATTCCCTTATTTAATACATAGATACTGTCCTGAGATAAGAAACATCTCGTGTTTTTGAATGTAAACGTATTAATAATTAATTTATCTCCGATAGGCAACAGAAGCAATTTTTTGTGAACCAGGTCATATTTGAGGTGTACAAAATGATCTAATTCCGACCCGTTTTTTTTAAGGTTTAAAAAACTAATGGAGTTGTCTGAAGCATCGAAGAAGGATATATTTGTAACAAAGAAACGATAGTCCCCTGGGATATAGATATCTTCAAAGCTCCAGATTTCAGGTTTGTCCTCTTCATAAATCAATCTAAAGACTTTAGTAACTGAGTTGACAATAAATCCATTGTTGGTTTCGATGATATTTTGGATATTGATTCGCTCCCCATCCTTTGTATCCACAAAATTCTGAAAATGTGCCCCATCAAATCGGCTAAGCCCTCCTTTTGTACAGATCCACAGATAACCTTTTCTGTCCTGAACAATGCGGTTCACCTGCGATTGTACCAGCCCGTCGTAGGTGGTATATTGTTTGAAGGCATAATGCTTATCAAGGTGCGGCTGTGCAAAACCGGACAAGGAGTTAAGTAAAATAATTATAGTGATCAGCCTCATAAAAGGTTTTTCGGTTAAGTCGATCCCTTACAAAGGTAAAAATTCCATAGTGGGTAAATAATTATTGTCAAAAGTAAATTGTTTTTATTGGAAAATGCTCCTAACTGAATAAACGGAGCCCTTTTAGTATAAATAGACTAAGTTTTCCCCGATCAAACATGGGATTATTCCCTGATTCATGCAAAAAAGTAGTTTGTTGGTGAATTATTTAGGGGTGTTCGTGTGATAGGACAACGAACATGTTTTTCGATGGGTTATATATCATAATTTTAAAGAAGAAATTCAACTGATTAAACCCGGAAAACACTACCGAAGTACAGCGAATTTTGCAGTTTTTAATAGTCGATATCCCTGACATATATTTTGATAAAGCCATGCATACACACAAACCTGACTTTTTACCGCAAGCAAGGAGATGCAATCCTGCAAACCCTTTATTTCTGATTTTAACAATGAAGAAATTTATCCATCGGTTGATCTGTCCTGATAAGGGTGAATTACTTTTATTTGTGTTGCTGTTTTTTAACAGCATGGTTTTTTCCCAAACCCCGGTTGCCAGTTATCCGTTTAACGGCAATGCAAACGACGCAAGCGGGAATGGGAACAATGGAATCCTTAGCGGTGAAAGCGCTAATCCGGTCTTAACGGCCGATCGGTTTGGAAATCCAAACAGCGCTTACCAGTTTGGCGGATACTACAATAAAAACTGGATACGGGTACCCAATAGCAGCAGCTTAAAGTTGAATAACCAGCTTTCAATATCTTTGTGGTTTAACCAATGCTCATTTGCAGGCATGGATGGTTATGGAGGATTTTCCACTAATGGATACCACATTTTAATCAGTAAGGCTGGAGACGGAATATCAGCGAATCCTGGATTTGATACTGGAATTCAAACGGATACAAAGAATTTACTTCAGCTTTACTTTGGGAATACGAATGGATATGGTCCACCGCGCAATTTTGATGCAGCTACTAAAATCAATTGCTTTGACACGTGCGAATGGATTCATTTTGTAGTAGTAGTCAACAACGATAAATTGCAAATGTACTTTAACGGCCGAAAGACTTTAGATCAGACAATCAATCCGGCTGATTTTACAAATGCCAACACCCAGGACCTTTTTATTGGGAGGATGAACGGCGGCGGTAGAATCTGGTATCCGTTTAACGGTAAAATTGATGATGTAAACATTTACAGTATTGCCTTAACTCAAGCCCAGGTAACGACATTAATGGGAAGCTACCGGAGTCCGCTCGCAGTCAATAATACTATTACCCTGGATAGCCTTATTACCAATTTAGCCTGCGGTTCAGATAATGGCAGTATTTCAATATACCCCAACAGCAACAATGCCCCGTACCAATTTTCGATTGATGGGGGTGTTACTTATCAGTCTTCAGGCATTTTTCCCGGGTTGGGTGTTGGAAAATATAATGTTAAGATCAAAACCTTTTGTAACCAGAAGGATACGGTTGTTAATATCGAAACATCAATTAGTATTACAAAGTCATTAACCCTTTGTCAGGGTCAAAGTTATTTGGGCCATGCTGCAACCGGAAAATATGTTGATAATTTAAAAACGGCTAAAGGTTGCGATTCAATCATTACGACCAATTTGACTGTCAATCCCAGGCCGGTTGCAAATTTTACAGTTCTTCCCGATGTGGTGTCGATCATAAAACCGGAGGTCTCCTTTACCGATAAGTCGACAGGTTCGCCCCCCTTAACCTGGCAATGGTCGCTCGGTAACGGGGATAGTTCCGATCTCCGGAATTTCAACTATACTTATACGGACACGGGGAAATTTAAGGTAACACTTTTGGTGAAAAATCAGTACGGATGTGCCGATTCTATCTCTACTCATGTAACCGTTCAGTCCGGATATTCAATTTTTATTCCCAATGTATTCACCCCCAACGGTGATGGGATTAATGATACTTTCGGACCGGTGACAAAGGGCGTCAGTTCGCTTGAGATGAGTATCAGCGACCGCAGTGGCCGTATTGTCCATAAGATTGATCAGGTAAACGGAAGGTGGGACGGGTTGATGCCTTCAGGGAGTGCCGCTCCCCAGGGAGTATATTTCTATCTTTTAAGGGCTTTGGGCTACGACGAACTTGAATATATCCGCCAGGGTAATGTGAACCTTTACAGGGATCAGGTTAATCTGGTTCCCAATCCGGTTAAATCTTCGGCTGTTTTAAATTTTATCGGCAGGCTTACAGGTGAAAAGACCATTTCGGTTTATACCGCGGCAGGTATGCTTATCAGGACATTTAATACGACTGAGGATATCGTTTATCTTGATCTTACCTCTTTAAATCCGGGACTCTATTTTCTCAAAGCCTCAGATTCTTCCCAACGCATTGATGTTAAATTTATTAAAGAATAATGGCTATGCATAATATTTTCGTTAAAACTATTTTTTTCCTTGCCATTGTTAGTTTCAGCTTCAATGCTTTAGGACAGCGCAAAAACGTGATCATGGGCGATCAGTACCTTGAAAACAAGCAGTATACTTCGGCTATTACCTGTTATACCAAAGCGCTCAGTAATTTTGAAGGTGAAATGACGGAACGCAATGAAATTATCTTTCATCTGGCTGAATGCTTCAGGATCATCAACAATTCGAAGAAAGCAGAGTATAATTACCAGCTTTTAATCAGGAACAAATATGCCGATAAGAAACCACTCATTTATCGTAATTATGGTTCGGTGCTGATTACTCAGGGAAAATATTCTGATGCGTTAATTTCATTCAATCAATATCTTGCCAAAGTTCCGGGTGACCCGCTTGCTCTAATTGGCAAAGCTTCGTGTGAACTTGGTTTGCATGATACTCCCGACCTGTCAAATTGGACCATTAAAAACGTTCGTGAGATTAACTCCTCTTATGATGACTTCTCAGCTGTTTTCGGGGACGATAAATTCAAAACAGTCATCTTTTCATCCAACAGAAAGGGGGCAACTGGTAAAGATCTGGATAACTGGACTAACGGGTATTTCTCTGATTTATTTATCGCTTCAAAATCAAAAGGGGAGAGCTTTAATGTTCCTGTGCTGGCAGACCAATCCGGTTTGGTCGATACCAAAGCCAATGAAGGCACCGCCATACTGGATAACGGGTTTACAAAAATCTATTTTACCCGTTGTGAAAAAATGAACAAGGGAACTGAATATTGTCAGATACTTCAGGCAGATAAGAAAGGAAACGGATGGGCGGAGCCAATTGTTATCTTTAAAGACACGCTTGGAAATGTTGGTCATCCGGCTATAACTACAGATGGTCTTACCATGATTTTTTCTTCCAACCGACCCGGTGGAGTAGGAGGGAAGGACCTCTGGAAAACAACCCGTCTCTCACTTAAAAAGTCCTTTGGACCCGCCGTCAATCTGGGCAATTTAATCAACACGATTGGAGATGAGCTTTTCCCCTCGCTATTTGCAGACTCCGTATTGTATTTTGCATCGAACGGCAGGATCGGATTGGGGGGATTGGACATTTATCGGGTTACGTCTGGGAAAAACGGATGGTCAGAGGTGGAGCATCTGCCACAACCCATCAACTCCTCTGCCGATGATTTTGCCATCAGCTTTGAGGGGAACAAACTACGCGGTTTCTTTTCTTCACGCAGATCGGAGGGTAAGGGTGGCGACGATATCTATTATTTTGAGAAAACCGAATACAAAGTCTCAATAATCGGATCTGTCAGGGATGAGGTTACCAAACAACCGATTACTCAGATGCCTGTTTCGGCCACAAGTAGTAAAGGGGATACCATTCATGTAATTACAGACAATTCAGGCTCATTCGGGATGGCCAATGAACAACTTAAAGCGGAGACCAACTATAAGCTTATCTTCACCAAAGAAAATTACTTCACTAAAAAGAAGGATGTGGCAATAGCTAAAATCAAGCGGGATACTGTCTACCAGGTCAATGTGGATTTGCAACCAATTCCCGACAAGCCTATTGTGCTTCCGGATATCTATTATGAGCTGAATAAGTGGGATTTGCAGCCACAATATCAGGATTCGCTTATGCTGCTTGTTAATATCCTCAGGGATAACCCCACAATTGTGATTGAACTGGCATCGCATACCGATTCGAGGGCATCAACCGATTATAATGACACACTGTCCTTAAAACGAGCTGAAACAGTGGTCACCTTCCTCACCGAAAAGGGGGTTAACCTGGAAAGATTAATTGCAAAAGGTTATGGCGAGCGAATACCAAGGGTCTTAAACACAATGATAATTAGGGATGGCTTCCGGTTTGAAAGTGGAACTATACTGACCGAAGCATTTATCCTTTCGATTCCGGATACAAAGAAGAGGGAGGCTGCTTACCAATTGAATCGCAGGACAGAGTTTTCAGTAATCCGAAAAAGCCACAAATAATGAAAAAAATATTTTTATTACCCCTGTTTTTATTGCTATTCGTTATTCCGGGTCTCTCACAGGTTCAGCTGACCCAGTATTTTCTGGATGAAACGCTTTATAATCCTGCTTTTGCCGGAGCTAATGATGCCATTTGTACAAGCAGCTACCTCCGGAATCAGTGGATGGGACTGACTGATGCGAACGGGAATAAGGTCGCGCCTGTTTCGGGAGTTTTCAATTTCCATGCCCCTGTCTACAGTTTAAATGGCGGAATGGGTATGAATGTTGTTTATGATAAGGCTGGTTTTGAGCAAAACCTTGGGGTTAAGTTTAATTACGCATATCATGTTCCATTCAAAGATGATAATAACCTGTTAAGCATTGGGATTGGAGTTTCGGTATTCAATAAAACCATTGATTTTAGTCAGCTAATCCTCGAACAACCCAACGATCCTCTGTTTCAATCCGCCAAAAAAGAGAGCGGGATCATCACTGATATTGATTTAGGGATACAGTACCAGCTATATAAAAAGATGTACGCCGGAATTTCGGCTGTTAATCTGATGGAATCCTCGGCAAATATTGGCAGTATCCGTTACGATCAAAAGCGGAACTTCTATTTAACGGGGGGATTTTATGCAAAGCTGATTGATGAACAGAACAGCGTATTGTACCTTATCCCCTCATTACTTGTCAAATCCAACCTGACCAACATGCAGGCAGATATCAATGCGCGGGTCGAATACAATAACCGTTACTGGGCGGGCGTTTCGTGGCGGTATCAGGATGCTTTGGCAGTGATGGCAGGGGTGAATCTGAAAGGTTTCAGAATTGGCGCTTCCTACGATCTTACTACCAGCTATTTATCAAAGGCAACCAACGGAAGTGTCGAATTCTTTGTTGGTTATTGTCATCCCATCGGACCTAAGATCAGAAAGAGTTGCAATTTTAATACACGGTATTTGTGACTGAGAAAATTTCAATAGCATGAAGAAATGGATTTCGTATTTTTTTATAAAAGCGTCCAAATTTATGTAAACAAAAAGTCATTATACCATTACTGAAAGTATAACCAAATCATATTGTTGGAAAAATAAACTCCCTGAACGATGAGTCGATTGCTCTTACTCTTGTTACTGCTTTTTTCAGTAAAAGGTTTCTCACAAAATGTACCTCTCGAAACCGCAAAATTAGTTGCCGTTAACTGGTACCGCCATTATGCGCCGGTGGATAAGCAACAGGGTAACATCTCTAAAACTGCAGAATACAAGTACCGCGATGCTACCAACTTTTATATTTTCTCGTTTGACAAAGGGGGTTTTGTGATGGTTTCGGCCAATAATCAGGCAGAACCAATACTTGGATATGGGTTTGAAGGGGCGGTTCCGGAGAAAGTTGAAAACCCGGCTGTTAAGGGAATGTTTGATGGTTATGCAAGGCAAATAGACACAATCGGGGTATTGAACCTGAAATCTGCCACTATTAATTCTAAGTGGGAACAACTAAAAAACAATGTATTCCTTAAATCGGGTACTGTTCCTATAACTCCTTTGTTGACTACAACATGGGATCAGGGGTGGCCGTATAATGCTTTGTGTCCTAGTGATGCAGGTGGTTCTGGTGGTCATGTATTGATTGGATGTGTGGGGGTTGCTATGGCACAAATACTTAAGTATTATAATTATCCAAATCAAGGTTTGGGTTCTTATGGGTATACGTGGTCAGGCTATCCAAACACTACAGCAAATTTTGGTTCTACTACCTACAATTGGGCAAATATGCCTAATAGTGTGTCTACCCAAAATAATGATATTGCTACATTGATGTATCAGACTGCTGTTTCTTGTCGTTCTATGTGGGGTTCAGGAAATACTGGTGTCTCCTATGTAAGTGGTGCAGATCCTATGACGAGAGCTTTTGTAAATTATTTTGGATGCGCTTTTGCTCCTTTAAAATATGTTTCTAAAGCTTCTTATTCCGATATTGATTGGGATAATTTACTTCAAAATGAACTTCGTAGTAATCGTCCTATTTATTATACTGGTGGGGATCATGCATGGGTATGTGACGGACTAGATGCTTCTAATCTCTATCATTTTAACTGGGGTTGGGGTGGACTTTATAATGGCTATTTTGCATTGACTGCTATCACACCTACGGGATTTAATTTTACTGATTATCAAGATGCTATCATAGGTATTCAACCCAATGATGGTTCTACTTTACTAAGTAATACAACTTGGTCAGGTAGCGTAACTAAATCTACGGGCATAGCTGTCCCTGATGCAATTACCTTGACGGTTAATGCTGGTACTGTTGTGAGTTTTGCCCCCGATTGTCATTTGCAGGTTTGGGGCAGGATTTTGTCTACGGGCACACCTGACAACTATGCTCTCTTTACT
>Ga0118677_10011511_pt1 | contig 13231 bp, 10 predicted proteins | sample AliMusrvi5mmetaG_FD_86154 | JGI IMG/M metagenome (GOLD analysis project Ga0118677, IMG submission 86154)
AATAAGTATTAAGTTTTAAGTGATTTAGTATTAAGTGGTGGTTGCTGTGCTGCTTTGTAACGTGTTACGTGTTACGATTTATAGAAGGGGAACTTCACGACCTTTGCCCTGAGGATCTTTTCCCTGATTTTGATGAATATTTCGCTTCCTTCCTTCGAGGAGGCAGCTGGTACATATCCCATCCCGATTGGTAATTTTACTGAAGGGCCCATGGTACCAGACGTAACTTCTCCGGTTTTATTGCCCAGGGCATCCGTAATTTCATATTCATGACGGGGGATTCCTTTATCAACCATTTCAAAACCAACTAGTTTTCGGGCTGTTCCCTCCTGCTTCTGTTTCAGCAGGGCAGCTTTGTTGATAAAATCCTTGTAATCTGTAAATTTGGTAATCCAGCCCAGCCCCGCCTCAATGGGTGAAGTGGTGTCGTTGATATCATTGCCATAAAGACAATATCCCATCTCAAGGCGCAGGGTATCTCGCGCTGCCAGGCCGATAGGCTTGATGCCGAATTCAGCTCCGGCTTTGAAAACGGCTTCCCAGATTTTCGGAGCGTCTTCATTGGCCATGTAGATCTCACATCCACCCGATCCGGTATACCCTGTGGTGGCAAAAATAACATCGGGGACACCGGCAAAGGTCAGCTTTTTAAAAGTATAGTATTCCATATCGGTCACAGTGGTGTCTGTAAGCTTTTGCATCGCCCTGAGCGCCAGCGGCCCCTGGACAGCCAACTGGGCTATTTCATCAGAGGCATTGTACAATGTCGCACCCATCTTGTTCTGGCTGTTGCACCATGCCCAATCCTTATCGATGTTTGCGGCATTTACCACCAGCAGATAGGTGAGATCATCGACTTTGTAAACCAGAAGGTCGTCAACAATGCCGCCCGTTTCGTTAGGGAAACAGGAATATTGCACTTTTCCGGGAACCAGCTTTGAGGCATCGTTTGAAGTAACCCATTGGATAAAATCTAGTGCCTTAGGCCCTTTCACCCAGAATTCACCCATGTGGGAGACATCAAAAACACCGAGAGCCTTGCGAACAGTCTCATGCTCTGTGTTTATCCCTTCGTATTGAACCGGCATGTTGTACCCTGCAAAAGGGACCATCTTTGCGCCCATTGCCTCATGGAATCTGGTGAATGGTGTGTTTTTCATGGATGAGTCATTTGTTAGTTAGGTGGAACCTGCTTAAAACGCTGCAAAAGTAGGAAAAATTGCATGGTAATTCGCTGAATGTTCATATTTAACGGCAATTGTTCATATGTTCCCGCGAATTATTTCTAAATTTGGCGCGTGTTACTAACCAGGGAAAATACGCCTCGCTGGCTTATTTTTGTGATTGACATCGTCATCGCCGTTTCAGCCGTATTCCTGGCCTACATGCTGCGATTCAATTTTGCCATCCCTGCATCGGAATTAAGACAACTGCCCCAGGTGGTTGTATACATGACCCTGGTGAGGGCGGCAAGTTTCATCATCGCACGTTCATACGCGGGAATTATCCGTTATACAAGCACTGGCGACGCCCTCCGCGTATTTGGCACGGTGCTTGTCGGAAGCATCACCTTTGCGATCACAAACCTGGTAACCTATTATTTTTTAGGAAATTATTTCCTGATTCCTTTCTCAATCATCATCATTGATTTCCTGGCAACATCCTTCGGAATGATCACTTTCAGGCTCATCGTCAAACTGGCTTTCCTGGAGATCCAGCATCATGAAAACGAAAAAGTGAATGTGGTGATCTATGGTGCCGGGGAAGCCGGGATTACCGCGAAACGGACCTTTGACAGAGATGCAGGCACGAAATACAACGTTCTTGCCTTTATCGATGACCATAAGAGCAAACAGGGGAAAAAACTCGAGGGCGTCGACATCCTCAGCCCGGCAAAACTGGACAACCTGCTGGCTACCAATTCCGTCGCCCAGATCGTTCTGGCCATCATGCATTTTGACCCGGTGAAGAAGCAGGAACTGGTGGATAAATGTCTTGCATACAACACCAGGGTTCTCACCGTGCCACCCATGATCCGGTGGATCAACGGAGAGTTGAGTTTCAACCAGCTTAAAAAGATCAACATCGAAGATCTGCTGGAACGCGACGAGATCAAACTGGATGAAAAAAGAATTGCAGAGGAGATCACCGGCAAGGCAATCCTGGTGAGCGGTGCCGCTGGCTCTATTGGCAGCGAAATTGTGCGCCAGATCGCACGCTTCGCCCCCCGGCAGCTTATCCTCATCGACCAGGCTGAAACACCCCTCCATTACCTCGAACTTGAAACCCTTGAATACAACCATGGAAGCGTCGAGTTCATCCTTTGCGACATCGCAAACGAAGCCCGAATGCGCAGGATATTCGAGACTTTCCGTCCCGACATGGTCTACCATGCGGCCGCCTACAAGCATGTGCCCATGATGGAGAGCAACCCTGCCGAGGCAGTGCTCACAAATATCAGGGGGACCAGGATCATAGCCGATCTTGCCGTTGAATATGATGTGAAAAAATTCATCATGATCTCCACCGACAAAGCCGTGAACCCCACCAATGTGATGGGTGCCTCCAAACGCATTGCCGAGATCTATACACAGGCCCTCGACAAGGTGAAAAACACCCGTTTCATCACTACGAGATTCGGCAATGTACTTGGCTCTAATGGCTCGGTAATCCCGCTCTTCCGCAGCCAGATCGAAAAAGGCGGTCCGGTCACGATTACCCATCCGGAGGTGACACGTTTTTTCATGACCATTCCCGAAGCCTGCCAGCTGGTGCTCGAAGCGGGCGCGTGTGGCAAGGGGGGAGAAATATTTATCTTCGACATGGGTAAATCGGTTAAGATCATCGACCTGGCTAAAAAGATGATCCAACTCTCCGGGCTCATTCTTGGCAAGGACATCCAGATCAAATTCACCGGGTTGCGCCCGGGTGAAAAGCTTTATGAAGAGTTGCTCAATGTTGGAGAAGATGCCATTCCCACCCATCACCCGCTCATACTTACCGCTAAAGTTCGTGAATTCAGCCTTGAAGACATTAAAAACGACATCGACGAATTGACCGCAATGGTGCCCACCCGTTCCAATTTCGACATCATCCGGAAGATGAAACAGATGGTCCCTGAATACAAGAGCCAGAATTCGGTGTACGAAAAGCTTGATCTGTGATGCGAAACGATGTAATTACAAATTTTTAATTTTTAATTATTTTGCTAACGATCCTGGGACCGACTGCAACCGGCAAAACTGCGCTCGCAGCCAGGTTGGCCTTTGAACTCAACGGCGAGGTGATCAGTGCCGACTCCCGCCAGGTATACCGCGGAATGAACATCGGAACGGGTAAAGATTATGATGATTATAATGTCAACGGCATTCAGATCCCCTGCCATCTCATCGACATTGTCGACCCCGGTTATGAATACAACATCTTTGAATTTCAGAAAGATTTTCTAAAAGCTTACAACGACATTATTGCCCGGAAAAAACTGCCTGTGCTGTGCGGCGGATCAGGAATGTATCTTGAAGCCGTATTGAAAGGATATCAGCTTGCCAAAGCCGAAAACGACGAGGGGTTTATGGCTGCGCTTGAGGATAAGTCAGACGACCAGCTGGCCGGAATTCTCAGATCCTTTACAACGCCTCACAACATTACCGATTTTGAAGACCGGCCCCGGCTCCTTAAAGCCATCCTCGTGGCCCGTTCTTCTATCCCCGGGATAATCCCCGGGATTAATCCCGGGGATAAAGGGGCAGGTGTTTTCCCAGAAATAAAATCCATCGTTTTCGGCATCGATTACCCCCGGGGATTGGTCAAGGCACGCATCCGGAAGCGGCTGGAATACCGGCTGGATAATGGCATGATCACGGAAGTGGAACAATTGCTGTCCGGAGGAATATCCCCCGAACGCCTCATGAAATATGGCCTCGAATATAAGTTCGTGACCCTATACCTCACCGGGAAAATCTCCCGGTCCGATCTCCTGGTCGATTTGAACATAGCCATCCGCCAGTTTGCCAAACGGCAGATGACCTGGTTCCGTCGCATGGAGCGGCAGGGGATTAAAATCCATTGGATTGACGGCAGGATGCCTGTCGGGAAAAAAGTCGCGGAGATCAGGCTGGTGGCAGGAAGTCAATGCCCGTCTACTCCCTGATGCAGCGCACCGGAAAGCCGTAGCTCTTGTAATTGATGTCGGTAAAGCAGCGGCCGGAATAAAAAAACAGGAAATTCCCGACATCGGCACCGCTTTCCGTGCTGCTCCAGTAGAATCCATAAGAGCCCCGGCTTATAAGCGAACCATTGCTGTTGAGGAGTGTCCCTGCAGCATGGAGTTTCAGGGGAGTGTTCCAGGGGCCATTCCAATCGATCCAGCCTCCTGCATTATCCACATTGAACCATTCGGAATATAAAGGGAGGCGCCAGCCATATCCAATTTCAAGGGAACAGGGGTCGTTCGCCGTTTCCCAGTATAAATTCTCCGTTATGGCTGAATTCCAGAAGAGATTCGGAGTGCGTGTTGCACCATCGTGTTTGTATCCCTGCTTGCGGTTAAACTGCCAGTACCAGCCTGCAGAAGGTTCGGCAGCATCATCAACGGCTGCTGCCTGGTGGTCGGCGCCAAGGTTGCTGGTGATCCAGCATTTTAATGGTTCGCCCGGGATATCCCTGACCGTGCCATAATTTACCGTTTTTGTAACCGGCGCAACAGCTCCTGCCACATGGTTGACAAGGATGGACGAACCACATGAAAATACGGTAAATGTAAATGAATATGATTTGCTGGAGTCGGGAGCGTCCGTTATATTTGCCGGGAGGTGGTTGTGATACCCTGTCAGCCTGAGATTATCCTTCCATGCAAACTGAAATGAACCTGTGAGGCCGGCATCTTTGTAATTGGCAGGGCCATCTCCGGTTCCGGAATAAGCTAAAGAGCATGGAGAAGAAGCATGTTTCGTCCCGGAGGTAATTTTTATCGTTTTCGATACGGAATTGCAGGTGACAGTAAAAAGATACATCCGGCTGCTGCCTGGTGTGAACAGAAATACATGGTATCCCTGTGAAAACTTCTGATACAAGGAGGCGACTTCGTTTCCCGAGAAATCCGAAACCCGCACCTCTGCATCTCCAGCTTCCTGCAGATACATTCCAACCGAAGTCTTCTCTCCTGCCGGGTTAGGCCTGTTTTGAAAAACCTGGAAACCTCCGGCCGGGGTTAACCGATCATCAATCCCCACATTGCCTTTGTGGAAAACTGTTTCGGGCCACCTGAGAGTGGTATCGCAGTTCCTGTCGAGGTTCTGGATCCTGACACTATCAAGCTGCGCATAAATTCCGTTATACACTCCGGTAAAGGATAACGACATCTTTGATTTCTGCCCCAGCGCCATGGTTGCCAACAGAAATAAAAAACATACCGCTGCAAAGATTTTTGTTTTCATGGGAATGGTTTTTCAGTCATGCTATGACAAGAATGCAAATATACAAATCCTGACTCTCACCGCCATCATTCAAGATTTTAGTATCTTTGCCGATTCCAAAAAAGAAAATCATGAACTACGATATCATTGTCATTGGCAGCGGTCCGGGTGGATATGTTGCTGCCATCCGTGCTGCCCAGCTTGGGTTCACGGTGGCTGTTGTTGAACGGGCAGAACTGGGCGGAATTTGTCTCAACTGGGGGTGTATTCCTACCAAGGCCCTGCTCAAAAGTGCCAGTGTTTTCGAGTATCTCAAGCATGCGGCGGATTATGGTATAGTTGCCGGTGAGGTAAAAGCTGATTTCCCCTCCATCATCAAACGCAGCCGTGGTGTGGCCGACCAGATGAGCAAAGGAATCCGGTTCCTGCTTAAAAAAAATAAAATTGAACACCTGCAGGGTTTTGGAAAGATAAAACCGGGAAAGATCGTGGAAATTACCGATGAAGCCGGCTTAACAACCGAACATACAGCCAGGTACATCATCCTTGCAACCGGTGCGCGTTCGCGTGAATTGCCCAACCTCAAACAGGATGGGAAAAAGATCATTGGCTACCGCGAAGCCATGACCTTGCCCATGCAGCCCAAATCACTTGTGGTTGTGGGCTCCGGAGCCATCGGCGCAGAGTTTGCCTACTTTTACAACTCCCTGGGCACAGAGGTCACACTCATTGAAGTACTCCCGAACATCGTTCCGATCGAGGATGAAGATGTTTCAAAAGCCCTGGAACGTTCGTTCAAAAAGTCGGGAATGAAAGTCATGACGGGAGTTTCGGTCGAGTCGGTGGATACCACGGGAGACGGGTGCAAAGTAATTGTGAAGACCAGGAAAGGCGAGGAAACGATTATCTGCGACATCGTTCTCTCTGCAGTTGGCATTGCTGCAAACCTGGAAGGAATTGGTCTTGAAGAGGTTGGCATTGCAACAGATCGGGGCAAGGTCATTGTCGACGATTATTACAAAACAAGTGTCGACGGCTACTATGCAATCGGCGATATCGTAAGAGGCCCTGCACTCGCTCATGTTGCTTCACATGAAGGAATCATCTGCGTGGAAAAGATAGCAGGTAAAAATATTGATCCCCTCGATTACGGGAATATCCCCGGATGTACATACACACACCCGGAGATTGCATCGGTTGGCATGACCGAAAAAGCGGCCAGGGAGGCCGGGTATGAAATATTGGTTGGTAAATTTCCGTTTACTGCTTCAGGAAAAGCCACCGCATCAGGTGCACGCGATGGATTTATCAAGGTGATTTTTGATGCAAAATATGGCGAATGGCTCGGCGCCCACATGATCGGGGAAAACGTTACGGAGCTGATCGCCGAGGTAGTTGTTGCCCGTAAACTGGAAACAACCGGCAAGGAGATCATCGAAGCTGTTCACCCCCATCCGACGATGAGCGAGGCGATTATGGAAGCGGTGGCTGAGGCATATGGGGAGTGTGTGCACCTCTAATGCAGGCAATGAAAACAATGCAGACAATGCAGGCAATGCAGGCAATTCAAACAATGTGCATAATGCGAGCAATGAGAATTATTCAGTAAGATAAATGAACATTCTATGGAAATAATAAAGACCCCTTTGGCTGGTCTGCTCATCATCAAACCGGATGTATTTGAGGATGATCGCGGCTATTTTTTTGAATCATTCAATCATGAAAAATTCCTGAATGCAGGGCTGGACCTGAAGTTCCTGCAGGACAATGAATCAAAGTCAAAAAAAGGGGTGTTGCGGGGGTTGCATTTCCAGGCACCACCCTTTGCGCAAGGCAAGCTGGTTCGCGTGATGCGTGGTTCGGTGCTCGATGTAGCAGTGGATATCCGAAAAGATTCATCCACATACGGAAAATGGGAATCGATCGTTCTTTCAGGGAAAAACAAATGGATGTACTGGATTCCGCCCGGGTTTGCACATGGATTTGCCACATTGGAGGATGACACGATCTTCTTTTACAAGTGTACCAACGTTTACAACAAGATCTCTGAAGGAAGCATCCTCTGGAATGATCCCGACCTCAATATTGACTGGGGAATTGCAGATCCCATGATCTCTGATAAAGACAAGGTATCGCCGGGATTCAAAGATGTGGTTAGCCCGTTTTAACTATGATTAAAAAAAACCATTACTTCATTGGCGGTGTAATCCTGTTGCTGATCTGCGCCGTTTCAGTTTGTGCCATCGTTGTGGTTAAGAACCAGGAAAGAGAGTACCACAACCTTTTCAGCCGGCACATGCGGGTGATTGCTCCCGGGGTTCCCGATAAGGCCAGCTTCGCCGGGGAAGCGGCGCCGCTTGATCTCATTTATGTCAGGGAGGCGTTCGAACGTGAAATACTGGCCAATACCTTCATGCACTCCACCACCATCATGATGTTCAAGCGTGCCAACCGGTGGTTCCCTGTGATTGAACCTATATTGAAAAAAAATGGAATCCCCGATGATTTTAAATTCCTCGTCGTAGCCGAAAGTAACCTGGTCAATGTTGTTTCTCCGGCAGGTGCCGAAGGATACTGGCAGTTTATCAAAACAACAGGTCAGAAATACGGGCTGGAGATCAATGAAAAAGTTGATGAACGCTACAACATGGAAAAGGCCACCCAGGCTGCCTGTGATTACTTCAAGGATGCCTATTCTGATTATAAAAGCTGGACGCTCGTTGCGGCATCTTACAACCGGGGCATCGACGGCATCCGGAAAGCGCTGGAAAATCAAAAAGTGACCAACTATTACGATCTTTACCTGAATGATGAGACTTCCCGTTATGTTTTCCGGATCATGGCAATCAGGGAGGTCTACAATCACCCTGTGCAGTATGGGTTTTTCCTGCGCGAAACCGATTTTTATCCGCAAATTCCTGCCCGTCTCGTTGTCATCGATACCTGCATCGGCAACCTCCCTGCATTTGCCAGGACAATGGGGATCAATTACCGGATCCTGAGGGAGATGAATCCGTGGATACGTAATTATAGCCTGCCAAACAATTCAAAGAAAACCTACACCTTCAGGATTCCTGAGGATGGCGCTCTCAGCTATGAAGCGTTGATGAAAAAAAATCCCCTCCGGGAGACTTTCTTTCACGATACGCTGAAAATCAACGATATTAACTAACCATCCTGTTTTTCAAGATCATTGTGGAAGAAAATCTGGAAGTATTTGGCGCGAGGGTTCACAACCTGAAAAACATCGACCTGACCATACCCCGTCACAAACTGGTGGTTTTCACCGGATTGAGCGGAAGCGGGAAGTCGTCCCTTGCCTTCGACACCATCTATGCCGAAGGGCAGCGGCGCTATATGGAGACCTTTTCAGCCTATGCCCGTCAGTTTATCGGAAATCTTGAACGACCGGATGTTGATAAAATCAACGGGCTCAGCCCGGTGATCTCCATTGAACAGAAATCGACCAACCGCAACCCCCGTTCAACCGTCGGGACCATCACGGAAATCTACGATTTCATGAGGCTTCTTTTTGCAAGGGCTGCCGATGCTTACTCGTATGTTACCGGAGAGCTTATGGTCAGGTACAGCGAGCATCAAATCGTTGAACTTATCCTTTCCCATTACGCGGATAAGGAGATACTGGTTCTCGCCCCGGTGGTTAAAGGCCGCAAGGGGCATTACCGGGAACTCTTTGAGCAGATCCGCAAACAGGGGTTTCTCAATGTCCGCATCGATGGCGAAGTGCGGGAAATCTCACACGGACTGCAACTGGACCGTTATAAGATCCATGATGTGGAGATTGTCATCGACCAGGTCAGCGTGAAGCCCGAATCCAGAACAAGGCTGGCAGGTTCAGTCAGCCTGGCCATGCGCCACGGTAAAGATGTGCTGATGATTCTTGACCAGGAGAGGGATATGGCGCGCCATTTCAGCCGGCTGCTCATGTGCCCCACTTCGGGCATATCATATGAGGAACCCGAACCAAATTCATTTTCCTTCAATTCGCCTTATGGCGCCTGTCCTAAATGCAACGGACTGGGAACAATTTCAGAAATAGACCTCAACAAAATCATTCCCGACCTTACAAAAAGTATAAAAAAGGGGGGAATTGTTCCCATCGGGGAATACAAGAATACCTGGATTTTCAAGCAGATAGAAGCCATTGGTGAAAAATACGGATTCGATATCAATACTCCCATCGGGGAGATTTCTGAAAATGCAATCAATGTCATCCTGAATGGATCTGACGAGGTGTTCCGGGTAAAAAACGAATATCTTGGGGTATCGTCGGGCTATTCTCTGAACTTTGAAGGGATCGTGAGTTTCATCAACTCCCAGCATGCAGAAGCTGCCCCGGCCGGCATCATGAAATGGGTGAGCAGTTTCATGAATAAGATGCCATGCCCGGAATGCAACGGGGCCAGGCTGAAGCAGGAGTCACTCTGTTTCATACTGGGAGGCAAAAACATTGCGGAACTGGCCAATACCGACCTGGTAAACCTTGCAGACTGGTTTGACAAACTTAACACCCGGCTGGATGAGCGAAAACGAACGATCGCTTATGAAATCATCCGTGAGATCAGGGCGCGGATCCAGTTCCTGCTCGATGTCGGCATCGGTTACCTTACGCTGAACCGCACGGCGCGAAGCCTTTCGGGCGGCGAAAGCCAGCGCATCAGGCTGGCCACCCAGATCGGGTCACAACTGGTTGGGGTGCTCTACATCCTCGACGAGCCCAGTATCGGGCTGCACCAGCACGACAACCTCCGGCTGATCCATGCACTGAAGAGCCTTCGCGATGCCGGCAATTCGGTGATCGTGGTGGAACACGACCAGGAAACCATCATGGCGGCGGATTATGTGATCGATATTGGGCCGGGGGCCGGGGTTCATGGCGGGAGGATCGTAGCCCAGGGCACCCCGCAGGAGATCATGCAAAATGGTCACCTGACAGGGCTTTACCTCAGTGGGAAGCGAAAAATAAACGTCCCTGGGGAACGGCGCAAAGGCAACGGGAACTTTATCACCCTCACCGGGGCCTCCGGCAACAACCTGAAGAACGTCGACCTCAGACTTCCCCTGGGAACCCTGATCTGCATAACCGGTTTGTCGGGCAGCGGAAAATCATCGCTCATCAACGAAACCCTCTATCCCATTCTCAGCCAGCATTTTTTCAAATCAAACCAGAAACCGCTGCCATACAAATCCATCGAAGGGATAAAAAACCTTGACAAGGTCATTGAAATCGACCAGTCTCCCATCGGGCGCACACCCCGTTCAAATCCGGCAACCTATACCAAGGTGTTCGATGAAATACGGAAACTATTCGCAGGATTGCCGGAATCGAAGATCCGTGGCTACCTTCCCGGCCGCTTCTCCTTCAATGTGAAGGGAGGAAGGTGCGAAACCTGCAAAGGCGCCGGGCTGCGGGTGATCGAAATGAATTTCCTGCCCGACGTCTATGTTCCATGCGAAACCTGCCAGGGCCACCGATACAACCGCGAAACCCTGGAGGTACGTTACAAGGGCAAATCCATCAACGATGTGCTCAACATGACTATTGAACAGTCCGTTGACTTTTTTGAAAACATTCCGTTTATAGTACACAAAATCAGCACTCTCAATGAAGTCGGGCTTGGATATATCACCCTGGGTCAGCAATCGACCACCCTATCCGGCGGGGAGGCGCAGCGTGTGAAACTGGCGACGGAACTTTCAAAAACAGATACCGGAAACACGATCTACATCCTTGATGAACCCACAACCGGCCTTCATTTCGAAGATGTGAAAGTGCTGCTGTGCGTACTGAATAAACTTGTTGCAAAGGGCAACACGGTACTCGTAATCGAACACAACATGGAGGTGATCAAGGTGGCCGATTATATCATCGACCTGGGACCCGAAGGGGGTGAACGCGGCGGAATCATCCTTGCACAGGGAACCCCGGAACAGGTAGCCAGGCATAAGACGAGTTTTACCGCCCTGTATCTGAAAGACATACTCGGCCCCTACACTGGATCCCTCCCAAAGCAGAGATGAACCAGATCCCCTTCCATTTTTGGTGAAGGGCCATTGGGATTGAGCCTGCAAATTAATTCAATTACAAATCGTACGACCTATGGAAACAGAAGACCTCGAAAAACTCAAACAATCCATTCAACCTAAAAACTGGTCAGAAACAATCAGCTACGATACCTGGGAAATATTCAAGGTGATTTCGGAAATGGTCGAAGGATTTGAAAAACTCAGCAGGATAGGACCATGCGTGTCGATTTTCGGGTCGGCCCGGACCAAGGAAGGAAACCATTACTATAAACTTACCGAAGAGATCGCTTACCTGATGACAAAAGCAGGGTTCGGGATCATCACCGGCGGGGGACCGGGAATTATGGAGGCCGCCAACAAGGGGGCTCATTTCGCAGGCGGAAAATCGGTCGGGCTGAACATCAACCTCCCTTTTGAACAAAACCCCAATCCGTTTGTCGACCGAAACAAACTGATCAATTTCAACTTTTTTTATGTCCGGAAAACGATGTTCATGCGCTATTCGATGGGGTTTATCGCCATGCCGGGTGGATTTGGCACGCTGGATGAGCTTACAGAGGCCATCACCCTGATTCAGACGCACAAGCTGGTTCGGTTCCCCATTGTGCTGGTGGGCAATGAGTTCTGGAAAGGGCTGATCGAATGGGTAAAAACAACCGTTTTAGGGGAGCAATACATCAGCAGTGCCGATCTTGAGATATTCAAGGTGGTGGATACTGCCCAGGAAGCGGTAACTTATATCGTGGATTTCTATAAGACCTATGCACTGAAGCCGAATTTCTAAAAGGATTTACTAAATTTGCAGAATACCAGAGTTTAAGCCCGGATGCCAAGAAAAAAGAAAACAGAACCCAGAACACTGCTCATCGAGTCTATTGTTGAGGCACTTACAGATAAAAAAGGGAAGAATCCGGTGATTCTTGATTTCACAAAAATCAGCGGCACCTTGTGCGATGCGTTCGTTATCTGTCATGGGACATCCCGAACGCAGACCGAGGCGCTGGCCCGGAGTGTGGATGCGGTTGTAAAGAAGAATACGGGGTTGAATCCGTGGCATCTGGAGGGAATGGAAAACGCGGAATGGATTTTGATTGACTACTTTGACGTCGTGGTGCATATTTTCCAGGAGGAACGCCGTAAGTTCTACAATATAGAGCAGTTATGGGCTGATGCCGAGATCACGAAGGTCGATGTAAAGGAATAGTCCGAAATACATTTTTTTCGAATCAGACAGAATGGCAGAAAAAGGCAAGAATTTCATACCCCCGAAAGGCAAGCGGCCAAAATTCAATTTCTACTGGATTTACGCTATATTGGCCCTCGGTTTTATCGCTATACAGTATTTTAATTATTCAAATCCCGTAAAGGAGACGACCTGGCCGCGGCTGGAGGAGATGCTGATCAAGCAGGAGGTGGAGAAGATCGTGATCGTAAACAAGGAGAAGGCAGAGATCTATATCAAGAAATCGAAACTCCAGAGCGATACCGCGTTTAAAGAGTTCACCAAACGAAATTTCGGTACGGGAGTTGGTGGCAACAACCCGCAGTTTTACTACCAGATCGGTTCGGAGGAGATCTTCAATGGTCTGCTCAGGGATGCCCGCGATTCTGTTTCATCACGGATGAAACGCGACAGTGTTCCTTCGCTGCAGATTTCAGAATTCAAGAAGCAGTATCCCTATCCCCCTTCGAACGACACCCGCAAGGATGTATTTGGCGATATCTTCAGTTATATTCTTCCGATCATCCTGCTGGTCGGAGTTTGGTTC
>Ga0118677_10011513_pt1 | contig 13230 bp, 4 predicted proteins | sample AliMusrvi5mmetaG_FD_86154 | JGI IMG/M metagenome (GOLD analysis project Ga0118677, IMG submission 86154)
ACCTCCGTCAAGGTGTCCCTACAACCGCTTGGAATCCGATCAAGGACCCCTCCTATGCAGGGCTTCAGGTCGGTGGTAACAATCTCACCACGACAACGAAGATCCCAGTCTATGAGAATGGCTCTCTTCTCACGGGATCCAATCCCTAAAGAATCCGTATCAATTTGAAGGAAACTTGTCCGGCAATCTCGCCGGACAGGTCGGGTAACGGGAAATTTCTGGATTCGTCATCGTGAAGCGTGGGAAGGAACCCTGAGCAGGGCCTTCAGTAGGTCAATTCTGTAGCGAACCTGCCCAACCCCAGCTACCTCTCCATCCCGCTGGAACCTCTTCTGAGAGAAAGGGTCCTCAAAGAAATTTGTGAGAAAACCGAGACTCGGGCTGGCGGTAATTATCCTTTCTGCGAAAGGCTCTGGGGTATGGGCTTCGCTATTTAGGCAGTCGCTGTCGCGCGGGCAATACTGAGCCATGGGAACGGCGGTATAGCCTGCACAAAGTGCAGCCCGAAGGGCGCTCCTCGTGGGAGCGAGTGCGGAAGTCGAACCGACCACTTCTGTTGAGGGTAAAGAAAACCCCATCCCCTTTTGAAGGAGATGGGTCTTCTTTGAAAAGCTATGAGTGATTAGGCGACCTTCCGACGATACACGACAATCAAAGCGATTGCTCCGATGCCGAAGAGTGCGTAGGTCAAGGGCAGCTGCGAGATTTTCCACATAGCCCGTGGCTCCATTGGCCGTTTTGGTCAGAGCCACTGAGTTGGTTCCGAAGATTCCTCCCGCGTGGATGTTACCGAGGTCGATGTTGGTCTGAAGTCCCGCTGCGGCGTAGTTGTAGACTCCGCCAGTGACCGTGATGGTGCTGCTGCCCACGTTCGAAGAGGCTCCACTGAGTGTGGAATCATCAGCAAATGTGTAGGTGAAGTCTTGGCTGATTGCGCCAGCCGTCTTGCCGGAAGCGAGCTTGGCAGTAACTGCGCTGCTGGATCCAGCGGTTACACCACTCAGTGCATTGAAAGAGATGCCGTTGCTATCAACCGTGCTTCCGGCAAGGTTGACTCGGTATCCGGAGGCGTTGGCGGATGATTGTCACAGCCAAAGCTGAGAGACCGAGTCCTACCATTGCACAAGTTCCAGGCTCAGGGACTACGGTTGCTGCCAATGTGCCGGTTGCATCCGTGAAGGAGTAGGTATTCACCCCATCTGTGTAGGTAAAGATACCGCTCGATGTAGCCGTCTCGGTCCAAGAGCTACCAGCGTTGAACGTCACCGAGGCGAGATCACCTGTTGGTGTGCTCATGCCTGAGAAGAGAACAACACTCTGGGCGGCACCACCAAAGAGTTGAGCCAAGGTTTGTGTCGATGTGAGGTTCAGGGTGCCGTTGTAGGCAAGAGCACCACCATTGATCACGATCTGATCGTATCCAGTTCCGGCATTCTGATTGATGTCCTCGAGATCAAGCGTGGTTGTAGAACCAGAGTTAAGTGTAAGACTAGTCATGGTCATAAGTGTGCGTGATGAGCTGACAGCATCTGGATTCAGACTTCCAAGCGACTGCACCGTGACGCTGCCTAGGGTTCCTCCACCGGAGAGTGTACCACCTCCTGCAACTGTGGTTGCAGAGTTTGTGATCGACCCGGTCACATTAAGAATGCCTCCGCTGATAGTTGTCGGACCAGAGTAGGAATTGGTACCTGAGAGGGTCCAGGTGCCGGTGCCGTCCTTGGTGAGGGCTGTCTGGTTGGTGACCGTGACCGCAGTGCTGTCAACCGTGTTGAGGAACGCAAAGGCACCCGCTCCTGCAGAGGTGGTGCTGACGTTGGTCGTGTTCGCACTCAGGGTGATTGTTCCGGAACCGTCCCCTGCTGCGGAGATGGCCGTGATCGTGGTGCTGCCCGCGAGGCCGTTTCCAGTCACAGTCTGGCCAACCTGCAATCCGACAATAGAGCTCAGCGCAATATTGGAACTGTTGTTGCTGACACTGGCCTTGTTAATCGTTCCGTTGGTTGTGGCCACGTTGGTTATGTTGCCTGTGATTTCACCGCTGTTGGTTCCCTGGAGCGTCACGAAGTGAGCTGCGTTGTTCCCCATGTTGAGCGCGCTATTCATCACAAGTGCTCCCGTACCGCTGGCATCGATGGCCAGCGTGTTGTTAAGGCCGGTCAGTGTAATGACACGGGTTGTGGTCTCTCCAGACCCTGCATATTTGAGAACCGTGGTGGTGCCCGCTGTTCCCGTAAGGGTCACATTCCCTGCTCCGAGTGCTGATGTGGTATCGCCGGCATTTCCGAACGAGTTGACCTGCAGGGTTGTGGTCTGTCCACTGGTGTTGTTGGTGACGAACACACCGCCGGAGAAGTTGTTGTTGGTGTTGTTTAAGAAGACCGTACCGGTTGAGCTGGAACCCACCAGAAGTGTCGTGATCCATCCTCCGGAGCCGTCGTTAACTCCACCATTCATGGTCAGGGCATTGCTGTTGTAGGCACCCAGATTGATGGTCTTGTTGTTGGCGTTGTGAACATCAAGATCACTCGAAATGGTGAGTGTGGTCGCTCCGCTGACGGTTCCAACGTTGAAGATTGAAGCTGTGTAGGCGGATCCAGAATTAATGTAGAAGACCTTGTCCGTGGTCTCGTCGTTGGTGTTTACGGAACGCACACCACCAGCTGAGGTTGAGTTTCCAATGGTGATGGTTCCGTTGATTCCGAAGGAGCTGTTGGAGCCGCTATTTCCAATGTAGTTCGCATACATCGTGCCGCCGTTGGTGGCAAAGACGCCTCCACCGAAGCTGTTGTTGGTATTCATCAGGTAGACGTTCCCCGAGGCGGTGGCTCCACTACCTACGGCACCAGCGCCGCTGATCACACCACTATTGGTGACCTGCCAGCCACTCGTGTTAGGACCGATGGCCAGGGTGCTGTTAGCCATTGAAATGACGATATCGTTGGCAATATTTTGGTTACTCGCTAAGACACGCAACGTCGTGCTGTTGCCGGCGAAGGTCACCGTGCCCGATCCAAACGACGACCCGTTGGTGATATTGATGCCGCCCGCGTTGATCGTCGTGCCGCCGCTGTAGGAATTGATGGAGGTCAGAACCATTGTTCCCGCACCCGCCTTAATCAGCGCTCCCGCTCCGCTGATGACTCCAGAGTTAGTCAGGGTAAAGGTTCCGGAATCAATAATGCCATTGGTGGCAAGGGCGACGTTGTTGGAGACGTTCAGGTTGGTCAGGGCCTTCAGCGTGGTGCTATTGCTCGCGAAGGTGACTGTGCTGGAACCAAGCGCGTAGCTGTTGCTAATGGCCAGGGTGCCGGCATTCAGGGTCGTGCCTTGGGAATAGGCGTTGGAACCGCCCAAGGTCTGCGTGCCGGTGCCGTTCTTAACAAGGGCGATCGCGTTGCTGATCGAGCCGGTGAAGGTGCCCGAGCCGTTGTTGGCGCCAAGGGTCAGGTTGTTGGTTCCCGCACTGTTGATGATGGTGCCGCTGCCGCTGAGCGCATTAATGGTGGCGTTATTGGAGCTCAGATCGAGTCTGCCACCGCCCTGAACGGTGACCGTGACCGATCCCGATCCCAGGGCGTTGGCGTTACCGTTGATCAGGGTGGCATTGGTGAGGATGTTGATGTTTTCCGAAAGACCGGAGTTGTTCCCCGAGAGGGTGAGCGACCCGGCACCGACGGCGAGCGTGTTGCCGGCAACCGTGTTGGTAATGGTTCCGCTGAGTGTGAGGCTCTTAGTGCTGCCGTTGGCGGTGAAGAGGTTGGTCGATGTGCCGTTGGCGGTGGCATTGCCGAGCGTGAAGTTGTTGGTGATGGTCACATCGCTGGATGCGTTGGTCGCCCAGTTGTTGGAACTGAAGAGTCCGAAGGTTGTTGTTCCTAGGTTCGTGGTGCCGATTTTGATATTGTAGGCCTGCATGCCGAGGCTGTTCTGGCCCGCGATATAGACCGAGCCGCTGTTGGTGATCACCAGACCGCTGTTCCAGCCCAGCCTGTTGTCGTTGTCGACATTTGTTGCTGTCGAGCTGGCATTGGCTGCGTTCGTGGTGGCGATATTGATCGTACCGCTACTGACAATGAGGGCCCCGTTGTTGGCGACACTGCCTATCGTGTTGGTCTGAGCGATCACCATGATGGTGTTTAAAATTGTCGTTGTGCCGGTGCCTGCCCATGTGAAGGTGACACCGTTGGCACCGCCGATTGTCGTTTGACTGGCTGCATTGACCAGGAAGTTGTTGATCGCCAGACTACCCAGGTTGTTCGTGACGGTCCTGCCAGTCGAAGAGTGGTTGGCGAGGTCGTTCAGGTAAACCGCCATGTTACCCTGGAACGTAGGAGAGCTGAGCAGCTGGGAAGTATTCGTGTTGTAAATGGAGACCGTGCCCGCGCCAGTCGAGTTAGTAGCGGTGAAAACACTATTGGAAGCACCATTCGTGCTGAACCGAAAGGTTCCTATGTTGGTGAAGATGACGTTGTTAGTGTATCCAGAAACCGTCCAACCACCGTTGGTGATGGCGGCGCCATTGAAATTAAAAGTTTGCGCGCTCGCCTGTGAGTAGTTGTTGGTGAAGATGATTACATTCGCTGCACCCAAGAAGCCGTTGGTGGCGAAGGCCGAACCGCCATTGGTCACATAAGAGTTGGTATTGGTCGCGCTCGTCGACGAAGTGTTCGGAGAGTTGGTCCAGACATAAGTCGCCGCCGAGGCATCCTGCCCCAGCCAAGCCGAGACCACGACGAGAAGGACAAGCAACGCGGCGGAACGGGAGGCAAAGATGCGCCGAGAATTCATCAGGAACCCGCTGAAGAGGGCGGAGAGAATGGTCTTTTTCATGGGGATCAGTTGACTGAGGTTGGGTGGTTTATTATCGAATCGCCGTCGAGTCTCCCCCCCCCGAGATTTGCCAAGAAAAAAATGCATGAGGAACTCAACATTTTCGTCACATAGCCTGTAGCAATCCCGTTGCGAACCTGCCCAGCTCAGCTAACCCTCCATCCCTCTGGTAAGAATCGTTTCCTGACTACTTCTTCAGCTGGTAGTGCCCCTTGCCTATCTTTTTGATGGCCTTGTTCTTCTTTCCGGTAGTGGCAAACCAGATATGAAGATTGGTTCCTTTGACTCCGATCTTCTTGGCGAGTTCAACGACCTTCACTCCGGCGATTATCGTGTTTGTGATGGGAGTGTAGGCCATGCTGCCGTTTCCCAGATTGGGTGCTATATCAACGTAGTCTCACGCACGCGACAACCCCAACACTGCGTTACGTGCAGAGAGTCGCGAGAATAAAGCAAGAACCTGCGTGCTGCCCCCGGCAACTAGGTGTTGGATCAGCCCGTAAAAGATTAAGGGGACCAAAATCTTCGGCTGGTTGAAGAAGACTAATGAACCCAGAACAAGGGCCGTGCTGTTGTTGTTCAGTCCGACACCGAACATCATGGCAAGTTGCTGGCCCGGTGTCGCGCGTAGAAGACGCGCAATCCACCATCCGGAAACAAAATCCACCAAACAGAGTAATGTGCTGAAGAGAAAGGCGGAGGCTAGGAACCCCCAGTCCGGGTTAGAAAACAATTTCGGCAAGGCGATAGCGGCATTTGTGTAGTTGAGGAGAAGGAGGCTTCCCGAATTCACTAGTTTCAATCCTGGTTTTGCCGATTTGATTCTTGCTGTGCCAATAAGGGGGCGGATGCAAAGGCCGAAAAATGACGGGAGGATCACCGCAAGAATCAAAACCAGAATCGTCCCACCGCCTTCCATTTTGGAGAAGGTCTGGGTGTAGTCACCGACCGCAACAAGATTGATAAGGTTCAGCGGCACGTGCATGAGCAGGGGGCAAAGAAATGTCGAGGTCAGAACAAGACCCACTGCCAAGGCAAGATCACCATCGGTATTCTGGGTGTATGCGGTCGAAGCACCCGCAACGGGAACTGTGGAGAGAAGGGAAAGGGCCACGATGATGGCTTCCAGATTTTCGGAAGCGCCAAGGTAGCTCATCGCAATTGAGACAAAATAGAGAACGACCACTGGAAGGAACATGTTGGCACCAATTCCTGCCAAAAGGAGTCTGGGGGATGAAACTAGGCCGCTTAATCGTTCCACGGACATTGTGGCGTTTATCATAAGGATCGCCAGCATCACCATGGATGCGGAGACAGGGGTGGAGGCCCCTAACAGGGAAACCTGACCAAAGGAAATTACCCGTATCATCAATCCGAACCCTGGAAAGAACCCAGCACAGAGATAACAGCAAATCAGTAACCAGATGAAGTTCTGATGAGTGAAATTGGCTAATCGGTTAATCCAACCCTCATCAGCAGCTGTCACCGCGGTTGTCACAGGAATTAAATCGAGAGGCATCGATTTTGCTTAATGAACCTTATTCGAATCACAGTCGGGTTCCCTATTTTTCGCAACGGCCTGTGATGAGAGAGACAATCAGTAGGAATGCATTGAGCAGGACCCCTCCGCAACCGAGCCAGAAAAGGATCGGAATCCTCTGGAAGATTCCCAGATAGCGTGTCCCGTCGGAAGATTTAGCAAGCAGGTTGGAAGCCCCGTAGGCAACTGCACAGAGAATCAGGATCACCTCACCGCTATAATGCAGGATCTCGTTGGGAAGGCCTTCCCAACGAGATCCTGCATTATAGCGGTGAGGTGATCCTGATTCTCTGTGCAGTTGCCTACGGGGCTTCCAACCTGCTTGCTAAATCTTCCGACGGGACACGCTATCTGGGAATCTTCCAGAGGATTCCGATCCTTTTCTGGCTCGGTTGCGGAGGGGTCCTGCTCAATGCATTCCTACTGATTGTCTCTCTCATCACAGGCCGTTGCGAAAAATAGGGAACCCGACTGTGATTCGAATAAGGTTCATTAAGCAAAATCGATGCCTCTCGATTTAATTCCTGTGACAACCGCGGTGACAGCTGCTGATGAGGGTTGGATTAACCGATTAGCCAATTTCACTCATCAGAACTTCATCTGGTTACTGATTTGCTGTTATCTCTGTGCTGGGTTCTTTCCAGGGTTCGGATTGATGATACGGGTAATTTCCTTTGGTCAGGTTTCCCTGTTAGGGGCCTCCACCCCTGTCTCCGCATCCATGGTGATGCTGGCGATCCTTATGATAAACGCCACAATGTCCGTGGAACGATTAAGCGGCCTAGTTTCATCCCCCAGACTCCTTTTGGCAGGAATTGGTGCCAACATGTTCCTTCCAGTGGTCGTTCTCTATTTTGTCTCAATTGCGATGAGCTACCTTGGCGCTTCCGAAAATCTGGAAGCCATCATCGTGGCCCTTTCCCTTCTCTCCACAGTTCCCGTTGCGGGTGCTTCGACCGCATACACCCAGAATACCGATGGTGATCTTGCCTTGGCAGTGGGTCTTGTTCTGACCTCGACATTTCTTTGCCCCCTGCTCATGCACGTGCCGCTGAACCTTATCAATCTTGTTGCGGTCGGTGACTACACCCAGACCTTCTCCAAAATGGAAGGCGGTGGGACGATTCTGGTTTTGATTCTTGCGGTGATCCTCCCGTCATTTTTCGGCCTTTGCATCCGCCCCCTTATTGGCACAGCAAGAATCAAATCGGCAAAACCAGGATTGAAACTAGTGAATTCGGGAAGCCTCCTTCTCCTCAACTACACAAATGCCGCTATCGCCTTGCCGAAATTGTTTTCTAACCCGGACTGGGGGTTCCTAGCCTCCGCCTTTCTCTTCAGCACATTACTCTGTTTGGTGGATTTTGTTTCCGGATGGTGGATTGCGCGTCTTCTACGCGCGACACCGGGCCAGCAACTTGCCATGATGTTCGGTGTCGGACTGAACAACAACAGCACGGCCCTTGTTCTGGGTTCATTAGTCTTCTTCAACCAGCCGAAGATTTTGGTCCCCTTAATCTTTTACGGGCTGATCCAACACCTAGTTGCCGGGGGCAGCACGCAGGTTCTTGCTTTATTCTCGCGACTCTCTGCACGTAACGCAGTGTTGGGGTTGTCGCGTGCGTGAGACTACGTTGATATAGCACCCAATCTGGGAAACGGCAGCATGGCCTACACTCCCATCACAAACACGATAATCGCCGGAGTGAAGGTCGTTGAACTCGCCAAGAAGATCGGAGTCAAAGGAACCAATCTTCATATCTGGTTTGCCACTACCGGAAAGAAGAACAAGGCCATCAAAAAGATAGGCAAGGGGCACTACCAGCTGAAGAAGTAGTCAGGAAACGATTCTTACCAGAGGGATGGAGGGTTAGCTGAGCTGGGCAGGTTCGCAACGGGATTGCTACAGGCTATGTGACGAAAATGTTGAGTTCCTCATGCATTTTTTTCTTGGCAAATCTCGGGGGGGGGAGACTCGACGGCGATTCGATAATAAACCACCCAACCTCAGTCAACTGATCCCCATGAAAAAGACCATTCTCTCCGCCCTCTTCAGCGGGTTCCTGATGAATTCTCGGCGCATCTTTGCCTCCCGTTCCGCCGCGTTGCTTGTCCTTCTCGTCGTGGTCTCGGCTTGGCTGGGGCAGGATGCCTCGGCGGCGACTTATGTCTGGACCAACTCTCCGAACACTTCGTCGACGAGCGCGACCAATACCAACTCTTATGTGACCAATGGCGGTTCGGCCTTCGCCACCAACGGCTTCTTGGGTGCAGCGAATGTAATCATCTTCACCAACAACTACTCACAGGCGAGCGCGCAAACTTTTAATTTCAATGGCGCCGCCATCACCAACGGTGGTTGGACGGTTTCTGGATACACTAACAACGTCATCTTCACCAACATAGGAACCTTTCGGTTCAGCACGAATGGTGCTTCCAATAGTGTTTTCACCGCTACTAACTCGACTGGCGCGGGCACGGTCTCCATTTACAACACGAATACTTCCCAGCTGCTCAGCTCTCCTACGTTCCAGGGTAACATGGCGGTTTACCTGAACGACCTCGCCAACCACTCTTCGACTGGCAGGACCGTCACGAACAACCTGGGTAGTCTGGCGATCAACAACTTCCTGGTCAATGCAGCCAGTCAAACGACAATCGGCGGTGCCAACGGTGTCACCTTCACATGGGCAGGCACCGGCACAACGACAATTTTAAACACCATCATGGTGATCGCTCAGACCAACACGATAGGCAGTGTCGCCAACAACGGGGCCCTCATTGTCAGTAGCGGTACGATCAATATCGCCACCACGAACGCAGCCAATGCCAGCTCGACAGCAACAAATGTCGACAACGACAACAGGCTGGGCTGGAACAGCGGTCTGGTGATCACCAACAGCGGCTCGGTCTATATCGCGGGCCAGAACAGCCTCGGCATGCAGGCCTACAATATCAAAATCGGCACCACGAACCTAGGAACAACAACCTTCGGACTCTTCAGTTCCAACAACTGGGCGACCAACGCATCCAGCGATGTGACCATCACCAACAACTTCACGCTCGGCAATGCCACCGCCAACGGCACATCGACCAACCTCTTCACCGCCAACGGCAGCACTAAGAGCCTCACACTCAGCGGAACCATTACCAACACGGTTGCCGGCAACACGCTCGCCGTCGGTGCCGGGTCGCTCACCCTCTCGGGGAACAACTCCGGTCTTTCGGAAAACATCAACATCCTCACCAATGCCACCCTGATCAACGGTAACGCCAACGCCCTGGGATCGGGATCGGTCACGGTCACCGTTCAGGGCGGTGGCAGACTCGATCTGAGCTCCAATAACGCCACCATTAATGCGCTCAGCGGCAGCGGCACCATCATCAACAGTGCGGGAACCAACAACCTGACCCTTGGCGCCAACAACGGCTCGGGCACCTTCACCGGCTCGATCAGCAACGCGATCGCCCTTGTTAAGAACGGCACCGGCACGCAGACCTTGGGCGGTTCCAACGCCTATTCCCAAGGCACGACCCTGAATGCCGGCACCCTGGCCATTAGCAACAGCTACGCGCTTGGTTCCAGCACAGTCACCTTCGCGAGCAATAGCACCACGCTGAAGGCCCTGACCAACCTGAACGTCTCCAACAACGTCGCCCTTGCCACCAATGGCATTATTGATTCCGGAACCTTTACCCTGACTAACTCTGGAGTCATCAGCGGAGCGGGAGCGCTGATTAAGGCGGGTGCGGGAACAATGGTTCTGACCTCCATCAATTCCTACAGCGGCGGCACGACGATCAACGCGGGCGGCATCAATATCACCAACGGGTCGTCGTTTGGATCGGGCACGGTGACCTTCGCCGGCAACAGCACGACGTTGCGTGTCTTAGCGAGTAACCAAAATATTGCCAACGATATCGTCATTTCAATGGCTAACAGCACCCTGGCCATCGGTCCTAACACGAGTGGCTGGCAGGTCACCAATAGTGGTGTGATCAGCGGCGCTGGTGCCGTAGGTAGTGGAGCCACCGCCTCGGGGAACGTCTACCTGATGAATACCAACAACAGCTTCGGTGGAGGCGTCTTTGCCACCAACGGCGGCACGATGTATGCGAACTACATTGGAAATAGCGGCTCCAACAGCTCCTTCGGAATCAACGGAACCATCACCATTGGAAACTCAACCTCAGCTGGTGGTGTGCGTTCCGTAAACACCAACGACGAGACCACGGACAAGGTCTTCTACATTAATTCTGGATCCGCCTACACAGCTTCAATCTTCAACGTTGGAACCGTCAGCGGAGCGACCACACTCACCATTTCGAGTGATCTTGATGTTCACAACGCCAACAACAAGACCATCAATCTGGGTGCCTACAACAGCAATGCCCTGACCATGAATGGTGGAGTTAACGACGGCTCCGGAGGATGGATCACGACACTTCTGGTGGGTTCCAGCTCAACCGGTACGGTCTTCTTAAACAACACCAACAACAACTTCTCCGGCGGTGTGTTCGTCACCAACAACACCAGTGGACAGACCACAACCCTGCAGGTCAACTCGTTCGGAAATGCCGGCGATACCACATCAGCACTCGGAGCAGGGAATGTGACCCTTACGGGAACAGCGGGCACCACCACGGTTCTCAAATATGCAGGGTCTGGAGAGACCACAACCCGTGTCATTACACTGACCGGCCTTAACAACACGCTGGCCATCGATGCCAGCGGTACGGGAGCACTTGTGATGAATAGCGCGCTCAACATGGGGAACAACGCAGCTCACTTCGTGACGCTCCAGGGAACCAACAGCGGTGAAATCACAGGCAACATAACCAACGTGGCCACAACCAACGGAACGATTAACAAGGCCAGTGTCAGCAACAACAGTTCCAATATTGCGCTGAGCTCTATTGTCGGATTGCAGGTTGGCCAGACTGTGACTGGAAACGGCCTCGCGGGCAGCACCACGATCACGGCCATCTCCGCAGCAGGGGACGGTTCCGGAACAATCACCCTGAGTGCGAACACGACCAACGTCAGCACCACCTCTGCAGGAGCGGGTGCCTTTGCGTTCCTCAACACGGTTGACAGCACTGCGGTCACGGTCACCAACCAGACAGCCCTCACCAAGGACGGCACCGGCACCTGGACCCTCTCAGGTACCAATTCCTACTCTGGTCCGACAACTATCAGCGGAGGCATTCTTAATGTGACCGGGTCGATCACAAACTCTGCAACCACAGTTGCAGGAGGTGGTACACTCTCCGGTGGAGGAACCCTAGGCAGCGTCACGGTGCAGTCGCTTGGAAGTCTGAATCCAGATGCTGTCAGCTCATCACGCACACTTATGACCATGACTAGTCTTACACTTAACTCTGGTTCTACAACCACGCTTGATCTCGAGGACATCAATCAGAATGCCGGAACTGGATACGATCAGATCGTGATCAATGGTGGTGCTCTTGCCTACAACGGCACCCTGAACCTCACATCGACACAAACCTTGGCTCAACTCTTTGGTGGTGCCGCCCAGAGTGTTGTTCTCTTCTCAGGCATGAGCACACCAACAGGTGATCTCGCCTCGGTGACGTTCAACGCTGGTAGCTCTTGGACCGAGACGGCTACATCGAGCGGTATCTTTACCTACACAGATGGGGTGAATACCTACTCCTTCACGGATGCAACCGGCACATTGGCAGCAACCGTAGTCCCTGAGCCTGGAACTTGTGCAATGGTAGGACTCGGTCTCTCAGCTTTGGCTGTGACAATCATCCGCCAACGCCTCCGGATACCGAGTCAACCTTGCCGGAAGCACGGTTGATAGCAACGGCATCTCTTTCAATGCACTGAGTGGTGTAACCGCTGGATCCAGCAGCGCAGTTACTGCCAAGCTCGCTTCCGGCAAGACGGCTGGCGCAATCAGCCAAGACTTCACCTACACATTTGCTGATGATTCCACACTCAGTGGAGCCTCTTCGAACGTGGGCAGCAGCACCATCACGGTCACTGGCGGAGTCTACAACTACGCCGCAGCGGGACTTCAGACCAACATCGACCTCGGTAACATCCACGCGGGAGGAATCTTCGGAACCAACTCAGTGGCTCTGACCAAAACGGCCAATGGAGCCACGGGCTATGTGGAAAATCTCGCAGCTGCCCTTGACCTACGCACTCTTCGGCATCGGAGCAATCGCTTTGATTGTCGTGTATCGTCGGAAGGTCGCCTAATCACTCATAGCTTTTCAAAGAAGACCCATCTCCTTCAAAAGGGGATGGGGTTTTCTTTACCCTCAACAGAAGTGGTCGGTTCGACTTCCGCACTCGCTCCCACGAGGAGCGCCCTTCGGGCTGCACTTTGTGCAGGCTATACCGCCGTTCCCATGGCTCAGTATTGCCCGCGCGACAGCGACTGCCTAAATAGCGAAGCCCATACCCCAGAGCCTTTCGCAGAAAGGATAATTACCGCCAGCCCGAGTCTCGGTTTTCTCACAAATTTCTTTGAGGACCCTTTCTCTCAGAAGAGGTTCCAGCGGGATGGAGAGGTAGCTGGGGTTGGGCAGGTTCGCTACAGAATTGACCTACTGAAGGCCCTGCTCAGGGTTCCTTCCCACGCTTCACGATGACGAATCCAGAAATTTCCCGTTACCCGACCTGTCCGGCGAGATTGCCGGACAAGTTTCCTTCAAATTGATACGGATTCTTTAGGGATTGGATCCCGTGAGAAGAGAGCCATTCTCATAGACTGGGATCTTCGTTGTCGTGGTGAGATTGTTACCACCGACCTGAAGCCCTGCATAGGAGGGGTCCTTGATCGGATTCCAAGCGGTTGTAGGGACACCTTGACGGAGGT
>Ga0118677_10011516_pt1 | contig 13226 bp, 10 predicted proteins | sample AliMusrvi5mmetaG_FD_86154 | JGI IMG/M metagenome (GOLD analysis project Ga0118677, IMG submission 86154)
CGGTTGATCTCATCGGCTAACAACAGGTGGGTGAACACCGGCCCGCGGCGCAACTGGAATGTCTGGCTCTTCATGTCAAACATCCGGAAACCCGTCACATCCGACGGCATCAGATCCGGCGTGAACTGGATGCGCGCGGAGACGCCGCCAAACGTCCGCGCCAGAGTTGTGACCAAATGGGTCTTGCCGAGACCCGGCTTCCCTTCTAACAAAACGTGCCCTCCCGCCAGAAACGCCGCGAGCACCTGCTCGATGACGTCCTCCTGGCCGAGGATCACGCGGCGGATTTCGTCGCGCATTTGCGCGATGAGACGGCACAGGGGCGAGGGGCTGGTGGCCGGTGGCGAGGGAAGCTCGGCGGCATCCTGCGAGGCGAGTTCGGCGACCTCTGGCGAGGCGATCTCGGCAGACTCCGGCACGGGGCTATCGGCAGGCACTTGCGGGATGAGACTCGCAGCGGGTGCCGCGTCCGGGTCGATTGGGGTGTGGGGTTCTGAGGTCATGAGGGGATGGGTGTTAGGTGAGAGCTTTGAGCAGGACTTGAAGGTCGGCGACCGTACGGGTCGCGGCGAGGCTATCAGTTGGAACGGTGTCGGCCAAGGCGCGCGCCACGCGTTCCTTGGGCAAGCCCGAGCGCACCGCAAGCATTTGCAGGAAGCCCTCGTCCAGCCGCCCGGAACGAGCCCCGAGACGCTGACCCCGCTCGAAAATCTGCTCGCGCAGCGGGGCCAGCAGGGCCGCGGCGCGGTCGAGGCGCCAGTGGAAATTGCCCAGCGCCTCGAGATGGTGGTCGTAGCCGCGCGCCGCGGAAGGCGCCGCCGCGGCTTCAAGCGGTCCGAAGCGGCTCAGGTTCTTCCACAGCCAAAACACCAGCAACGCCGCAAGGCCACACAACACCGGCCACAAATGCCGGCGCACCATGCCCCAGAATGAGAGCCCGCGGCCTCTAACGAAAACAACCGGTCCGTCACGCTCCGACGCATCGATCAGCGCTAACAAAAAATCCGCGTGCTGATGGTCGCCAATCCAGCGGTTGCGCAATGGGCGCGCGTCGGCGAGCACCGAAACGCGCCCGGCACCTGCCAGCACACTGGCAAACACGCCCGGCTGGGCACCCCTAACCGCCACGGTGGCATACGACTTGGCCGCAACCTCGAACTCATCGTCGTCAAAGAGGATCGTCACAACGCCGGGCTCCACGGGGTCATCGGAGGCATTTTCCTTCACCTCAATTCCGATCCGATGCAACATCTCTGGCAGCGCGGATGGCAGCGGCAGCTCACGCTCAAACGTGCGCCAATCGTTGGTTTCGGCCGACGCATGTTCTAACAACACGATCAGGTGCCCGCCGTCCTTGGCCCATTCCTCGGCCCGTCGAATGAAACTCTCGTTGTTGAGGACCGACGCGGGAACCACCCATACCGCATCCGCGCCCTCCGGCGCGCGCCAGGCCGCCAACGACTCGACCTCATAGTTATAGTTTCGCGCGAAGCGTTCGGCCGCCAGCCACGGATTGACCCGCGCGCGGCCCTTGTAGCCGATCTCGCGCTCGACGTACTCATAGCTGCAGCCGCAGACCGCGATTAACAACACAGCCAGCGTCACGCGCCACGCCCGCGTCATGCCGACCTCCCTTCCACAAACGGCCAGTCGCGGCACAGCGCCTCGACCGCCGCGTCGCCGGGCGCCTGTCCGGCATAGGCCAGTGCGATCCAGACGCGGGTCAGGCCGCGGAAATACCCCGGATGGGCCACCGCCCCGGCCTGCTCCACCCGGCGCAGGCAATCCCCTTCGGTGTCCGCCTGGTGAATTTCGACACGGCCATGCTCGATGGCGCGGGAAATCGCCCCGCGATAGAGCAAGCCCAACGCCTCCTGCCGCCGCCCCTGTTGCCACAAGCGCCATGCCGCGGCGGGAATGTCCGGCGGCAGTGATTCGGGCGTCACCTCCATGCCCATGACCACCCGCGCCGCCAAGGCCCGCGCCGGCTTCTCGCCCCCGCCCCTCAGTGCCAACACGTTGCGGTATCTCACGCACAGCCACACAATGAACCCGATGGCCAGCGCCACCGCCGCCACTTCCAACACAAAAAGCAGCCACCAAGCGAACGCGCCAGCCATCCAGTTGATGGATGTCGCGCCGCTCTTGTCCACCCGCACCTTGACCTTCTGGACGGCAAACTCCTTTTGCGCCTTCACCTGCTCGATCACCGCGTGGGGCGTGCGCTCCGCTTCCACCACGGTCGCCCGACTTTCCGCTGGCAGCAGCCAGCAAACGGTTAGCACCAGCACACCTAACACCTTGCCGAGGCGCTGGCCCATCCGCCGGAACGCCAGCTCCACGTCCCACCCTTCGATCCACGTCCGGGTGTTGACATACAAGCCGAAGCCCGCACCAGTTAGAAACACGTCGGCCAGCGACATCGCCACCATCATGCACGCGGCAATGGCACGCATCAACAGCAGCGGAACGTCGAACGGATTATTGCTAGGATCCCATTCCTCCAGCGCCCGCGTCCACGGTGCGTCCTGGCCCTCGGGCACCAACATCGCGATCAAGGCGAACAGCGCCAGCCCGAACCACGCGGCGATCACCGGCCGCGGCGCCGAGGAGCTGGTCGGCACCAGTGTCTTCGCGCGGGTCCATCCCGACGACCAGGCAATGGCGGCGGCCCGGTTCCGGGCCGGGGAAGGGCAGGGCCTGTTCCGCTACCAGTACCGGGACGGCTCCTGGCGCTGGCTGGAGTCCTCCGGCCGCCGGTACCGCCTGCGCAGCGGCGAGGAGCGCGGCGTGATCGTCTCGCGCGACGTCTCCGAGCGCGTGCAGGCGGACGAGACGCGCAAGCACCTCGAGGCGCAGCTGCGGCAGGCGCAGAAGATGGAGGCGATCGGGACCCTGGCGGGCGGGATCGCGCACGACTTCAACAACATCCTCACCGGCCTGCTCGGCCACCTGCAGCTGATCGAGATGGATGTCCCGGCCGACGCCACGGAGCTGCGGCGGAGCCTGACCGAGGCCACGGCCGCCGGCGGGCGGGCCAAGGACCTGGTGGCCCAGATCCTCGCGTTCAGCCGCCAGCGTGAGCAGAAGCGCAGCGTGCTCTCGCTCACGGCCAATGTCCGCGAGGCCCTTCGTTTCCTGCGGGCCTCGCTGCCCGCGACGATCACGATCGAGGACAACCTGGCCGCGGCGGATTGCCAGGTGCTGGCCGACCCCACGCAGATGCACCAGGTGATCATGAACCTTGGCGTCAACGCGGGCCATGCGATGCGCGAGCGGGGCGGGGTCCTGACCTTCGCCCTGGTCCAGGCCGATCCGCCGCCGGCCCTCGCCGCGGCCCAGGCGACGCTCCGGCCGGGGCGCACCCTGCGCCTGACGGTGGCGGACACCGGCAGCGGCATGGACGCGGCCACGCTCGAGCGCATCTTCGACCCGTTCTTCACCACGAAGCCGGTGGGCGAGGGCACCGGCCTCGGCCTCGCGATCGTGCACGGCATCATCCAGGACCACGGCGCCGCGATCACCGTGGACAGCCAGGTGGGTGTCGGCACCTCCTTCCAAATCTACTTCCCGATGGTCGAGAGCACGCCGGCGGTCGCGCCGGCCGTGCCGGCCGATGCCCCGCGCGGCCGCGGCCAGCACATCATGCTCGTGGACGACGAGCTGCTCGTCCTCTCCGTCGCGCAGCCGATGCTGAAACGGCTGGGCTACCGGACCACCGTGTTCGACAAGTCGCGCGCCGCGCTCGAGGCCTACCAGCAGGCCCCGCACGACTACGACCTGATCATGACCGACCTGACCATGCCGGAAATCACCGGCGTCGAGCTGGTCACTCGGATCCGCGCCCTGCGGCCGGTCCAGCCCGTGCTGATCATGACCGGCTACCTGCGGGCCGTGGACCTGGCGTCGGCGCGGGCGAGCGGCGTGACCCAGTTCCTGACCAAGCCCTTCACGCTGACCTCGATGGCCGAGGCCCTGCAGCAGGCGCTGGGAAAACCCGGCGGCTCCGCGGGCACCTAGCCGGGATCACCGCCGGAACCTGGCCCGATGGGGCGCTCAGACCGTCTGGACGAGGGCCTGGACCGTCTCGGGCGCGACCACGCGGTCGATGTCGAGCAGCGTCTTCACCTGGCCCTTCACCTTGGCCATGCCGAGGAGGTAGCCAGTGTCGACCTTCGCGCCGAAATCGGGTGTGGGCTCGATCTCGCCGGCGGTCAGCGTCACGACCTCCTCGACGCAGTCCACGATCAGGCCCATCTGCACGACCTGCTCGCTGGGCAGCTTGACCTGAACGACGACGATGCAGGTGCGCTCGCCGAACTCGGCCTTCAGGCCGAATTTCACGCGGAGGTCGACGACGGGGATGACACGGCCGCGGAGATTGATCACGCCCTTCACGTAGCCCGGCACCTGCGGCACCGGCGTGATTTTCTGGAGGCGGATGATCTCGCGGACCTTCAGCACGGCAATGCCGTAGGCCTCGTTGTCGAGCACGACGGTGAGATATTTGCCCGGCAGGGCAGTGACGGGGGTGGCGGTGGTGGACATGGCGGTTGGATGGCTTTCCCGGAAATGGGAAGGAGCACTGGCTTCAAGGAGGTTAGATCGGCTGCACGGCGCGCGGCTTGACGGAAATCTTTGCGCTTCGGCCTTAGCCGGCGAAATGGTCGTGATCGCCGTTTCCATGCCCGTTGGCGCCGGGCGCCTCGAGCGGCGCATACTTCAGCCGGGACTGTCCCCGGGCGGGGGGCCGTCCGTCCGCCGCCGGCGGGGCCGGGTGCCGGGTCCGGGGCGCCGCCGGTGCGTTCGGGACGGGAGCCGGCGTGATCGGGGTGGACGACGCAGCGGGACGCCCGTCGCTGACCAGCGCGAGCAGCGCGGCGACGGACTCCTTCTGCATGACGGTCTGCGAGGTGAGTTCCTCCGCGGCCGCGGCCGACTCCTCGGCCCCGGCGGCGTTGGCCTGGGTGACCTTGTCCATCTGGCTGATGGCGATGTTGACCTGGCTGATGCCCTGGGTCTGTTCGGTCGAGGCGGTGGCGATCTCGGCCACCAGGGTGTCAACCTCGCGGGCCTTGGCGACGATCTCGCTCAGCGACTGCGCGACCTGGCCGCAGATCTGCACGCCGTGGGCGCTCCGCTGCACGGAGTCCCCGATCTTGCCGGCGGTCTCCTTGGCGGACTGGGCCGAGCGCTGCGCGAGGCTGCGGACCTCGTCCGCGACGACGGCGAAGCCCATGCCGGCCTCGCCGGCGCGGGCAGCCTCGACGGCCGCATTGAGCGCGAGGATGTTGGTTTGAAACGCGATCTCGTCGATGGTCTTGATGATCCGCGAAATCCCATCGGACGAGGCTTGGATCGCGTCCATCGCGCGCTTCATCTCTTCCATCTCCGAGGCGCCGGCGTCGGCCGCGGTGCGCGTCTGCGCCGCAAGGGCCTTGGCCTGGGTGGCGTTCTCGGCGTTCCGCTTGGTCATGCTGGCGATCTCCTCCAGCGAGGCGCTGGTCTCCTCGAGCGAGGCCGCCTGCTCGCTCGCGCCCTCGGCGAGCGACTGGCTGGAGGCCGACACCTGCGTGGCGGCGGCGGACGTCTGGTCCGCGCCCTGGTTGAGCTCCTCGGCGATGCGGCGCAGCTCGCGGTTGAGCGCACGGGACTGGAACGAGGTGACGACCAGGCAGAGCGCCAGCAGGCTGCCGATGCCGACGTAGGCGAACCTGGCCTGGGTGGCGAGGTTCGCCAGCCGGGTGTCGTTGAGCGCCTGGCCCTTGGCGCGGAGCGCGAGCACGAGCTGGTCGAACTCGTGGCGCGCGGGCAGGTAGGTCGAGGCGTAGAACGCGGCGGCCGCCTTCGGGTCGGTGCCGATCAGCTCGATGACCTGGTTCTCCTTCGCGTTGAGGTTCTGCTTGTCGTACTCGCCCATGGCATCCAGGGCGGCGAGCAGCTCGGGCTCCTCTGCCAGCCGGGCGTGCAGCGCGTCGACCGTCGCCCCCATGTCGGCGTCGGCGTCAAACTTCCGCTTGCGCTCCAGCGCGCTGTCCGGGCTGAGCAGCATGCCGCGCATGCCGTCGCTCATCTCGACCATCGTGTAGCGGATGTGCTCGATGGCGGTGGCCACCGCGGTGTTGTCCTCGCGCAGGCGCCGCTCGCGGTAATTCAGCCCGAGGGTCAGCGAGAAGCTGAGCACGACGAGGAGGACCGTGAGGCCCGTGAGGAGTTGGCGCGTGCGCCGGCTGGTATGGGTGGATTTCATGCGGGAAAATCGGCCTGCGCCGGGAGGCGCCGCACCCGTGCAGACGGGTGCGGTCCCAAGGTGAATCCGGTGCGGCAGCGTTTACTATTTCGGCCCATTTGCCCGCAGCCTTAGGTGTTTCTGCGGACGGAAACTCGCCGCGGGGCCGGAACCGGACCCCGGCCGGGCCGGGCCGGCGGAAGCCAAAATAGGGTTCAAGCGCAGGCGGGAACGGTCCGAAGGGAGGGACACAGATCCCCGAACGATACCGTTACATGTCCATCTCATCCGACCAGTTCGCCCCGATCGAGGAGCTACTCAACCGCCTTGCCACCGAGTCGATCCTGGCCCAGCCGGGCCGCGACGAGGGCATGGTGCCCGCCTACAGCCTGTTGGGCGACCTGCGTGAGCTCTGCGCGCTGGAGGCCACGCTGCGCGAGCCGGTCATCGCGATGCACGTCGAATTTGAACGGCAGCTGGACGCCGCCAAGCCCTACGATGCCGAGCTGCTCGGCCGCCTCCGCCGTCTGGTGGACTGGCTGCCCGGCGCGATCGAGCAGGTGAAGGCGGGCCACCCGGCCTCGCCCTTGGGCGCCCCGCCGGCGACGGCCACCGCAGTTCCGGTGGCGGGGATCGCTGCTGCTGAGCCGGCCCCGGCGTCCGACGTGATGCTGAACCTCAACCTCGGCGAGAACCGCGAGCTGCTCGGGGAGTTCTACGGTGAGGCCGTCGAGCACCTGCAGCAGATCGAGGCCGCGCTGCTCGCGCTGGAGCAGGAGCCGGACAATCCCGAGGCGCTGAATTCCATCTTCCGCTCGTTCCACACGTTCAAGGGCAACGCGGGCTTCCTCGGCCTCGTCCCCATGCAGTCGCTCGCCCACGAGGTTGAGTCGCTGCTCGACCTCGCGCGCAACCAGAAGCTGCGCCTGAACTCGGTCATCATCACGGAGATTCTCCGGAGCCGGGATGCGCTGCAGGCGCTCACCCAGCAGGTGGCGCGGGCGCTTGAGTCCGGCCACCTGCCGGATCAGATCGTGCCCGTCAGCCATCTCATTCGCTCCGTCAAGCGCCTCGCCTCCGCTCCCGACGCCCCCGCCGTCGTCGAGGCTCCCGTCACCGCGCCGGCTCCGGTGCCCGCGGCGGTAGCCGTGGCCGAATCCGTTTCAACCAACAGTGCGGCCCCGATGGCTCCGATTCCAGCCTCCAAGGCCGTGGCGGCGCCCGCCGGCGCCCCGGTCAAGGCCGCGGCCGGCGCGACCGTGCGCGTGAACACCGAGAAGCTCGACTCGCTCATGGACGTGGTCGGCGAGCTGGTCATCGTCCAGAGCCAGCTCCTCGAGACCGCGCGGGCGCATGCCGAGAACGGCTCGCCGCTGCAGCGCAACGTCGCCCAGCTGAGCCGCATCACCAAGGAGCTCCAGCACACGGCGATGTCGCTGCGGATGATCCCGGTGAAGCCCACCTTCCAGAAAATGGAGCGCCTCGCGCGCGACCTGGCCCGCGACTTCGGCAAGAAGGTCCACTTCGCCACGAGCGGCGAGGACACCGAGCTCGACCGCACTGTCGTCGAGGAGATCGGCGACCCGCTGGTCCACATGGTGCGCAACGCGCTCGACCACGGGCTCGAGCCGACCGCGGACCGCCTGGCCAAGGGCAAGCCCGAGACCGGCACGCTTCTCCTCAAGGCCTATCACCAGGGCAGCAACATCGTGATCGAGCTGCAGGACGACGGCCGGGGCATCGATCCCGACCGGATCATGCGCAAGGCCGTCGAAAAGGGCGTGGTGCCCGCCGGCGCCGCGCTCAGCCGGGAGGAAATCTACGCGCTGCTCTTCGCGCCCGGGTTCTCGACCGCCGAGAAGGTCACCTCCGTCTCCGGCCGCGGCGTCGGGATGGACGTCGTGAAGCGCAACATCGAGAAGCTCCGCGGCAAGATCGAGATCACCTCCGAGGTGGGCCAGGGCTCCACCTTCAAGATCAAACTCCCGCTCACCATGGCCATCATCGACGGCCTGGTCGTCCGCGTCGGCGCCGACCGCTTCATCCTGCCCAGCACGTCCGTCCAGATGGCGCTGCGCCCCGCGCGCGATGCCATCTCCACGGTCCACGGCCAGGGCGAGGTCCTCGACCTGCGCGGCCGCCTCGTGCCGGTGCACCGCCTGCACCGCCGCTTCGGCATCCCCGCCGACGCCCAGAATCCCTGGGACGGCATCGTCGTCATCGTCGAGCACTCGGGCAAGATCTCCGCCCTCCTCGTCGACGAGATGGTCAGCAAGCAGGAGGTCGTCATCAAGAACCTCGGCGCCTTCATGCAGAACCTCCCGGGCGTCGCCGGCGGCGCGATCCTGGGCGACGGCAATATTGCACTGATCCTGGACCCGGGCACCCTGCTGCTCGCCGCCTGAGGCATCCCATGGCCGCCAGCACACCCGTTCCTCCCACCCTTGACCAGGTCTGCGCGCAGGCGGTGCGCCTCCCGTGCGCCCCGGCGCTGATGCCGCGGCTGATCGCGGTGCTGGAGGATGCGAGCAGCGGCGCCGACGACATCGAGGGTGTCATCCAGCTCGATCCGGCGCTGACCGCGTCCACGCTCCGCCTCGCGAACTCGGCCTACTTCGGCGCCGGCCGCACGGTGGAGACCGTGGCCCAGGCGGTGGTCCGGCTCGGCCTGCGGGAAATTTACCGGCTCGCGGCGCTCGCGCTCGTGAACCGCTGGGAGACCGGCACCAACAAGTCCGGGTATGCCGGCGACCCGGGCGACTTCTGCCGGCATGCGCTCTGCACCGCGCTCGCGGCGGAGGTGCTGGCGGAGTTTAGCCACCAGGTTGATCCGCAGGCCGCCTACACCGCCGGGCTGGTGTCCGACATCGGCAAGCTCGCCGTGGCGCACGCCTGCGGCGCCTTCTTCCCCGCGATCCGCGCGCTCCAGCAGGAGCGCAGCTGCCCCTGGAAACAGGCCGAGCGCGACGTGCTCGGCTACGATCATGCGCAGGTCGGCGCCATGCTGCTGAAGGCCTGGCGCTTCCCGGTCATCTACACGGTGGCGGCGGAGTTCGCCCAGGAGCCCGCCCGCGCCCCGGCCGAGGCGCATGTCCTCCTGGCGCACCTGCACGCCGCCAAGTTCCTCGCCGCGTCCCTCGGGCCGGGCGTGGCTGAGGACGGTTTCCTCTTTGTCCTCGACGAGTCCTTCATCGCCGGCTGCGGCTTCACGCCCGAGGTGCTGGAGCGCTCGCTGGTGACCGTGATGGAGCGCGCCGCGGCGCGGCTGCACGACAAGCTCACGCACGGAGCGGTGACGCTCTGAGTGGGCCTCCCGGAGGGGGTGCGTAGGTTTCCCCTCAAGTTGCGCGGGCCCCGTCCGATCTTCGCGGATGTGCTACCGTTGGCCGCTTCGCGGCGACCCGCGGTGAAATCATTCGTCGGAAACGTTGTGTGGGGTACCGGTTCGGCGTTCGCGCCGAGCCGGTATTTTTTTTAGCCCCCGGCCCGCGGCGGCGTTCAGGCGCCGAGCGCGAACGAGTCCTGGCCGTTCGGGGTCTTGAGTGTCATCGCGCCCGTGCCGACCTCGAGGTGGATCGTGCGGTTGATGGTGCCGCCGACGGCGGGGTTGCGGATGCCGAAGCCCTGCCGCGTCAGGTAGTCAAGGGTGGCGCGGACATTGCGCTCGCCGATCTTGAAGGAGTCCGGCCCGGAGAGCACGCAGGCGCCGCCGGCGACAAAGATCCGCATGCGGGCCCGCTCGGCCTTGAGGCCGTTCAGCGAGCGAAACAGCAGCGGCAGGCCGGTGTCCGCGAACATTGCCGGCTGTGCCGCCGCCTTGTCCGGCGAGATCTGCGAGTCGGGCAGCATCAGGTGCAGCAGCCCGCCGGCCCGCGCCAACGGGTCGTAGACGACCACGCCGACGCAGGAACCCAGCGCGTACGTGCTCAGGGTGACCTGATGGTTGTTCGAGACCGCAAGGTCGCCCACGCCGATGACGACGCGCTGGGCGAACAAGGAGGCAACCGTGGGGGATCCGGCCATGGTGGCTCAGCCCGTCCGGCCGCGCCGCCATCCGGCGAGGGTGGATTCGAGAGGGGAGGGAAAAGGCATGACTGCCGAGGGCGGACCGACGGCAGGGATCAACTCGGTTGCCCACCGCCAAACTTGAGGGCGTTCCCGGAGTAGGGAAAAATAGGTTAGAATTGTTAAAGTGGGCGGTGAAGCGGCCGAATGTACGGGGCGATGAAATTACTTACGTACCTCTCCCTCCATGCCCGGTCGAAAGGCGCGTGCGTCGTCCTCGGCGCCTGCCTCGCGGCCGCGGCCCACGCTGCGATCCCGGTTGGCAGCTCGAACGTCCAGATCGGCGGCTTCTTCAGCCAGGGCTACCTTTACAGCTCGGACAACAACTACCCGACCGCCGACAAGGGCGGCACCTGGGACTTCCGCGAGATGGCGTTCAACGCCTCCACGACCGTCGGCGACCACCTGCGCATCGGTGGCCAGGTCTTCGCGCAGCGGCTCGGCGCGCTCGGCGCGGACAAGGTCGTCCTCGACTGGGCCGTGCTGGACTACAACGTCTCGCCCGCCTTCGGCCTGCGCCTGGGCCGCGTCAAGTACCCGAAGGGCCTCTACGGCGAGGCGCTCGACCTCGATGTCGTCCGCCCCTACGTGTTCCTGCCTGGCGCGGTCTACAGCCCGATCCTCCGCGACTTCAGCGCCTCCTTTGATGGCGGCATGGTCTACGGCACGATCGAGGCCGGCCGGAGCTCCTTTGACTACAAGGTGTTCTACGGCGACATCCCGATGTCCCCGGAGAAGGGCGTCGCGGAGTTCTACAACAACTCCGGCCTCTACGCCGCGCCCGGCGTCGCCGCGCTGAACATGGACTCCGTCGCCGGCGGCCAGCTGACCTGGAACACGCCCGTGAGCGGCCTCAAGTTCGTGTACTCGTACTCCGCCTACCGCAACCTCGCGACCGACGGCCCGTTCTTCGCCTATCCGCCGATCAACCTGCACTCGAACTTCCCCCGCTTCAGCTGGAACACCTACTCCGGCGAGTATGCCTGGAACAACTGGGTCTTCGCGGCCGAGTGGCAGCGCTGCGGCGGCGACATCAACTACGGCGCCGCGCCGCTGATGCCCACGGTGTATGACCGCTCGGGCTGGGATGGCTGGTACGCCGCGGCCTCGCGCCGCCTGAATGACAAGTTCGAAGTGGGCGCCTACTACGGCGACCTCGAGCAGCGGTTCAGCGCGCGCCCGAGCAGCGACCCGGTGGTCCACCAGCGCGACACGTCGGTCAGCGTCCGCTACGACGTGAACGAGCACCTCCTCTTCAAGATCGAGGCCCACCGCATCGACGGCGTCTACCAGACGTTCGACACCGCGCGCATCCCGAACCCGGCGGCCACGCGGCAGGACCAGACGACGGTCTTCGCCGTCAAGACCACCCTCAGCTTCTGAGTCGGCACCACGCCCAATCGAAACTGGAGCATCCCATCACATGAAAAACCATTTCCTGCGCCGACTCATCCTCCTCGCGCTGCTGGCCCTCGCCGGCACGCCCGCCTTCGCCGCCCCCGTGATCATCGGCCACAAGGGCCTGGCCGCGGAAAAACTCACCGTCGCCTCCGTCAAGGCCGTCTTCCTCGGCAAGAAGGTGGCCTGGGACAGCGGCGGCCGCGTCATCCTCGCCGTCCTCAAGGGCGGCCCGGTCGCCGAGGACTTCCTCAAGGCCAACGTCGAGCAGACCGCGAGCGGCTTCAACAACCACTGGCGCCGCCTCGCCATGACCGGCGGCGGCACGGCCCCGAAGGTCTTCGAAAAGGAGGAAGACCTGCGGAAGTTCGTCGCCGAGACCCCGGGCGCGATCGGCTTTGTCGACAGCGCCAATGCCGACGCCTCCGTCGTCGTCCTCACCCCGGGCGCCTGATCGGCGCCCTGCCTATTTCCTTCCCGTCTCCGCCCAAGCATGAGTTCCGCCGCCGCCACCCGTTCCTCCCTCAACCTGAAACGCGCCTTTCTCGCGATCACCCTCGGTTTCGCCTTCCTGGCGGCGCTCATCGTGGTCCTGGGCTCGACGACGTTCCAACTGTCGCGGACGGGCACGGCGCGGAGCGCCGAGCTGAGCGAGCGCCTGCTGCCCGCGCTGGAGTCCCTGGCGCGGCTGCAGGAGGCGACGCTCAAGTACAACCTCACGAACCTGGAGTTCGTGGTGGCCCGCGACGAGGAGACCATGGCGCGCAAGACGGCCGCCGCGGCCGCCTACCGCAAGGAGATCGACCGGCAGGCCGACGCGCTCGGCGCCCGCCTGGCCTCGGCCGATGCCCGCGGGCTCGAGCAGCGGCTGGCCGCGGCCCTGTCAGCCTATGACGCCGCCGCCGCGCGCCTGCAGAAGGCGCTCAAGGCGAGCGAATTTGACGAGGCCATGAAGATCCTCGATGGCGACGTGAACAAGAACAACCTCGCCGTCGAGGCGGCGCTGAGCGAGCTCAACCACTTCGTCTTCACGCTCTCCACCGACAACGGCACCGCGACCAAGGGCATCCTGGAGCGCAACCTGCGCCTCACGCTCGCCCTCAGCGCCACCATCGCCGCGCTCGCCCTCCTCTCGGTCGGCGCCGTGCAGTGGCTCTCCTTCCGCATCAGCCGCCGGCTGCAGGCGCTGTCCGACGGGCTCTCCCACCTGGCGGACGACATCTTCAGCCGGGCCGAGGGCTTCTCCTCCGCCAGCACGCACCTGTCCGACGGCGCCAGCCGCCAGGCCGCGTCGCTCGAGGAGACCAGCGCCTCGCTGGAGGAGATCGCCAAGGTCACCGGCCAGAACGCCGCCGACGCCGGCAAGACCAAGACGCTCGCGGCGCAGACCCGCGGCGCGGCCGACACCGGCGCGGCCGACATGGAGCAGATGACCAAGGCCATGGACGAGATCAAGGCCTCGTCCGACGACATTTCGAAGATCATCAAGACCATCGACGAGATCGCCTTCCAGACCAACATCCTCGCGCTCAAC
>Ga0118677_10011517_pt1 | contig 13224 bp, 11 predicted proteins | sample AliMusrvi5mmetaG_FD_86154 | JGI IMG/M metagenome (GOLD analysis project Ga0118677, IMG submission 86154)
GGCGCTGAAGACCGGCGAAGATGTCAGGCATACTTTTCTTGCGGAGACAACGAAATGATCATTGGCGATCTGGTAAAGAGTCCTGGCTCCTGGCTGTCAATGAAGCAGGATACCGGGGTGGTAATAAGCAGTCGTGCCCGGCTGGCCAGGAACCTGCGCGACTCGGCTTTTCCATGCTGGGCCGGAGAAGATGAACGTGTGAAACTTTGCGAGAAACTCCGGACTGTATTTGAGAGAATTCCGGCGCTAAAGGGTTCTATCTTCATGGACATGGGGACTATTGAGGACATTGACAAGGATATTCTCAGGGAAAGACACCTGATCAGCAATGAACTGGCCGAGAGGCGGGCAGGAAGCGCGCTTGTCACCACCAGTGATGAGCGTATTGCCATAATGATCAACGAGGAGGACCATCTCAGGTTGCAGGCAATGAGTCCCGGCCTCAACATGGCAGCGGTGTGGAGTCAGATTAACGAGGTGGATTCCGAGCTGGAAGAAATGGTTGATTATGCATTCTCGCCTGAACTTGGATATTTGACGGCATGTCCCAGCAATGTTGGCACAGGGCTGAGGGCAAGTGTTATGATGCATTTGCCTGGGTTGCGCCTTATGGATGAAATAGAAGCAGTCGTCAAAGGGCTGACCATGATCGACATCGAAGTGCGCGGGTTATGGGGAGAGGGTACAGATGCTTTCGGAAATATGTTCCAGATATCAAATCGAACCACGCTTGGCGAGAGTGAAGAAGCAATTCTCAAGCGCATGACTGGCATCGTTGATGAGCTGGTGAATCACGAGATGAATGCCAGGGGGCGCTTGATCGAACAGAAGAAGCTTCAGGTGCTGGACCATACAGCCCGCGCTTTTGGAATCCTGATGTATGCCCATGTTCTTACATCAGTTGAGGCTGTGGATTTGATGTCTGCAATGAGGCTTGGTGTCGAGCTTGGGCTCGTTGAAAACCTTCCGGTTTCACGGATTAATGAAATAATGCTCTTGACCCAGGCGGGGCATTTGCAGAAAATGTCGCAGAAGATTCTTGGTCCGCAGGAACGCGACAAAATGCGGGCCGAGATAATCAGGGATAAACTCCAGGGGATTTCCCTGGCATAAGGGGCTGAATATGAACGGATTTTCAAATTTTACACCGAGGGCTCGCCGGGTGATTGACCTGGCAAGGAAAGAAGCTGACAACTTTAATCATCCTTACGTGGGTACGGAACATTTGCTTCTCGGACTGATTGCGCTGGGAGAGGGTGTGGCTGTTAATGTGTTGGAGCGAATGGGAATATCGCTGGAGGCTGTGCGCCTTGAAGTTGAGAAAGCCGTAGGGCATGGACCTGAAACGAAAACAATAGGGAATGTTCCATTTACACCGCGTTCCAAGAAGGTCCTTCAACTGGCAATAGCCGAAGCGCAGGCTTTTGGTCATACATATGTCGGCACAGAACACATACTGCTCGGATTGCTGCGTGAAGGCGAGGGCGTTGCCTCACAGGTATTAAAGAATCTGAATATTGATTTTGATAATGCCAGAGTTGAAATCATGAAAGAGCTTGACCCCAATTTCGATGGCAGTGAAGAAATGGCGCCTTCATCTGAACCGGCATCGAAAGGGAAGGCCCAGTCAACGTCGGCGACTGCAGAGGTCAAGACTCCGGCCTTAAATGCATTTGGTCGTGATCTTACGGAAATTGCGCGTAAAAACGGACTTGATCCTGTTGTCGGACGGGAGAATGAGCTGGAGCGGGTCATTCAGATTCTTTGCCGTAGAAATAAGAACAATCCTGTGCTGCTCGGCGAGGCCGGTGTGGGAAAGACTGCGGTCGTTGAGGGGCTGGCCAGGGCAATTGTTGCCGGAGATGTTCCTGAACTTATGCGGGGAAAGAAAGTCGTCACACTCGACATGGCGCTGATGATTGCCGGGACGAAATACCGTGGACAATTTGAGGAGAGAATCAAGGCGGTAATGGACGAGTTGAGGCGCTCAAAGAATATCATCCTTTTTATTGATGAGTTGCACACAATAGTCGGGGCTGGCGGAGCAGAAGGAGCGATGGATGCTTCCAACATAATCAAGCCGGCACTATCCAGGGGCGAACTTCAGTGCATAGGCGCAACCACTCTGACCGAATACCGGAAGTATATTGAAAAAGACTCGGCGCTTGAGCGGCGTTTCCAGACGGTCAGGATCGACGAGCCGACGGTTGATCAGACCATCAGCATTCTCAAGGGCATTCGTGAGAGGTATGAGCAGCATCATAACGTCAAGTATACCGATGGCGCTTTGGAACATGCGGCAAGGCTTTCTGCACGCTATCTTTCCGGCCGTTTTCTTCCTGACAAGGCTATTGATGCCATTGATGAGGCAGGATCGCTCGTCAGAATACGCAACTCCACCCGTTCGCCCGACTTGCGGGAGAAAGAGGCGGCGATAGAGAAGATCAGGCTGGAAAAGGAAGATGCAATCAAGAAGCAGCACTTTGAAGATGCGGCCAGACTGCGTGATCTTGAACGTAAGGAGCGTGAGGCGCTGGCGTTGATCGTTAATAAGTGGAAAGAAGAACACAAGGAAGAGAAGGTTGATGTGACCACCGAAGATATTCTTTCGGTGCTGTCGAAATGGACCGGCATACCGTTGAAGAAAATGGAAGGCGGAGAGCTTGCCAGGCTGCTGGACATGGAGAAGGTGTTGACACAGACTGTCATAGGACAGGCAGAGGCTATAGGTTCAATATCCAGGGCTTTGAGGCGGTCGCGTGCCGATTTAAAGGATCCGGCCAGGCCGATAGGTTCGTTTATTTTCCTTGGTCCTACCGGTGTCGGCAAGACATTGCTGGCGAAGGCGATGGCAGAATTCATGTTCGGCGATGTTGATGCCCTTGTTCAACTTGACATGTCGGAGTATATGGAGAAATTCTCCATTTCGCGCCTGATTGGATCACCTCCCGGCTATGTCGGCTACGATGAAGGCGGCCAGTTGACCGAAAAGGTGCGCCGCCGCCCGTATTCTCTGGTTCTTTTTGATGAAGTTGAAAAGGCTCATCCGGATGTTATGCACATGTTGCTCCAGATTCTGGAAGAAGGAAAACTCACGGACAGTTTCGGACGCCATGTTGATTTCAGGAACACGGTTGTAATATTGACATCCAATCTTGGTTATGATGCCGCCAAGGGTGCGGGAGGGCTGGGGTTTGGAGGCAAGTCCGACAATGCCGACTACGAACTTACGAAGAAGTCCATGCTTGAAGACGCCAAACGCGCCTTCAAGCCTGAATTCCTGAACAGGTTTGACGACATAATTGTTTTCCGCCAGTTAAACAAGGAGGATGTCAGGCAGATACTCGACCTCGAACTGGCTAAGATTGAGCGGCGCCTTGCCAGTAAAGGAAGGAAACTGCAGTTGGCAAAGTCAGCGCGCGAATTTCTGATTGAGAAGGGATTTAGTGTTGCGTTGGGAGCAAGGCCGCTTAGAAGGGCCATAGAGAAATACATAGAAGACCCGCTTGCTGAAGAGATTCTGCGTGGCAGGTTGGAAGATGACGGGGTAATTGAAGTTGTTCAGTCGGGAGAATCTTTGAAATTCCGGCAAAAGCAGGCTTCAGCCAGAAAGCATAATAAAACGGAAGAAGGCTTGCAAATTGCCGGATGAGTGTGTAACTATCCCGGCTTTTTTAGGAGAGATCTAATGTCAGTAAAAATCAGAATGCGAAGAATGGGCGCCAAGAATGATATGAGCTTTCGTGTTGTAGCCACGGATTCAAGATCGCCGCGTGATGGGCGTTATCTGGAATTACTTGGCTGGTATGATCCCGAGCAGAAGGGCGAAAACTTCGGGCTGAAGCTGGATCGCATAGAGCAGTGGAAGAGCAAGGGAGCCATAATCAGCGATACAGTGAAGAGCCTTATCAAGAAGGCCAGGAAAGCCGCCAAGAAATAACCGGACGGTTTTCGTTGTGCTGAAAATGTGGCTACTATGGCTGAGGCGCTATCGATTGATGTTATCACGATTTTTCCCCGCGTGCTTGATGGGTTCTTGAATGAGAGCATGCTGAAAAGAGCGGCGAAACAGGGGGCTGTGCGTTTCCGGACAATTGATTTGAGGGCTTTTACCAGCGACGCGCACAGGACAACGGATGACAGGCCTTATGGCGGCGGGCCGGGAATGGTGATGAAGCCCGATCCTTTGTTTGAGGCAGTTGAATCAGTGGTGACGCCGGGCGCGAGAGTGATTCTGATGACTCCTCAGGGCAGGCCGTTCAAGCAGGCTGTCGCAGAGGAGTTGTCGAAAGAAAAGCATTTGATCTTTGTTTGCGGTCATTACGAAGGGGTTGACGAGAGGGTCAGGCAGAGTCTTGCGACTGATGAGATATCAATCGGGGATTATGTTTTGACAAACGGAGTGCTTCCTTCTGCAGTAGTGATAGATGCGGTTGTGAGGTTGCTGCCGGATGTTTTAGGCGGTGCGGGTGCGACTCTGGAGGAGTCATTCAGCAACGGGTATCTTGAATACCCGCAATATACGCGACCGCCGGAATACAGGGGAATGAAGGTTCCTGACGTATTGATGTCGGGGAATCACGGGGAGATAGCAAGGTGGCGGGAAAAAGAGTCCGCCTCCAGAACCAGGCAAAGAAGGCCGGATTTATTGAACAAGAAAGACGGAATGGGGGATAGTTTATGATGGCTTCGAAGATAATCGATAAGATAAACAAAGAGAATGTTAATGAGAAAACAGTTTTCTCCGTGGGCGATATAATAAAGGTCCACGTGAAGATCAAGGAAGGCGACAAGGAGCGCATCCAGATATTTCCCGGTACCGTCATAGCCAGGGACGGTGGCGGGGCAACAGAAACTTTTACAGTACGCCGTGTTTCGCACGGTGTAGGTGTGGAGCGCGTTTTCCCGGTGCATTCGCCGCATATTGAAAAGATTGAGGTTGAAAGCTCCTCCAATGTCAGGCGCGCCAAGTTGTATTATATGCGCGAACTTACAGGCAAGAAGGCCCGTTTGAAGGGTGAGAAAAAGGGAAAAACCTAAAGGGATTTTGTTTTGCTCCAGTGTGAACGCCAGTGCTGGAAAAAAGGGTTTCAATCTGTGGCCGGCGTGGATGAAGCCGGACGCGGCCCGCTGGCAGGTCCTGTAATGGCCGGCGCCGTGGTATTCGACCGGTCATTCCTGGAATCCGAAGAACATGGCATTCTTGAAGGCCTCACCGATTCAAAGAAATTAACCGAAGCGCGACGCGAACACTTCTATCAGATTCTTTCTTCGTCTGCATTTGTCAAAATCGGTGTTGGGATTTCTGAAGTTGCCGAGATTGATGACATCAATATTCTTAATGCCACGCACCGGGCAATGGTGCGCGCTGTGAAGAACCTACCATGTGTACCTGACCATATCCTTGTTGATGGACTTCCTGTGAGGGGATTCCCCTGTTCTTCAACTTCGATTATTGGTGGCGATGGAAAGAGCTTATCCATAGCCGCAGCGAGCATCGTTGCCAAAGTTTTGCGGGACCGTCATATGAAGGAGCTTGCAGTCAGGCATCCGGAGTATGGGTTTGCCAGACACAAGGGTTACGGTTCCAAGGCGCATATGCAGGCACTGCTTGAGCACGGGCCTTCTCCGGTACATAGGAGTTCGTTCAGACCTGTACGTGAGGCAGCAGAAATACGGGCAAGGGCAGGTGGTAAGGGGCGGATATATGATGAACAAGAAGAGCTCTTCTGAAACCGGCCTTTGGGGAGAGAAGGAAGCGGAACGGCTTCTGAAATCCAAGGGCTATAAAATTCTGGGCAGGCGCGTCAGGATTGGTGACCGTGATGAGATTGACCTTGTTGCCAGAGATGGGGATATATTGGTGTTTGTGGAGGTGAAGACCAGGAGCACTGAAGATTTCGGGCGCCCGGCAAGTGCTGTTGACCGGGACAAAAGACACACCATGTCCCGTGCCGCTGTAAGGTATCTCAAGAAAATCAAATTTCCAAAAGTCAATTTCCGTTTTGATGTGGTTGAAGTGACGGGCGTGGAAGGTGCTGGTGACCATCTAATCAACCATATCGAAAATACTTTTACGCTCGACAGGTGCTATTCTATTCCGTATTGAATTGATTGACTGTTTGTACGGGATAAAATCCTTCTTATTAATGATCAGCAGGGGGTGGTTATGATGCGAGTTTCTGTTTCATCATGTTTATTGTTTTTTTCACTTATATTGAGTGGGTTTGCCATTGAGAAGTCTGAACTGTCGCCCGAAGCCGCTGCATTGGTTCCTGATACCAGTATTGTGACAGTTATATTGAAAAATGGCGCAAAAGTTGAAGGCACTATCGCCGCCGAGACGGCCGAAAAGGTTACGGTAAAGGTCCGGAGAGGCGCCACAATCAGCATGTCCAAGGAGATTGCGAAGGTTGATATACAAACGATCCAAAAAGCTGATGTCGGTAGAATTCTGGCTTCAAAGCTGCTGATGTACAAGCTTGATCCTAAAAACAGTCTTCTTGAGCAGGATTACAAGAAACCCATGGCGCTTTTTGATGAGTTTCTCGCCAAGTGCGGGACACTTCCAGAGGCTGAGGAAATAACTCGGCTCAAAAAGGAATTTGCAGATGAATTGCAGCATATCGAGAAAGGAACGGCAAAAGTTGACGGCGTATGGCTGACGCCGGTTTGCGCGGCAGTCAAGAAATTTAACATTGCTTCAGAACAGATTGCGGCGATCAGGAAGAGGCCGGATTTCAATACAAATCCCAAGGTCAAAGAGTTTTTCGATAGTTTGGTCGAAAAGAGGAGGGTTACGGCCAAGAGCCTGCCTAAAATGATGCAGGATCATATGCCCCTATTGATAGAAAATAAGGAATTTGATGATGCTATTACGGAGATGACGGCTTTTCTTCATTTCTGGATACGACAGGTGATCAGGAGTGAAGGGAGCGCTGAAGAAGTAATCAAAGGAATGGATTTTGATTATATCTTGCGTATGCAAAAAAGTATTATAGCTGCGTACAAGGCAGCAAAGCCAAAAGACGTGAAGCCTGCCAAATTACCAGGCGATAATGACATGATTTACATCCCCGGCAGTTATTTCCTCATGGGCGGCGACAGCACAGACCCGAAGAATGACGCATTTCCTGCGCACATCGTTTTTGTCAGTCCGTTCGTTATCGATAAATACGAAGTTACGAACGAGGATTACAGGAAGTTTGTTGAACATGTCAAAAAGACAGGCGATTCCACAATGGAGCACCCTTCTGCGCCTCCACTTAAGAAGCACGATGCCGAAGGCTGGAAGGTTCCAGGCCTGTCAAGGGACAAACAACCTGTAGCAGGAGTTGACTGGTTCGATGCTTATGCTTATGCAAAATGGGCGGGAAAAAGATTGCCTACGGAAGCTGAATGGGAAAAAGCGGCCAGGGGACTTGATCAGAGAACTTTCCCCTGGGGGACCAATTCTGCCGATATATGTGGAGCCAGTTGGTCCGGCGGGCGGTATTCGTCAAGGAGCTTGACCGGCAAATTCCCAAACCGAGTCCTGAGCCCCCGTCGGGATGCGGATGTTTCATGAAGCAGGAACCTCCGCCTCCGCCTCCACCGACGCACGTTCCAGCGGAAACCTGGGATGTTGACAAACTTATGCCGGATTTGGCGGTCAAAGAGACTGAGGTAGGGAAATTTGACTGGAGTCAGGCTGAGACATGCACGAATGATACTAGCGCATACGGTCTCCTGCACATGGCGGGCAATGTTTCAGAATGGGTCAGCGATGTTTATTCAAATGACTATTATGGGATGTCTGAGATGCGTGATCCTGCCGGGCCGGATGAAGGGAAAATTCATCTTTACCGTGGGGGGTCATATTTGTCTACCAAGCAGGAAGAGCTCTCTGCGGTTTTGCGCGGCCATCCACAGAATCAGCGCATGGAAAGCGGATGTACGCAGGATGGGCGTCCGGTTATAGGGATTCGTTGCGCTAAATCCCTATCTATTGTTGTTCAGCCTGTTGTGCCGGCTGTCAAAAAGGATGCAACAATTGCGGAAGTCGGCAAAGAACCGCCGGTCGTGGGTAAGGAGACAGTTCCCAGTGCAACCAGACCAATCCAGGAACAGAAACTGCCGTCCGCCAAAAAGAACGAATCTTTGAAGAGAGTGACACCTTTACTGAATAGGGGTGTTGGCCATGCGCCCTGAAACAGGCGAAGTGACGTTTTCCGGTTTGTTCCCGCCACCAATGAATCTTATGACAGGCATTTTCTGTATTATTGAATAATCCGTAATTCCAGTGCAGCCGCTGTACTCGAAATCGATCAGTTTAATTCCTTTGAGTGGCGACAGGTCGGTGATGCCGGCACAGCCTGTAATATCCAGGCATGACAGCCGCATGCCATTCAGAGGTGATAGCTCGGTGATGCCGGTACATCCGGCGAGTTTTAAGTGTTTCAGCGGCACTTTCTTAAGAAACAACAGGTCTGTGATTTTTGTACAGCCGGTAAGATCCAGTTCCATCAACGGCATGTTTTTCAACGATTGCAAATCAGTAATATTCATGCAACCGCTAATGCTTAAACCGGCAAGCGGCATGCCTCGCAATGGTTCCAGACTCGTAATTCTGTGGCAACCATCGAGCCGCAACTCTTTGAGCGGCATATCCTTCAACGGAAACAAATCGTGAACGCCCGTACAATGCGCGAGGTTTAATCGTGTCAACGGCATGGCCTTCAGAGGCGATAGGTCTGTAATATTGCTGTTTGACAAGTCCAGACTGCACCTGTTGAGATCATCCAATCGAATGTCATTATATTTTATATTCGCCCCGTTTAGCAGTCGCTTTAACAACAATATAACCATATCGGGCTTCTGTTTCTTCAGAGTTGACAGAATCACATAGCGTGCTTCATCGAATCGTTCCTGTTCCCATAATGCGGAAGATAATTTCTGAACATTATTTGATTCCAATAGCTGCCGGCACAATGCGAGGTTACAGGAAGCAAGTTTGTTTGCAGGCTCAAGTTTCAACGCCGTTTCATACGCTGCCGCCGCGTCGTCAAGCCTGTTCAACACCTGCAGAAGGTTTCCTCTTTTGACATGACATGCCGCGCTTTGTGGAACAAGGGCAGATGCCTGGTCGGCTATTTCCAGCGCCTTATCCATCTTCTGCCGCTGAATATAGTAATCCGTAAGTGAAATAAGCGCCGGTGCGGTTGCCTTCAGGTTGGCCAATGCCTTTTCCGCGCGCACTCCCTGAGTAACGGCAACTTTCTCTGCGTTGACGGCTGTCTTTTCAGCCTTCTGAGCCCTCAAACGTTCACGGTAATTAACTGATAGTGCTGTTATCAACAGGCCCAACAGTGCGATTGAAAAGACACTGATGACTTTATGCCTCAGTATTAACAATTTGACCAATGTTAAAGCGCTGAATTCTTCCGCAGATGTTGCGAAACCGCCCAGATAGGCTTCAAGGTCGGCCTGAAACGCCTTTACCGTCTGGTACCGGTCTTCAGGCCTCAACGATAAAGCTTTCATGGTGATGGCAATCAGTGATTTCGACGCGCGTCCGGTTTTCTGCAGAGGCTCAATTTTGCCCGTCTTTATTTTTTCCAGCACATCCTGCAGGCTGGTTGTTTTGTCGCCCTTGACCGTCGGTTCCAGCTTAAGCATGTGATACAGAATGGCGCCAAGTGAATAGATATCTGTTTTTTCATCAACCTTCTCCACCTGGCCTTGCGCCTGTTCGGGCGACATATAACCTGGTGTTCCAAGAGCCTTGCCGTCCAGTGTCTTCATCAGTCTAGAGTCAGAGTCCGACCAGATGGAATCGATTCCGTCCTTAGCGGATGCCGAATGCTGAATGCCGACTGAAGACTTCTGAAGGTCGGATTCTGAATTCTGTCTTCTGGCTCCTGACTCCTTTTCTTTCAACACCTTTGCAAGGCCCCAATCCAGTATCAGCACTTCGCCGTAATTCCCGATCATAATGTTTTCCGGTTTCAGATCGCGATGGATAATGCCTTTTGAGTGGGCATAGGCTACAGCATCACACACGTGCTGAAGAATATTCAGGAGCCGGTTAAGTGGGTATTCTGCGGTCGTTTCCGGCTTGCCTTCCTTGAGTTCTTTTAAAATCTCCTTCAGAGTCTTGCCGGTTACATTTTTCATCGTGTAGAACAGTTTGCCCGTCTTATCGATGCCCAACTCATGGATTGGTACAATACCTGGATGCTGAAGTTGGGAAGTGATTTGGGCTTCCTTGATAAAATGCAGAATGCGTTGTCTGGAGGCGTCCTGCGGGTCGAGCATGACTTTCATTGCAACGCCGCGGTCAAGATTAATGTGCTGCGCTTCCATGATGACGCCCATGCCGCCCCGGGCTATTTCGTGGCGCAGCATATATTTGTTGTCCGGGTTCTTTGTCAGGATACCGTCTGCAGAATTATTATGTTGGCGCAGGGGTTGAGCCGTTGCAGCCTGATGTTGGCTAAAGTTTGCGTTGATTGTCTTGTCATCAGGTGTCGCTTTGACCTTTAGATCGGCGGCAATTGTGCGGTCGTCTTCGGCTTCTTCCATTGCATTCTTTGAGGTTGGTTCTGTCGGGTCCATGGTGAATCAACAGATATTGCCAGTATTCAGATCATGTTCCAAGCAAAAATTGGGTTGCATCAATAATTTGGGTGCATTGTAGCTTTGCCGAGGTTGTCTGCTGTGTTTTTTTGGAGTGCGGCGGCTTGACCTGCTCCTTATACGGATCTCACGAGTACATATCAGGCCAAAAAAGGCTTGCATGAGTTCCTCCTTGTGTAGGAGCCCCGAACCTTCGGGGCGAACAAGACAGGAGCCACGGTCTACGCGACCGCAGATACGGATGCGAAAGAGGAGAAGATTCGCCCGTCGGGCCACCTTATTGAATAACTTCGTCTTTATCACATCTCATAAACCGTTCGCCGGGAGCGAACAGCAGCCGAAGAACGGCAGCAAAGAAAATATTTCGACAAAGGGCCTAATCTTACTCTTGCCCTCGTATTGCCTTCCATGGCATCTTGACGCAGTAAAACATGAATACACATCTTAAGATTGCAGGAGGAGTTGCTTGAGTTTGGGCCTGAGATTATTATGTGGCGACAGCATAGGGAAAGACTTCACTATTGAAGCCAAAACTCCCTGTTCCATCGGTAGAGATTTATCCTGTACCATACGCCTGGACGACAAACTTGCCAGTAAACACCACGCAAACATCGGTTACGAAAACGGGAAACTGATGGTCACGGACATGGCGTCCATGAATGGCACCTTTGTGAACGGGCGCCGGATTTCCCGCAAGGTATTGAATGCGGGCGATAATGTAACCATTGGCTCTTCTGTCTTCAATGTAACGTCGGGCGCCGGCTTTTCCGGCTCGGATTCGATTCGCTCGCTGGCGCCGGATGAACAGGCCATCCCTGTTCCTGACCAGGACCCGGCTGCGACGGAAACCGGCGGGTTGTCTCCGAGGCTTAAAGCCTACATGCACGGCATGCAGAAAATCGTTATTCGATCCGCCGACGAAGTCGTGCGACAGAGCCTGAAAAAACTGTTCCGCCTGCTGCCGGTTTCACGTATTGCCATTTTCAACGTTGCAGGTAATGGGCGGCTTACGCAGGGTTATACTGTATTCCGGCAGACCAGCGGCCAGTCCACAAACATGAGCCGTACTTTTGCCTTGAAAATATTGGAGGAGAAGAAAGCGCAGCTTGTCAAAAATGCCGGCAGGTTGCAGACGGGTGAGTTTAGTCATTCCATCGGTTTCCATGACGTACATTGCATCATCGGAGTGCCGGTTACTTTTGCAGGCAGGATCAGGGCCATTCTCATGGGTGATAATCTTGAAAAATCAGGAGCGCTTACCGATGAACACCTGCGGCTCATGCAGTTTGCGGGCAAGACCATAGAAGTTCTTTATCAAAGAGACGCAGTAGGCAAGCTGGACCAGATGACGCGTTCTCTGCCGATTTGCGATGTGTGCAAAAAGATTCGAGATGACCAGGGCTATTGGAACCAGCTTGAATCGTTTGTGTCTGAAAGGGCGGCAGTGCAATTGTCTCAGAGTTGCTGTCCCGAATGTGTTGGAAAAGTCATAAAAGGTTGAAGCTAATGATAAGGCGGGCTGACGCCCGCAACCAAATTCACTTTGCGTCCTTGGCGGTCTGAACTTTGCGGTCTCTGCGTTGTCCGCCCGTGCGGATCCGCCTGGGGCGGAAAACTCCGGAGAACAGAATTTAACGCTAAGGACGCGAAGAGTGCAGGCGAAGAAAGGTCGCGAAGGAAAGAAGAAATACACCAAAAAACGAGTATGTTGATGGGAAAGACTCTGATATCGAAATCCGAAAGGCAAACTGGAAAAAAGAGCGGCTGACGCATTGCGTCAGCCGCTCTCAATATTTGATACAATCGCTTTATGGCTTCCGGTTTATTCTGCGAACACCGTTGATCGGGGCATTGACTCCGTCGAAGGATACCACGCCTGAGAATGCCCCATAACTTGCCGTGTTGTTGGTGGGCGGTGTCACATCGTAGCTTACTGCTCCAGGCTGGGCGTCGAAGCATCCTCCTTTGAAGCTTGAGCTTGAAGATGAGACCACACCATCGTCGCTGATATTTGATGCTGTCCAGCCGAATGGCAGGTGCTCCTCAATGGCGTAGACACCTGAAGTTGATGCTGGCATCACGGAGATAGAGACTGTGAAAGCCTGACCAAGTACATAATTTGTCGGCATCGCACTGACTGCGGTGCCAAAATTCGTTGCCGAGTAAGTCGGAGTATACGCTACGCCGGAGTTAGTGACCCACAGCATCGGAGGCGTGGGCGTAGGATAATTGGTGCTGATTGTGTAGTTTCCGCCACTCTTCCATAGATAACCTCCGCGCGATACGTATCCCACTGAAATGGAATTTGATGATTCGCAAAGCCCATTCTTCCATGCATCGCAATAGTCCATGGCCTCGTCAAGACTCATGAAGAAATCGGCAGGATTCGTATCCGCCGGATGAGATGGGGCGGAAGAGAGTGACGATATTTCGGTAATAGGCATATCCACGCCATCGGTGGTCATGACGCCCTGGAATTGCTGTACGCCTGTATCATCAGTTGCCGGTACAACTTCGTACGACATAAGCTGTGAAGAGTTCGTTGTGAAGGGTCCGAACTTTACAAGATCGGCAACGGGATCATATCTTCCGCTCGAACTGATGTTG
>Ga0118677_10011518_pt1 | contig 13223 bp, 9 predicted proteins | sample AliMusrvi5mmetaG_FD_86154 | JGI IMG/M metagenome (GOLD analysis project Ga0118677, IMG submission 86154)
ACAACGCCAAGGCAGTGACAATTGAGCATGCGCTTGCCAGATACTGTTGCTACGACAAACGGAAAAAACGCCAGAACTTCAGCGAAATATGGGAATCGCTCCGTTAACTTGACGCGCATGCCTGGAGGGATGGCAGCTTGTAGCCAGGGGTGAGCGAGGCACGAGCGACACCCCCGGATCACGCCATGAAAAAAGACCGCACGCCGGAGGTGTGCCAGCACCGTTCAATTGGCACCATCCAGGATCCTATTTATCTTGATGTTCTTCGACAGGAATTGATATCGCATATTCGGTGCCAATGATCGTGTTCATGAGGTTTTCCCAATTTAACGCGTCCTCCATCTACAGCCACTTCTTCCGCCGGAAGAACAGATACATGGCGATGACGCAGGAGATCATGACCAGCCAGAGGGAGACGTAGCCGTAGCGGCTGTGCAGTTCGGGCATATTGAGCCAGTGTTCGCCATTCTGATAGTCGAAGTTCATGCCATAAAGCCCCACGAGGAAGGTAAGCGGGATGAAGAAGGCGGAGATCACGGTGAGGACGCGCATGATTTCGTTGGTGCGCATGCCAACGGCGGAGAGGTAGAGTTCCAGCAGGCCGGCGCTGATTTCACGGTAGCTTTCTATCAAATCCATGATGCGCACCGTGTGGTCATAACAATCACGCAGGAAAACCTTGGTCGGCGCGGTAACGAAGAGGCTTTCGTCGTGGAGCAGGGAGTTGACCAGATCGCGCTCCGGCCAGACGACGCGGCGCAGTTGCACGAGGGTGCGGCGGTGATCGTGGAGGCTGGAGACGCAGGCGGCGCTCGGGTGGCGTAACATTTCGGTTTCGAGTTCTTCAAGCGCCTCGCCGAGGCATTCGAGGATCGGGAAACAATGGTCGATGATGGCGTCCAACAGCGCGTATGCCAGATAGTCGGCACTCATCCTGCGGATCCAGCCCTTGCCGGTACGGATCCGCACCCGGACCGGTTCCAGGACGTCACAATGCGGATCCTCCTGAACGGTGATGAGCAGGTCCTTGCCGAGGATCATGCTGATTTGCTCGCCGATCATGCGTTCGCCCGAATCCTGATAGATCATCATCGCACAGATGAACAAATGGTTGTCGTAGGGTTCCACCTTCGGGCGCTGACCGGCATGCAGGATGTCCTCGATGGTTAGCGGGTGAAGCCCGTATTTCTCACCCAGCGCCTTGAGCGCTTCGAGGTCGCCCAGGCCGTTGAATTCGATCCAGCGGGTTTTGCCGTCGTTGAGGTCGGGTGGCGGGAGATCAGCGACGCTTGCCGCGGTGTGCTCGGTGAGCGTGTCGGCGTCATATTCCATCCAGCGGATCACCGGCAGGGATGCTTCGCCGGGAGCGAGCGGCGTGAGGGTGGCGGGCGGCGTGCCCGGAAGCGCGTAGCGGGTTTTGAACATCGCGCGGAATCCTAGCGGATATCGCGCTTGTGGTCAATGGACATGCCGGGTTCAATCCCCGGCACGGATTTTCTGCTGTGATTGGTCGTCCAATCCATTCATACCGACGTGCGTGAAACACCAACCCGCGTTGATTTCCCTGCTCATGCTCCCGGCCGCCGTGTTGCAAGCCGCCGATGCGCCGCAGCCCGCCGCCGCTCCTAACATCGTGTACGTCCTCTGCGACGACCTCGGCTACGGCGACGTGCATTGCCTGAACCCGGAACACGGTAAAATCGCCACACCCCACGCCGATCATCTTGCCGCACAAGGCATGTTGTTCACCGACGCGCACAGCGGGTCCTCGGTCTGCACGCCCACCCGCTACGGCATCCTTACCGGCCGCTATGCCTGGCGAACTAAGCTCCAGTCCGGGGTGTTGGGCGGCGACAGCAAGGCGCTCATCGCGCCGGACCGCCTGACTGTCCCGAAGTTGCTGCGGGACCACGGTTATGCCACTGCCGGCATCGGCAAATGGCACCTCGGCATGACCCTGCCGGATGCCGCAAATCTATCAGACGTGATCCTTGACGGTCCCCTCACCCGCGGCTTCGACTATTATTTTGGCATCAGCGCCTCGCTCGACATGCCGCCGTTCGCTTTCATCGAAAACGATCATTATACCCAGGCACCGACCGCCACCAAACAATGGATCCGCAAAGGACCCGCCGCGCCGGACTTCGAGGCGATCGACGTCCTGCCCACACTCACCCGCAAGGCCGTCGAGTATATCAGCCGCCAGGCCGCGGCAAAGAAACCGTTCTTCCTGTATTTGGCGTTGGCCTCGCCGCACACGCCGATCGTTCCTAACAAGGAATGGCAGGGCAAAAGCGGCCTCGGCAAATACGGCGATTTTGTCATGGAAACCGACTGGGCGCTCGGCCAGGTGATGGACGCCATCGACAAGGCCGGACTAACAGCAAAGACCCTGCTGGTTTTCACCAGCGACAACGGCTGCTCGCCGGCAGCCGGGGTGGCGAATCTGGAAAAACAGGGGCATTTCCCCAGCGCCAACCTGCGCGGCTATAAGGCCGATATCTGGGACGGCGGCCACCGCATCCCGTTCATCGCCCGCTGGCCCGGCGTCACCAAACCCGGCTCGGTTTGCTCCCAACTCACGGGTCTGACAGACCTGTTGGCCACCAGCGCCGAGATCCTCGGCGCCAAGCTGCCGGACAACGCCGGCGAGGACAGCGTGAGTATCCTGCCGCTGCTCAAGGGACATGACGAACCGGTGCACGAAGCCGTCGTGCATCATTCGATCAACGGCATGTTCGCGATCCGCACCACGGGGACCAAACTCATTTTCGGAACCGGTTCCGGCGGTTGGAGCAAGCCCGGCGATGACAAGGCGCCGGTGCAGTTCTATGACATGACCAAGGATGTGGGCGAACACCGGAACCGGCAGGAGGATGACACAGCCGACGTCACGCGCCTCACCCTGCTGATGGAGAAATATATCTCCGCCGGCCGCAGCACTCCAGGTCCGCGACAGCAAAACGATGTTGCCGTCGATCTTTGGAAAAAAGCCCGCCCGAAAAACGCACCAGGCGATTGATTCCATCATCCGCAACCCTATGAAATCCATAAATCCCGCAACGCTGGCAGGCATCGCGCTATTGGCGCATGGCATTGCCGCGCCATCCATCGCCGCGCCCGCCGCGAAACCTAACATATTGTTCATCCTGACTGACGACATGGGCTGGGGCGATCTCGGTTGTTACGGGCGCAAGGAACTTGCCACTCCCAATATCGACCGGTTGGCCGGCGAGGGCTTGCGTTTCACCCAATTCCATGTGGCCTCGCCGATCTGTTCGCCATCGCGCGTCGGCTACACCACCGGGTGCTATCCGGCACGCTGGCGGATCAACGATTACCTGCACGACCGCGCCGGCAACCAGGCGCACGAGTGTGCAAACTGGCTGGATCCCAAGGCGCCCACCCTGGCCCGGACCTTGCATGACGCGGGTTATGCCACCGCTCATTTCGGCAAGTGGCACATGGGCGGCGGCCGCGATGTGCAGGACGCCCCATGGCCCAAGGAATACGGATACGACGAACATCATGTGAACGTCGAGGGCTGCGGCCCGCGCATCCATACCTTCGGCTCCGCCAAACCCGAACCGGTCGATGACAAGATGCTCGCCCGTTATGAATTCACCGGCTTCTGGGCGGACAAAACCATGGACTTCATCCGCCGCCACAAACAACAAGCGTTTTTCGTCGAACTCTGGCCGCAGGATGTCCACACCCCCCACACCCCGGATCCCGAGGAGTTGCCGCACGTTGCCAGCACCCCCGCCGGACATCACAAATTCAATGGCGTGCTGCGCCGCTATGACCGCGAAGTCGGCCGCGTGCTCGATTTTCTAACAACCGAGGGGCTCGCGGAAAATACCATCGTGATTTTCGCCAGCGACAACGGTCCGGAGCCATCGTTCGAGCGCCAGAGGTCCGGAGGCTTGCGCGGAATGAAGTGGAGTCTGTACGAAGGCGGCATCCGCGAACCGTTTCTCGTCCGCTGGCCCGGTCACATCCCCGCCGGCAAATCCGACGACACCACCGTGCTGGCATCCATCGACCTGTTTCCCAGCCTTTGCGCGTTGGCCGGCGTCGCGCTGCCGCGAGGGTCGACCATCGACGGGCTTGATAGAAGCGCGGCGTTGCTCGGCACGCCGCAGGCCCGCGACCAACCGTTGTTCTGGGAATACGGGCGCAAGTCCGACTATCTGTTTCCCCGCGAGACCGGTGCTCGCAGCCCCAACCTCGCCGTGCTCGACGGCAACTGGAAACTGCTCGTCAACGCCGATACCACCGGCACCGAACTCTACGACCTCACCGCCGATCCCGATGAAACGAAGGATCTAACATCCGAAAACCCGGAAGTGGCCAAGCGTCTTCAGGCGCTTGTATTGAAATGGCGCAAGGCCCTGCCGTGATGGCTCGGGCGGGTTGGAACGAATGTTTGGCTCTTATGCTTGACTCGATTTCCGGTTTTCACCATTTTCCATTTATGAAGCTTTTGCAAACCATCCTTCAGTCCGACCAGTCGTGGCGTGACCTAACCGGCGATCTTGCACCCGACGCAGCCGATCTGGCGCTCATCTTCGGTTTGCGCGCCGTTCTCGACCAAGCGGAGGTGTTGCCGACCGTGCGTGCCAGGTTTCCCAAGGCGCACCTGATTTTCGTATCCACTGCGGGGAGTTTTGCCGACACCCAGATCGAGGATGTGGGCATGGTATGCACCGCCCTTCGGATGGAGGCGTCCACGTTGCGCTGCGTCGCCGGTTGTCATTCGCCAGGGGCCGATCTGCAGGCGCTTTGCCAAAGCCTTGCCGAACAACTGCGTGCTCCCGGCCTGCGCCATGTGCTGGTTTTTTCCGACGGCGGATTCGTCAACGGCACGGTGCTCAGCGAAACATTCAACGCCCATCTGCCGGAGGGTGTCACTCTCAGCGGTGGTCTGGCTGGCGACGGCACCGATTTCGTGCAAACCATCGTTGGTCTCGACGAGCCGCCCTCGCCGGGAGTGATTGCCGCTGTCGGTTTCTACGGCGACGCCTTGCGGATCGGATTCGGCATTGCCGGTGGATGGTCCAGCTTCGGTCCGGTGCGCAAGGTCACGGGTTCCGCTGGCAATGTCCTTCAATCCCTTGATGGCCGCCCCGGCCTCGAGATTTACAAGGATTACCTTGGTCCCGAAGCTTCCGGACTGCCAGCCGCCGCGTTGCGCTTTCCGCTTTGCGTCACCACTCCCGGCCAGCCGAACGGGGTTGTGCGGACCATCCTCTCGATCGACGAGGAGGCGGGTTCGATGACCTTCGCGGGCGACATCCCGCTCGGTGCCTCCGTCCGCTTCATGCGGGCGTCCCATGAAGACCTCATCAGCGGGGCCGAAGACGCCGCCGAGCAAGCCACCCAAGCGGCGGCACTCGTCCTGTGTGTGAGTTGCGTCGGCCGCCGGATTGTGCTCGGCCAGCGCACCGAGGAGGAAATCGAAGGCGTGCGCAATATTTTCGGTCGGGCACCCGTTCTAACCGGGTTCTATTCCTATGGCGAGCTGGCGCCGTCCGGCCAGGCCCAGGCATGCCAGTTGCACAACCAGACCATGACCATCACCAGCATTGCCGAGCTTGTTCCCGCCACGAGCGTTTCATGATCTATCACCCCCTCCTTGCCCGCCAAGTTCGGCGCGCCTTCGGAAGTCCCGAGGCTGCGCCACCGGTGCTTGCGTCTTTCTTGGAGCAGATTGAAGCCGCTTACCGGCAATTCGATCAGGACCGACGGATCACCGACCGCGCCATGGACCTGAGTTCGGCCGAGTTGACCGAGGCCAATGCCCGGCTGCTCGCCCAAAACCAGCGCAATGAAAAACTCCTCGACCGCCTGCGCAAGACCGTTAGTCTGTTAGGTACGGACTTTCACGGCAACTCCGATGAGGACCTTTTCCGCATTGCCGACGAAATCGAGCGATTGGTGGCCGAACGCCAGGCCACGGAATTGGCGCTGCGCCAGGCGAAAGATGCCGCCGACGCCGCCAACCGGGCCAAGAGCGACTTCCTGGCCAACATGAGCCACGAAATCCGTACCCCACTCAACGCCGTGGTCGGCATGACCAGCGTGCTCCTCGACAGCGCACTCCCGAGCCTCCAGCACGAATACGTCGAAATCATCCGCCAGAGCGGTGATGCCTTGCTCGATACCATCAACGACATCCTTGATTTTTCGAAAATCGAGGCCGGTCACATGGAATTCGAGCTGATTCCCTGTGACTTGCGTGCCACCGTTGAGCAGGTTCTCGATATGTTCTCAGAACGCGCCACCAAGGCAGGCCTCGATTTGGGCGCTTCCTTTACCCCGGATGTGCCCGCATTTGTGATCACCGATCCCATCCGTTTGCGGCAAATCCTCGTCAATCTGGTGGCCAATGCCATCAAATTCACCCCGCAAGGCGGAGTCGGCATCTTCGTCAACACCTTGCCGGATGGCGACAACCTGCGCGTCGAATGCGCCATCGAGGATACTGGTATCGGTATTCCGCCGGATCGCTTGGACCGCCTGTTCAAGGCATTCAGCCAAGTGGATGGCTCCACCACCCGCAAGTACGGCGGTACCGGTCTTGGCCTGGCCATCACCGGGCATCTCATCGAACTGTTAGGCGGCTCCATCAGGGTGGACAGTCAGCCCGGCAGCGGCAGTACTTTCCGTTTCGACATCCTCGCCCAACCCTGTGCCCAGGATTTCGTCCAAATGCCAGCCGATCCGTCGATTCTGATCGGTCGCCGGGTCCTGGTGGTGGACGACATCGCCATCAATCGCCGCATTCTCGAACAACAATTGGGTGCCTGGGGGGTGTCCGTGGAACTCGCCGCACTCCCTGATGAGGCTCTCAATCAAGTCGCCGGCACCAAGCGCTTCGATTTCCTGATGCTCGACTTCAACATGCCCGGCATGAATGGCGCACAGCTCGCCGCCGAACTGCATCGCCGCCATGCCGACATTCTTCCGCCGATCCTGCTGCTCAGTTCGCGTGGACAAGACGCCGATGGGCTCGGCGACCTCATTGCCCGCCGGCTCACCAAGCCGGTCAAGCCCAGCGAACTGCTGGATGCCCTCTGTTCCATTCTCACTTCCCGGTCGTCGGCATTCGCCACCCTCACCCGCGCCGAGAGTGAAACCGATCCCGATTTTTCGCGCCGCCACCCGCTACGCATCTTGGTGGCCGAGGACAATGCGGTCAACCGCAAGGTGATCGAGCTCTTCCTCATGCGCCTCGGGTACCAGTGCACGACGGTCGGCGATGGAATCGGTGTCCTTGAGGTGCTTGCCGTCGAACGATTCGACGTCATTTTCATGGACATGCAGATGCCCGGAATCGACGGACTCACGGCGACCCGCGCGATCCGCGCCCGCCCGGGTTGCGTCCACCATCCTTACATCATCGCCCTGACCGCTAACGTTCTTACCGAACACCGTGCCGATGCGGCCAAAAGCGGCATGCAGGACTACCTGGCAAAACCCCTCCGCGCTGAGGCACTCGCCGAATCCCTCCGTCGCGCCCACGCATGGCTTCAGGGAAATCCGGCACCTGCGGAGTGTTGCTGGCGAAGTTTCGCCTCAGAGACGATGCCGATAGAAACCGCCGAGCGCCGCGTATGAATTCAACCGATGGAAAACGAGACGAAAAAATTATGAAAACAACGATTCGGCCGGGAAAGATGATTTTGAGGAAAATGATTGGCCTTGTTGCCACAGTGTTGGTGGCGGGCGGTCGGGCGGGCGCGGCTGATAGTGACCCGGCGGCGGCCGCCGCGGATCCGTTAAACCGATGCAACGTCGTATGGGACAGCCCGAGCGAGAACGCGCAAGGGTCGATGCCGCTGGGTAATGGTGACGTCGGCATCAACGCCTGGGTGGAGAACAATGGCGACCTGGTGTTTTACGTCAGCAAGACCGACGCATGGAATGAATACGCGGGGCTGAGCAAGATCGGGCGGGTGCGAGTGAAGTTCGATCCGCCACTGGTGCCGAAGGAAGGTTTCCGCCAGGAACTGAAACTGCGCGACGGGGTGATTGAGATCACCTCCAAAATCCAGAATCAACCATCCAAAATCAAGTTATGGGTTGATGCCAACCAACCTGTTGTCAGGTTGGAGGCGGAATCGGCGGTGCCGGTGAATTGCCGCGCGGAGGTGGAAATATGGCGGACGCGCGAACTGCCGATGGGTATCATGGATGATTACGGTTACGGTGGCGGCAAGGATCCGAAGGCGGAGTCGTACAACTTCATGGCGTTGCCGGATGTGGTGGTGCCCAGCGCAGGGCCGCAGGTGGTTTGGTATCATCGGAACACGCGGTCGATGTATCCTGTATGCCTGGAGGTTCAACATTTGGAAGCGTTGAAAGACAAGTTTCCCGATCCGCTGTTGAACCGCACGTTCGGGGCGGTTTTGCGCGGTGTGGAGATGATCGCGGACGGACCAAAAGCCCTGAAATCAACCAAGCCTGAGAAACTCCGGCAACTGGCGGTGTGCGTGCTGTCCGAGCGGGCGGACACACCCGAGGCATGGCTGAATGATTTGAAGCGTCTGGAAAGCAAGGCTTTGCAGTCCGGCTTCGACCAGTCGCGCCAGGCCACCGCGAAGTGGTGGCAGGCATTCTGGAACCGGAGTTGGGTGTTTGTTGACGGCAAGGCGGGTGCCGGCAAGGACGATGCCGCGCCACCGCCGGAGTTGACGCAAGGGTATGTGTTGCAGCGTTTCATGATTGCCTGTTCCGGCCGCGGCGCTTCGCCTATCAAATTCAACGGCTCTATTTTCACGGTGGAAAAACAGCCGGGCGCATCGCCTGATACGCCGGAGGGCAACCCCGACTGGCGTTGTTGGGGCGGTCCCTATTGGTTCCAAAACACGCGTTTGGGTTATTGGCCGATGCTTGCGGCGGGCGATTTCGAAATGATGGAGCCGTGGTTCCGCATGTACCGCGAGGCGTTGCCGCTCAGCAAGGCCCGCATGCAGGCGATCTATAAATTCACCGATGCCGCGTCGTTCCAGGAAACGATGAATTTCTGGGGCATGCCCGACAACCGGGACTATGGCTGGGCCAACAACGGACCCGAACCAGGCAATGTTTGCATCCACCGTTATTGGAGCGGCGGCATGGAGCTCACGGCCATCATGCTCGACCGCTATGATTTCACCGGCGATCAGGACTTCGCCCGCAATACGCTTGTGCCGCTGGCCGATCCGATCATCGCATTCTTCGACCAATACTGGCCCAAGCGCGATCCTAACGGAAAAATCATCATTGATCCCGCGCAATCGCTGGAGGCTTTGCCATGGACGACCAATCCGATGCCGGAAGTCGCGGGTTTGCGTTTCATCCTGCCGCGGTTGCTGGCACTGCCGCAAACCATCACCACGGAGGCGCAACGTTCGCGTTGGTCGCGGATGCTGCAGGATATGCCACCGCTGCCGGTCGCCGAGGTGGACGGCGTGAAGCTCCTGCGTCCGTCTGGCGCTTTCAAGGGAGGAAATTATTCGGAAAACCCCGAGTTATATGCCGTGTTTCCCTACCGGTTGTTCGGCGTGGGAAAACCGGAGCTTGAGATGGCACGCACCACCTACCAACGGCGCGTCAATCATACGAACTACGGCTGGTGTCAGGACAGCATCCAGGCCGCCTGCCTCGGCCTGGGCGACGAGGCCGGCAAATTGGTGGCCGCCCGTGCCACCAGTCACCGGGCCTATCGTTTTCCCGCGATGTGGTCGGGTTTCGATTGGATACCCGACCAGAACCACGGCGACAACATCGTGACGACGCTGCAATGTATGCTGCTCCAGTCCGAGGGCGAAAAGATATATCTTCTGCCGGCCTGGCCCAGGCAGTGGGATGTTTCGTTCAAGTTGCACGCGCCGCATGACACGACGGTGGAAGGTGTTTACCGTGCGGGGCAACTCACCAGCCTTAAAGTGACGCCGTCATCGCGCCAGAAGGATGTGCGGAACATGCTGATGGAGCGGAAAAGGTGAGGATCCCGTTGGCCGCGATAGTGAGTCTCAGCGGATTGCGGAGGTCGTGCTCCAATTTGAGGCTAGCGCGCAGTTTGTCCTCGAAGGCCGCCGGGTCGGGGGAATCATTTTGCGGCCTTGTTCGGAGTAGTAGTAGTCCGGTTCGTTCACGGCGGGCGGGGAATGAGCGTGTTCGTCGCGGTGGGGAATGAGCCAATTGCCGAAGGGAATATGAGCGCCGATGCCCATGAGCGAGCAGCGCTGTTGTCAATGGTCCAATCCGGGGAGCGCACCGGCTTTGATCAGAACGGGCTTCGCCTGTTCGCGGAAGCTGGGCAATTGCCGGTAAAACAGATAACCCAACACCAGACATGCGGCACCATTGACCGTGGTGGCAAAGCTGGTGCTGATGTGATGGGCGAGCATGCCGGTAAGCAAACTGCCCACGGGCATGCCGCCCAGAAAGGCCATGGTGTACAAACTCATGACCCTGCCGCGTTTGTCGCCATCGACCAGGTTTTGTAATAGCGTGTTGCAGGATGCGACCACCAGGATGGATCCGCCACCGGCTAACAGAAGACAGCAAATCGACAGTACCAATTGCCGCGAATACGCGAACGCGATGAGCGCCAGTCCCATCAGCACGGCCCCGGAATAAATCACCCGTCCCAGCCCGCGCAAACTGCGCCGGCCTGACAGATAGATCGCCGCCATCACCGAACCGGCGGCCGAGGACGACATCAGCAGCCCCAGCGTGCGGGCGTCGCCACCAAAATATTCCCGGGCATAAACCGGCGTCAGCACCGCGAACGACATCCCGAACAGCGCCATGCAGCCGACCAGCAGGATCAGCCGCCGGATCGGCCCGAAACCGAGGGCGTAATCGAACCCGCTGCGGAAATCATGCCAGATGGACTCGCCGCTTTTCGCCACCGGTTCCTGCCGCAGCCGCATCGCCAGCAAGGCCGCGATCACCGCCACATAACTCACCCCGTCTATCAGAAAACACCAACCGGCGCCAATTCCGGCGATGACAAATCCGGCGACGGCGGGGCCGACCAGCCGCGCCAGATGAAACATCGAGACATTCATCGCGATGACGCTGCCGAGGTGTTCCTTTTTTTCCACCAGCAGCACCGGCAGTGCCTGGCGCGCGGGCATGTCGAAGGCATTGATGACACCCTGCACCATCGCGAGCAGGGCCAGCTTGGTCACGCTGATGGAGCCCGACAGGGTGAACCACGCGAGGGCCAGCGATTGCAGCATGGCCAGGCCCTGGGTGGCAATGAGCAGGCGCCGACGGTCCAAGCGGTCAACCCACACCCCGGCCGCCGGGCCGATCAGCAATCCGGGCACCTGTCCGGAGAAGGCCACCACACCCAGCCAGGCGGCGGAGTGGGTGAGCTGATAGACGAGCCACACGATGGCGGTCTGGGTCATCCACGATCCCATCAGGGAAACGACCTGGCCGCCGAAAAACAGCCGGTAATTGCGCGAGGAAAACGGGGCCAGGTGCTGCTGGAACATCACGCCCGGAATCTATGGCACCCCCGCGATTTCTCAACCGCCGAAACAAGAACCTGCCCGGTGCGGCAAGAGGGAATCACGAAACATGCGGATCGTGAGGCACCGGAACCGGAGGCGTTGCTGGAAAAGCAGTCACCGGAGCGGCAGCGACGACCGGAGCAGGAGCGTCGGCGACGGGCGTCGCGGCGGGTTCGATGGCAACGGGTTCCTTGATCGATTCGTGTTCGGCCTGTTTGACGGCGTGGGTGATTTCGCGCTCGAATTCATCGCGGGCCTTCTTGAATTCTCCCATGGCCTTGCCCATCCCGCGGGCCAGTTCCGGCAGTTTTTTCGCTCCAAAAAGCAACAGGATGACGACGAAAATCATCATCATTTCAGGCATTCCAATAGGTCCCATGGGTGTGTCGATGTAGATGTTGGCGAGGTGGAACGCGGTTTTTCTGATCGGAAAAAACCACTTCCCGTGAATTTAACGGAGGAATTTCCCGGATTTATCTAAAAATCGCCGAAAACGCTCTAACGGACAGGCCGCTACGCGTAAGGAGCAACGACTCCTACCGTCGGCGGGAGGAAGGACCATGAATCCGCGCCTTCGGCAGGCATTCATGGTCCACTCTTCCACCTGCACCACAGGAGAGTGGAGTCTCCTTAGCGGGAGTGGCTCAAGATCCGGGCTTGCGTGGCGGGGATTCTGCGGCCATGAAAGGGGTTCCCAGCGGTGGGTCATCACTCAGGCTGCGGGCAGGATGCCCGCGCCACGATGGGGCTTCACCGCAATCGATTCTTGCACCGCTACTGCCATGACCGATCCATCATCCATCCCGTTTGCGCTGGGCACGCGCGGCAGTGCGCTGGCGCTGGTACAGGCCGCACTCGGGGACTGGGCCGGACCTGGTTAACGGGGCCGGCCGGACGCACGGCTCATTAAGCCCTTTGCCCGATCCCTGTCGTAAGCCAGGGCCGGGCGTGCTAAGGGCTCGCCCCGAACCCCCTTTTGGAACCGCTTAACCCCCTGTTGGAACCCGTTTTCCGGCGATCTGGACCAGTCCGATGAACGTAACCGCGCCCCCCTCCGCCGCCTGGGCGGACACCCTGCTGCAATCCTTTGCGCGGGCCGGCTACGTCCACGCCGAGCCGGATATCCTGCAGCCGGCCGATCCGTTCCTCGACCTCTCCGGCGAAGACATCCGCAAGAGCCTGTATTTGACGACGGATGCGACCGGCGAAGAGCTCTGCCTGCGGCCGGACCTCACCATCCCCGTGGCGCGGGACTATCTGGCCTCGCCCCGCGCCGGCCAGCCCGCCGGCTTCTCCTATCTCGGCCCGGTGTTCCGCTATCGCAGCGGCAAGAAGAGCCAGTTCCTGCAGGCCGGCATCGAATCCTTTGGCCGGCAGGACCGCCCGGCCGCGGGCGATTTCCCCGCGGACAAATTCCGGCTCCCGGTTCTCGCGGGCGGCCACGAAACGCATTTCGGGCGTGATCACGCCTTGCCGCGCATAGCATAATTGCGTCACCGGGCCGCGTCCGCGGAGAATCTTGGACCGCTGCAACTTCTGCGGAATCAGCGTCTCCGTTGCAGGGCTCTTCAGCGGCTCGACTTCGTCGCAATCGCCGCGGGCGCGAATCCACCCGGACCGCAACGGTGGAAGCCCCTGGCGGATGTCATGATCCTGCGGACCGGCCGTGTCATAAAGATAGACCGCCTCGCCCGTGGTGAGGTT
>Ga0118677_10009976_pt1 | contig 13222 bp, 8 predicted proteins | sample AliMusrvi5mmetaG_FD_86154 | JGI IMG/M metagenome (GOLD analysis project Ga0118677, IMG submission 86154)
GATTATTTTTAAACTAAGCTGAATTCCCCCAGGTAGTAATATGGAAACAGAAATATGTGGTGAAATCCCCCCCTGCTCCCTTTTGGAAAAGGGGGAGATCTACGGATAAAGGGAATTGAATAACAATGATTTTTGTATAATTTACACACATATAGGTAAATAGAATCATCTGTAAGTTATCCCCCTTCGAAAAATAGGGGACCAAGGGAGATTTAATTTATGGAATAAACTGATTCCAGACCTCAGCAACTGTTTGAGGTTTTGGAACAAATATGAATCTTTCGGGATCTTCCTCAAACTGCGCATAGATTGATTTTCCGTATTCAAATCCCAAAGCAGTATATTTTTCCGGATTTTTGATAATTAACGCGCATTCCAGATAACAAGGGTTTTTCTCCCATCCGATATTTCCGTTTTCCAAAATGACAGCAAACCAGGCAAGTCCCTTGTGACGCCTCACATCATCATATTCAAATCCGTATTCGCGATCGCACCATGCGCCAAAAGTAAGGGGTTGTGTTGTATCGGCATTGATTGTTGCATGTGCCCATGAGGGTGGAACAATCACCACATCACCCGGCGAGGCTTCAACGGCGAAACAGCGGCCCGGCTGATCATTGGCAGATTCCTGCATAAATATGATTGCTTTCCCTGACCAGATCTCATAAACTTCAGGGGTAGACCACCCTGAATAGGACGAAACTTTGTGAATATGTCCCTGGCTCCGGATCGGCTCGTCACCCAAACGACCTGCCGCGTAAGTTACCGCTCCATACAATAAGTGGTGTTGCTCTAGTCGGTGGTGGTCTTTGGTTTTGCCAATATCCATGGCAATGGAATAAACGATATCGGGCCCTGAACAATCTGGATGCTGCAAGCTCCTGCGTATCGAATCAAGCGTGCGGTTCTCGACCTGCGGGCCAAATACTCCGGGTCCGTAATCGAATCCCAAAGGATTGGTTGCTGGAAAGATATCAAATCCGGGGTAGAAGGTCATGTCCTTTTAATTACTGAATAAATATCTTTTCTCAATTCCTTTTTGATACGTGTGGTAGTTGGCATCCTGCGTTATAAGTAATTTTGTAAGTGGGCCATAGTATTCGTGATTTTTATCCCATTGTTTCAAATTCCTCACACGTACAAAATCTTTTTAATCGGCTAAAAGTTCTTCTAACGAGGCACGGGCTACATTAGTAAGTTTAATTTCTGTCTCTTTAGAAGTGCCGGATGCCATGCTCCCTTCTATGATATTTTGTTTACCTGAACGGGCAGCCTGCACCATCGGATCGATTGTGCGGTCAAAGGGCTTAAAGTATTACCTGGTAAAAAAGTAAGTTCCATCATAGATGATCTCCGATTTTTTGTAGGTTATCAACTTTTCGTAACCGCCATGTTTGGGGATAAAACCGTCGGGGTTTGTATTGCTTATCCATTTTAATCAAATTTACAATTATCCTGCACTTTGGACAAATTTTACATTGGAGACAGATTAATTGTTAAACAAGTCAAATTTGTCTATAAGGTGCGCAATTTTTGGATAATTAGCAATTACCCGAAGCATTTTTGAAGCCTTCCCAACTATTTAAACCCTTACATACCCCTTTAACGTTCCACATTTCTGCCCTTCACCAGAACCAAAGGGTTGTATCGTGTATGCTCCCACCTTTGCGGGAACAATAAACACCTCTGCATAGTGTACCACAAACGGTTCAAAGGCATTCACCGGACTCTCAACAATCACCTCGTCACCTTCGACCAGACAAATAACATGAACCCCTCCGTTAGTGTTATGTTCCACCATTTTTGTAAACCAGTGACGACGAGTCTCGATAAATTCGCGTTCGTGAAGTCCGGTACTTTCCTCGATCCAGCCATCACCTTCGGCGACTACATGAACATTGTTTACCAGATTTTCCTTGGTCCATTGGGTCGTGCGGTCCCATTGGATCACCTTTTTGCCGTGTTCGATATTAATCGGGCGTGGTTTTCCATCCATTCCCAAGCGGCCCCAGTCCCATAATTTGAACGTAAAGATGTAAGGTGTTGCGCTGATCTCGAGTACCATACTGCTTTTCCCCGAGCAGTGAATTGTTCCTGCAGGAATCAGCACATGATCATGTTTTTTCATCGGCCAGGTTTGCACATGTTTTTCGGCATCGAATGATACTCCGCCGGCCTGAGCCTGTTCAAGTTCAGCCATCATTGCTTCCGGATTAACACCCTCCTTAAGTCCAAGATAGACAAACGCGTCATCGCCAGTTTCCATCATGTAATAACTTTCGTCCTGGGTGTAATGCATCCCGAATTTCTCCTGAATATATTCGGTGAGCGGGTGAACCTGAAGGCTCAGATGACCCCCATCCATTGTATCAAGAAAGTCGAATCGGATCGGGAATTCATCCCCAAAGCGGCCATGAACCGGATCGCCAAGCAACTCCTTCGGGTGTCGGAATACAAGGTTAATTGAGGGTATTTCGATGATATCATCTCCGAATTTAAGCAAAAGGCTGTTTTCTTCCGGAACACAGTTAAAGCACCAGGCATAGTTTGGAGCCGATGGATCAAGATTACAAACCTCCTTCATCCACTGGCCACCCCACGGTCCCGGATCAAAAAACGGCACTACGCTGAAGGGACGATTTATTGCAAGTTCCATACCTTCAAGAATGGCTTTTCCTTCAACGAGTTTAGGTTCACTGATCTTATTCGTGTCAAGCAGATAATCGATCTTGTCGAACAGCGTTTTTTTCAACCGGTCGCATACCCGCCAGTCTACAAAGAATCCCTGTTTATAGAGCAACATCCAATCGGCAGTATCCCTGTTTTTCACCCCAAGGTTATCAACCATATGTTTCCGCATGCGCAGTTGTATTTCCCACCGGGCCATATCGGCGTAGACCAGAAGAGAAGGCTCCTCCCAAACCCCTCCTAAAGAGGAGGATTTTGGATAAAGTAATGAAGCGCCACATCCATAAATTATAATCGTTCCCTCTTTTATCTCCTCAATTTCAGATTGAATAACTCTCACTTTTTCAGGGTCGAAAAAAGCATCCATCGTGAGGCGGGTCAGAAACCCAAAAATCCGGTCATTGGTAACGTCAGGGAACGTCAGTTTTATGATCTCCTCCTCTGGCAGCATAAAATCTGAAGCATGAATAAAAACCGAGGGTTTAAGTCCGGTCTGAAGATTGTTAATCAGTTCTTCATGGATGACCCCCTGGTATGTTTCGACGACCACGAGCTTTTTCTTTGTCGGAATTTTATGGATTGCCAGGGTTAACCGGGTACAAATATCATCCCACCCGTTTTCAACCCGATACTGTCCATTCTTTACCTCAACAACCGGCAGATTATTGAATTTTGAAGTTTCTTTTAAATAGTTTTTTGTCATTTTTTATTTAATCTTTAAATCCCTGTAACTTTTTACAGATTCGCCTTTATAATTAATTTCAGCCTCCACCTGGTAATTTCCTTTGATCAAAGGCATGTTGATTTTAAATCCGATCACTTTGACTTCGTATTTATTAAGTACTAGCGGCTCGCTTTGAACCGAAAGATCCTTTCCGTCACTAAATACCGACAATTTTACTGATCCTTTCCATTCTTCTTCAATCTCATTAAACACATGAACTGGGACTGATATTTTGCTTCCGGGCACATACGATTTTTCCCATAGTTCGATCATCAATCCAACCGGGTTGAATGCAGGCTTCACATATTTCACAAAATGAGGTTCAAAAGTGAGCATTTTTATATCAGTGAAATTGTCACTGGTCTGCCCGCGGGGCTTTCCGGTGCGGCAATATCCTAGGCCGCAAAAGTGCATGAGTCCGGCACATTTACGATAAGCTCTCCAATATTCAGTATGGATGGCGATATTTTTAGCACAAGTTTCAAATTTCTGATCGGCGGTAATTGCTTCCGGGAAAATTACATGATAAATCCGATCGGTTAGGCTGGTTGTTGTTCCGTCGCGGTTAAGCCAAAGCCAGCAATACTCATTTGCAATTACCGGATTATGGTAACGCAGGCCGTTAGGCGCGGGACTCTTATCATTGGGATCGTAATCTGGAATCCGAATTATTGAAAATAAGTCTTTCAAATATCCTTCGTCCGATGGGTTTTTTCCTTCATTATATCTGTAAAAGAGGTAAGGATGCGATTCTATAGCGTCTGTTTCGCTCTCTGGAGCAGCCCATCCATTATCCCAAGGCCGGTTTGATAAATCAAGTGCACGAACCAGCCTGATTGCTTTACCGGTAGTATCATTCACCGATTCGTTTTGCCCATCCCATACAGCAACGCATGGATGATTCCATCGCTCACGCATCCACTCCAGATATTCAAACGAAAGTTGTTTTGAAGTAATTCTTTTCTGAATTTTTTCAAAACCTCCTTTCTCACCACCTGTCCAGACAGGAAATTCGTCCTGGATCAGCAATCCCAGGCTATCTGCAATTTCGTACCATCTTTCTGGTGGAAATCCGATGCAATAACGAATACTGTTCCAGTTCATCTCTTTAAACCTACGATGTAATTTAGTTACCCATTGCGGATTCCAGGGAAGAGCTCCCCTTTCCGAATCTTCAAAAAACCGGAAAATACAAACATTTGTTCCACGCAGGAAATAGGGCTTATTGTTTAACAAAAAGAGTGCGCTGTCCCGGCTGACTGCAAAAGTACGCATCCCAAAGCGCGTCTTGGAATTATCTCCCGAAGTACTTAGCTCGAGATCGTAAAGGAATGGATGTTCAGGTGTCCATAAACTGCACCCCGACATATTTGTAGTAAAATCTACTCTTTGGAGATTTGTCCCTGATTTGTAAATTGGCGATAAAGATCCATTAGCAACAACTTTTCCCGAAACAGTTTCACGGATAATATATGAAACTTCTGTATTTGCTGTACCGGTTTTGGTTAAGATCTCTGCGATTACCCGAAGACGCTTATTTATTACATCTGGTACAGTCTGAACATTCGAAATAAATGGATAATCCGAAATGATTAATTTTACATCATCGTAGATCCCCGGGACATATTTTATTTTCTCGAAATCATTCCCGTTTACTACGGTATCGGGGAGGTTGTTCCTGCATCCGACAGCAATGATAAGTTCATTTTCATTACTTCCCGCGTTGAGAAAGGGCTTCAGCTCGAATAGTGACGGAGTGAAGTTGTATACATTCTCACCAACCAACTTTTTGTTTAAAAAAACCCAGGTATGATAAGCTGATTTATTGATCTTTAGTCGAACTACAGGAACATTCAAATCCTCAAGGGAAAAAGAGCGCTTGTACCAGTAGACCGAATTATTATATACTGAATCCTGACTTTCGATTTTTGGCATGGACATATCCACCAATCCCGGAACTTCAATTTTGGAGTTAAATTCAGTAGGAATGGCAGTCATCGAATCGGTTTTAGCGATTTCCCAGATACCATTCAGACTGATGATCTGCCGGTGAATCACCTTTTCCCGGCAACTGCTTGAAAAGATCACTAAATAGAATAATAGAATAGCGTTTTTCATGATGCTTAATTCTTTGGCATTTGTACTGAAATAGGGTCAAACTTCTCCAAATCCATAATTATAAATTTCTACCTAGTTCATGTTCAAGTTCCTCCAGTGTTTTTCCTTTGGTTTCGGGAACATATTGCCAGGTATACAATAAGTTGGCCAGGCAGATCACGGCAAATATCAGAAATGTGATCCCCCCGCTCAGTTTTTCGAGCATAACAGGAAATGTAATGGTTACAATTACGCAAGCGATCCAGAGAGCGACAATGGCTATGGACATTCCTTTACTGCGGAGCCTGTTCGGAAATAATTCGGAAATTACAACCCAGACAACAGGACCAAGTGAAGCACAAAAACAGGCAATATATCCCAAAATAAATACAAGGACCAAAATACCTGAAGTTTGTTTCATGAAATACAGGGCAGACAATCCCAGAAGGAAGAACATCATGCCACCTGATCCGATTATCAGAAGTAATTTCCGGCCAAAACGATCGACAAATGCAATGGCAGTAAAAGTGAAAACAACATTTGTACAACCGATGGCCAAAGTTTGGAGTAAAGCGGATTGATTTGAGTTACCAAGACCGGCGAAAATCTTTGGGGCGTAATACATGATCGTGTTGATTCCTGTAATCTGCTGAAAGACTGCCAGAATAATCCCAATATATATCAGCGGTCTGACTTTTGGCGCCATTAAATCCCGGAAAACCGATTCCTGGTGGATTTTCAGGGTATCTTCGATTTCGAGTAATTCTGAACCTGCAAACTTTTCTCCGGATGTTCTGATTAATACAGCCAGCGCCTCCGCATTTCGTTGACGTGCAACCAACCACCGCGGACTCTCCGGAACCAGAAACAAACTGAAAAACAGTAAAACTGCCGGGGCGGCCATAACCAACAACATCCAACGCCAATTGTTTATCCCGGAATCAACAAGGAGGTAGTTTGTGAAAAATGCCACAAGAATGCCGATGACGATAGCAAGCTGGTTTAAAGAAACCAGTGAACCGCGGTATTGGGCAGGTGCAAGTTCAGCAATATACATGGGAGAAAGGATTGATGCGACCCCAACTGCCAATCCACCCAAAATCCTCGCAGCAATAAAATAGAAAAGAGCTTGTGCAGAAGCACTTCCAATTGCAGAAATAAAGAATAACAGTGCAGCAAGCATCAGTACTTTTTTCCGGCCATAGTGATCTCCTGCTTTCCCGGCAAGAAATACCCCGGCAATGCATCCAAACAGCAGACTACTTACGGTCCAGCCTAATTCTGCTTCCGATAAACCAAAATAGGGTTGTATAAAATTTATGGTTCCCGATATGACTGCTGTATCGAAACCAAACAGAAGTCCGCCCAATGCTGCGACGACTGATATCATTATAACGTAGCGATTCATTTTTAATGGTTTAAGCGTTAGTCAATATGTTGTTCAAGGAGGTTTTCATCTATTTTATCCTGATTACAGTAACTTCCCATCCCTGAAGTTGCAAATTACCCGATATTTCCTCTATTTTTTCTTCACTTGTATTGCTCTTCCAAAGATGTTGAATAATGTTTTTAGTTGAAATAAGTTTTGTTTTAACACTTTCCGGGGAAGAATTGAAAAGGGTAACCATCCACCCTTGTCCGTCATCACAGGGTTTGAAAGTTGTCACAAGGACCTTAGGCTGATCTGGATAGAATCCTGACAAAACCGGAGTATCAACTAAAGCCTGTTTAACTACTAAAGGCTGACTTAACCCAATGGCGTATTTTGAATTCTCGTAAGCTTTGAATTTTTTGTGAGGCCAGAGCGCGTAACGGAATGTTATGAGTCCATCCTGGTATGCCCTGTAATTGGTTCCCCAATGATTGTTGATGACCCAGGAGTACAGTGTTTGGGTTGGTTCGATATGTTTTCTCCAGATGGCAGGATTGGTTTGTGAACCAAGCATTACAGCTGTGATACCGCCTACCTCGAATAAGGGAGCATCAAGCGTGACCAATTCTATACCCGTATTATCATTGGATACATCGGCCCACCTGCCTGAAGTCAGCCAGTTCTTGCATGCGCTCGGAATCTGGTCTTTTTCGGGTTGCATTACGCCGTATGGAACATCCAATTTTACGACACCATTCTGTACCATAAATGGAAATGCAAAGTTCACACTCTCTTTTCCACCTTTTTGAGCAAATTTCCAATCTCCTGGATTAGGGTTTATTTCAGCCCGTTTTTTATCCAGAATGTTAATCAATTCAATCTGTTCCTGTCCGGCATAAAGACGCACTTCGCGCGTAAGCTTATTACAACCAACAGCACCTGACTCAATTAATAAAGAAGACACTAATGGCCCGTTTTCCTTGACCCTGATCTTCACCTGATCTATCTTCCTGATATCGTTAATTTTATCTGATTCCAGAAATGCGTAATCATTTATTCCATAACCCGAAGAATTATTCACCAGGTTAATATTATTGGTTGATACTGATTTTAAAGAAACAATAGCCCCTGTTTCAGAATTGATTGTAAGTGAAACCAGGCCATTATCCATAGAGGTTCCCTCAATTTTTATATTCCCTGCAGAGAATGGTTTACAGGCAGAAATGTACAACCGCCTGACCGAATATGGGGGGAGAGATTTTACAAGGACAGCTAACTCTCCGGTCGATAACCGTTGCGATGGGATAGGTTTGTCATCTGAACCCGTTACGCAGTCGCCTCCCTTTGATAATGAATCGGGGATCAGAACTACCTCAGATCGGCTCCACGAGTTGGTATTATAAATGTCGAGCATGGAACCCGGACTTTTTTTCTCATTCATCGTCAGCCCCTTATCGAGCAACTGATTTGATTGTTGGTCTGCATCCAGGACATATCCCTGCTTAATTGCCCACTGTTCTTTGGTCATTTTGTTTTCCGGATCGGTAACACTGCACCAGGCTCCCCAGGTGTGTTCGGAATAGAGCAACACTTTTTTCCAGGCTTCCTCAAATTCATGGACAGGATAGTTCATTGGATTTTTCATCGCCCAGATCGCTTCAGCCTGCGACAAGCGATCAGAATTGGCCCTGCTCATCCCTGTTTCGAGCGCCGAAGAACCTGCCCCGTCTTCCCAGTAAGGGGTCCAATCGCCTTGTACCCTGGGTAACTGATCCCCAAACTTATTTTCAAATGCCTCAAATGCTTCACTTGTGGAGGAGATGACAAATCGGGGATAGGAATATTTTGAATTCCAGCCTTTAATGAATTCGCAAATAGCGGGATCGGGTTCGGCATTATCGCCATGACCACTCCAGCGAAGATAAGCGATATCATAAGGATATTTTGTGATATCCAGCTGGGTCGCAAACTGATCTGCAAATTCAGTCGAAAGTTTACCGATTGTGTGAGAAAGAGCATATCCCTTCAAGGGAACCCAAACCAAAACTTTCTCTTGTCCCGATGGTGAAACCCAATAAAACGGCTTATTCTCCCATTGAACCAGGATGTCGCCGATTCGGTCGAAATAGTTTGGGGCAGTGGAGAAATACCTGATTCCGGCCTGTGCCATAGCCGTCACAGTGCCCCAGGTTTGTCCGGGAACATCACTGGTCATGGCTGAGGTAATGGGTACCCCGGTTTTTTTTCCCAGCTCTGTGGAGAACTTAAACAACCTTGAAAGTTCTTCAGGACGGCATAAACCAGTCAATTCGTTAAGGTACATTCCGTTTAATGCCACCTCACCACGAGTGACTGCACCGAGAAAATCCTTTTGCTGAGTCTCATTCATTCTTGTCAGATACAGGTCTGCCGCCCAGGCTACTTCCACATTCCAGACAAACCGTGATCCCCTGGGATATTGGGAAGTTTTTTTTGCAATTTCCATCCCTTTAACCAGGTTCTGAACCTGCTTATCCTGAACAGCTGTCTGAATTTCAGTATACCCTATATCGGTATGGGAGTGGGGAAGAATATAACATACCAGTTTTTTCACTGGTCTCAGTGTTATTTTTGCATGATATGGGGCCATCCCTTTGGATTCGATAGTTAACCCAACGATTTTTAGTTCAGAAACCGCTCTCACCGGAATTTCCAAACTATCAGCACCCTTCTTAAACTTAAGGGAGAATGGCTCATTTCCATCTACATAGGCGATAGCCACGCATGAATCAGCTAAAAGGTTTGATTTGACAAGGATCGGCTGAAATTCAACCTTGTTTTTTTCCAGAAGGAATGGCAAAGACCTGATACCCGTTATTTCAAGACCTGAACCGAAAGGTTGCTGAGCTTTCGAAACAGATATCACCAGACAGATCATTAATAACAGGCTGAAAATTTGACGATTAAATCGGTTGTTCATTGAATTGTAATTTAGAATTTGGTTGATTAATGGTGAATATTGTAAATAAATCACGTCCTGTTTATCCGGACACCAAAACCGGTTTCCCGTCAATTTCAATCAATCGGGCTGAAAATCCATTCCTGGCAATCTCCTCATAATCGTGTCCGGCATCTGATGGCCAACACGCTCCGACCACCAGGCTTTGATCCCCTGTATTGGCCAGACGGTGTGCAGTATCTGGTCCGATATAGTGGAGCGATCCGGGGTAAACCTCTTCTCCCCAGGTATTACGATCGCAATCCATAAGAATAAGAATACCCATTCCCTGAACACCCCAATAGAATTCTGCCCGGTCTGACTTTTTATGAAAATGGCCCTTGGTCATAAAATATTCGTTGCCCACTTTCCCAGCCATGATAGTAGATGTTCCAAAAAATAACCCTCCGAGGGTCTCCTCTGCAACAGGTAGCCAGGACTGAACGGTATATACAATTGTTTGTGATGGTAACAATTTCAAGGCCTCCTGATCCTCATAAATGGAGGCAATTTCATCCAGATGTCGCTGCTGGAAATGAACAGGCGATCCCTTCAATTCAAAATTGGTCAGCCCAATTTCTACCTGTGATTTAATTATTTGCAAATGTGTCATTTTACAACGGGGCTTAACTGATAAAACGAATAATCGGCATCCTGGCCGATCTTCAGAAATCTGCGACTGATTACAGGATTTCCGTTTTCAGGAGTAAATTCGGCGATGAGGATATAACCACCGGATATTGTCGGCAAGGGTATTGAAACCGGTATGTCGGTTCTTATAAATGAATTAAGTTTCACCGGGAAGGTTTGTTCATCCAAACTTTTTCCCTCATGGTTAATTAGTCTGACTTTAACTGTCCCACCAGCCGGAGTGGTCAGATTGTTAATTCCAGTCAGGTTAAACAACAAGGTTGATCCTGGTTCGTGAGGCTGACTGTTTTTGACATATCGTTCATCTGTGAGATTGATAAAGGTTGCAGCCGGCGCAAAGGCATGCCGGAACCAGTCGAGTGTTGGGGAGGGTTTCAGATCTTTGATATTACCCATAAACCAGTCTCCGGTATATCCATAATTATTGGCCAGGTAGCAGAATGCAAGAACTCCTGCCGGATTAGGGTTGCTTCTGAGCCATTCTGTCTCCAGCTCCATCCAGTAAGCTTGAAACTCGCGGTTTTGCTCGGGTGTTGACTCTGAACCTAAATAATATTTATAAAAGAGGAGGGTGAGCTTGCTCGGCATCCCATTTCGCCAAAGCCACACCCATCCATATTCATTGATGAGTTGAGGAACTCCGGCATCGTCGATTCGCTGGATAATCTCGGGTTTGAAATTCAGGTTCCCCAACGGATATGGATTTTTCTCAAAATCTGCAAACGATTTCCAGGGCATTGGACCCTGGTAGGGGTGAGGTTCGTCCATATCATCCTGAACCATATCCTCATTGGACATGTAGCCGGCGTCCCATACACGCGTCGGATCGAGTTTTTTCAATTCGGGAATGAGGGTGTTGCCAATGAAATTATCCTTGTTTTCGTTGATCGCATCCCAGATCGCGATGCTCGGATGGTTGCCGTCGGACCATACCCAGTCGGTATACTCCTTGCGCAACTGATCGTCCCACCCATGGTTTTGCCAGTACAGCCATTCATTCTGAAACATCAGCCCGTATTCATCGGCAAGGTCGTACCAAAAATCAGGAGCGATCCCTACACAGATCCGCATCATGTTCCAGGAAAGTTTTTTGGGAAGGTCAAACAAAAGTTTCTTCACCCATTCATGATCCCAGACCAGGTTACCGCAGTCCGGGTCTTCAAAGAATCGCTGAAGAGTCACATTTGTACCACGTAGAATGATTTTTTCACCATTAAGATAAAAAAACTTCCCTTTGCGGGTGAAATCCCGCATCCCGAACTGTTTGGTGAACTCGTCTGATATGCCCTCAGCACTTATTAAAGTTGCCTTTACCAGGTAAAGAAATGGTTTGTCGGGGGACCAATTTGTAAATTCCTGCATAGGAACTTCAAGCACCACTTCCGACAGATTATCCCTTTTAGCGATCAGCCGGCTGCTCTTACGGGCAACTATTTTCCCGGTTAATTTTTCGGCGATTGAAACATCCAGGAATACTGAATCACTCATCGCATCGCCAACGAAGATCTGGGCTGGCCGAAGATTCCGAACCATTGCCTTGATTATAACCGATTTGTTTGCAACCGATGGCAAAGCAATCAGACGGTTAATACGTACCTTCCCCGTGAACGAAATAAGCACGTCATCCCATATTCCCGGAAGATAGTGCTCTTTCTCCTTGTCAGTTCCGCCGGCTGCTTCACCGGGCAACCAGACCCTGTCACCCACTTTGATCAGGATTTCATTTTCGAAGCCAAACTTAATCGCTTTTGTGATTGGAAATTCAACAGGTGTATAACATGCCACAGAGGTGCCCATATCAAATCCGTTTACATAAACCTGGGTCACATACTGGCTCTTTTTGATGGTAATCATCGCCTCACCGGTTTCCAATTCCTTCGGAATATAAACTGTCTTGCGGTACCAGCTGTAGCGGGGGGTATAATCGATATTGTAAAGATTATGCTGATCCATTGGCACGACCTTATCTGCCCGTTTAAAAAACTTGTCGTAATCTTCAATTTTAGGCGTTGCAAGATGGATCAAGCCAGGAACAGGAACTATTCGGGTAAATTTTGCGGGCGGAAACGCATTGGTTGTCTGATCAAATTCCCACGTTCCGTTTAAATTGATCGTGGTGCGAGGCCCCTGCTGCGCAAAAGTTAAATTCACCGTGAAAAGAACAAGCAAGAGGTGGATTGAAATTTTCATCATCAGAATGATTAATTATTATTTATGGGATGAAGTTGAAGTTACCGGGAACATCGTAACCCTGAATTTGGTGGTTCCATAGGGGACTAAATCGATTTTAACAGGACTTCCTTCATTAACGGGTTTTTCAGGAAGAACTTTGTTTTCAGTGGGTATCCAATTAAATTCCCGGGCATTTACGTTTAGCTTTAAAGGTGAAGTAAGCGACCAGTTCCAGTGATCCGGCATTTTTGTTCGCTCAACTCTAATCTGTTGCTGTGCATCTGCCGGTTTTACATCCAAAGCATAATTGAATTTTACCCCTTGCACTTCCTGATCAGGATTGATATCTGGAATTGGAAAAGAAAACAGGATTGGTCCATAATATACGCAGGCATAGGGGTTGCGTATAGTTGTATCTTTGGCCATTTTATGGTATTTGTCGAAATAGGAAATTTGAGGATAGGGCGTTTCGTTCCCCTGAACCACCCGTGCAGTCATTGGTAATCCGATTTCAATCAGGTCATTTGCATTCCATCTTTGG
>Ga0118677_10011521_pt1 | contig 13222 bp, 11 predicted proteins | sample AliMusrvi5mmetaG_FD_86154 | JGI IMG/M metagenome (GOLD analysis project Ga0118677, IMG submission 86154)
CATGTAGGGTATATAGTACTATAAAAAATACAACAATCCCTTTATTGTGTATTCTAGTAGACAATACAGTGGTTATTTTAGTAGGCCAGAATAGAAAGATGGCGATAAGCTTTAGTTGGGGAAATGTAAGCCTATCCTACGCATTTATCATGTATATTTTAATCAGCGTATGCCTGGGCATGTACCTCGTGAAGTACATGTATACTCTCAATAAGCAAATTTCTGCATTGATTGTGATGATTCTCTTAATTCTTGTCTTTGTCTTCTTCGGCAAACGCTGGTTTCAGTATGGTCAGTTAAAGGGGTCTGCCGAGTGGACTAAGGCGAATGCCCTCGCACAGTCCGGCTCAGCAGCTTCTGTGGCGGCACAGTGCGGCGACACCCCTGCAAGTGGAACGAGCCTTACCGTATGGCCACCGGTTGTAAATCACTGCCCCGACTTTATGACGATTGATGGCGGCGGGGCATGCGTTGATTCAAATAAGATGTACGGACCCAATGCATCTACCGGTAATACTACGTTCAAATACACAGGAACCACAAATGTATGTAACTCTGTAACCGGAGCAAACAGCCAGTATCTCCGCTGGGAGGGTGTTGTGCAGGCCGAGGGCTCCTGTAACCCAGGGAATATTGGTAAGCCTCCCACCAACTAGGCGAGCTTGGCATCTTTAGTCCTCAGACTGAAGGTCTAAGAAGACCAAGATACTACATCCAGTATGGACTCAAAGGCCAAAAAGACAATTTCCTTACACCCTTCCATCGAATCAAAGATCATGGAATGGTTTAACAAGAGAACTACCCCCGCAGTCTTCCTTATAGGCCCACCAGGAGTAGGTAAGACGACATTAGCCTATCGCGTAATGGAAACAATGGGATTTCGTATAAGAGAATTCAATGCCTCCCACACCCGAAGCGGAGCCTGTTTTCGAAAGGTCATTCTTCCCCTGTTAGAGCGAGGCGGTGTGATTAATATGATGGAGACAGGGAAACAGGGGGGACTTGGTGTTATCTTGGATGAGATTGACGGGCTCAGTAGCGGTGAAAAAGGGGGGCTGCAAAGCCTGCTCACCTATTTGCGTGAGTGGTCCCCTGAGCATCCTGGCGTCCCTTGTATCTTCATCAGCAACACCATTCAACAGCGTGTACTCCAGGCAATTTCACGATACTGTCTAACGTTCAAGGTAGACTGTCCTGAAGAGCAACATGTAAAAACCCTTCTTGGAGCATCAGTGCCCGAACAATGGAAGCTGAGAGGGCTTGGTGACCTGCGTCCCCTCCTCAGGGGGGAATATTCAAATGAAGAAGAACACGATGATTCTATACTCTCTATCCCCGAGGGTGTTGTCCCGCTGGCAAAATGGTGTTTATATAACGAGATAGATCCCTTCTTAACCCTGGAAATGGAGAACAATGATAGTAACCTAGCAGGACTTGTTATCGCAGAAAATATTCCTGACCGTCTGCATGCTGTAAAGGGAGATACACGGGAAGCATGGGATATTTATATGAAGATGTTCAAGTGCATACAAGAGTCAGATTATGCCGACTACTGGGCCTTCTTTTACCAAACCTGGCGTCTCCTCGCTCTCAGTCAAGATGTTAAAATTAATACTATGAATCTCTTTCTCTCGAAATATGCACCGTATACAGGTGAGGAACCCTCTATCGATAAGATACGTTATACGCCTGTACTGACCAAGCAATCCGCCCTCTTCAATGTCTGGAAGCTTCTCTGCGAACTAGCCGATGCTAAGAAGATACCTATACGTCTGTCGCCATTTACACTGATGCTGGAAGCAAACGTGGAGATGGCACTGGGAACGGGTGGTAAGAAACAAGATAAACGGAAGAAGGCAGATAATATGCGTCTATATACGCCGGCTTAGGTACAGGTCCAATCACAAAAGCGAACCACCTGTAACGGAACCTTTCTCCCAATTCTCTGTGCACGTTCAATCGCTTCCCCATGAAGACGATCCATAAGAAGAACGTGTGTGGCGGAAAGCAAGTCTAGTCCTACGCATTCAGGAGAGAAGCAGAGCACACGAATCCTCTTCTTAGTAAAGTCAGCTACTAGATTTGAAATTGCTGTCTTATTGCCATGTAAGATATCTACGTCGTCTTCAAGACTCGGTAGATTATTTACAATATATGAATATACTTCTTGTACATTTCGGGAAAAGATAATACACTGACCTTGTACCTCCCGTAGATACTCTACCAGGGCCTCGAGCTTGGAGAGTTCCTTCGGGCGAACCCCTGTATCTATCTTTATCAGCGTACTCGCTTGAATAACTTCTTTGCAGAGAGGACAGCTATTCTTTATCGTGATCCAGGTGACTATGCACCGACCACAGAAGACATTCATACAGCACGGAGTTACGCATGGCACATCAGCTGAATCATAACATATAGTACATGACTTTGTTTGAAGTCGTTCTATACGATTTGCATCTAGACCGTCTAGTAGCGATTCCATCGTAGTAATTATTGGGTGTATGCTTAGCACCCCCTCTTCAATGCACCCCTTGTCGATGAGTTCCATTGTTCTGGGATGTGCATGTCTGCACTGAATGAGTGTATGGACAGGTTCTGGCAGGTTGAGCGACCGCTCGAGTGCCGAATCTTCTGTCTTTACCACAATGTGACCCCTGAGAGGATGATTATTCTTTGTTATCATGTGAAAGAATGTCTCGGATGCTGTTCTAAAGATAGTGAGAGTAGGGTGCTGGGAAAGGGTATCTGAGATATACTTTTGTAGGGGTGGACTCAGACCTGCTATATACTGTGCTGGTAGCTGTTTTACCACATGTGAGTGAACTTGCTGATTTGCATTAATCATATTCTTATACCTTGATGTAATTAACCATGTCATTTTTGCAGGAAGAGGTATACATGCAGAGGGTATGCGAATCATGTCCGCCTCATCATATACTATGCGTTCCCATGTCGAGGTATTCTGTAAAAGAAAGGTCAGGGCCTGGAGAAGTGTGTTGCTCACGAGGGTAAGATGGGTCTGTGAAATCGATTCTAGACAGGTGTCAATATCTTTGAGAGAACGAAGATACGTGCACGAGAGGGTTGTTCGTTGAATCTCGGCCTGCCACTGGTGATACAGATTGTGGGGGACAACAATAAGAGTATTCAATGCAGGTTCTACACGGTTCATGCTATAGAAAGAGGGTGTGCTTGAGCTGTGAAGTCTGTTAAATGGTTGGGTAGGGGCGAGGGAGGTCATTTGACTCACGTGAGCTAGCATGGTAAGTGTCTTTCCCGTGCCGGCACGTTCTCCTAGAACTCCGTAGGAAGAGAAGATGCGTTCATTACCTATAAGAAGCCCTGAGTCTACTGCATTCTCGAGCTCTTTCATTCTTCCCAGAGAAGACAGTTGGTGGGGATAGAGAGAGATGGGAATATGGGGTGGTTGAAAAGTAGATTCTTCCGTGTATGCCCTTTCTATTCGATCCATAACATCAATATTACTGCAGAGTACTTTAACAGAGGTCATTATTCTTGTCTGGTGCGTCGACCTTAGACCCTTGGTGAAGGGTCTAGTGCAAATGGAGATTTGCTCAGACCCTTAGTGAAGGGTCTAGTGCAAATGGAGATTTGCTCAGACCCTTAGTGAAGGGTGATGGCAGCACCCTCACGCAGTCTCGTAAAAGGCCCTGAGGGCAGGTGATTTGATGAATTGGTTTAGCTTGAGAGCACTCAGCTTGACGAAGGGATTTCTTCCATCTCGCATCTGTTTCTTGTTATATGTATTATCACTGTGACTCATGACTAGCATAACCTGCAGGGGATCCAGTTGGATGAGTGGAGTAGTGTAATTGCCCAGGAAGGACCGTTCCTCAGCGAAGGCGACTGTTTCGTCGTAGGAGTGACTGTTCGCATATTCCTTCTTCCAGGCCATAGTACCGTTAGTGGCATGGTTCTCCCCATAGGGACCGAACTTATAAATCTGCTTCACGTCAGTGTAGTAAAGATATATCTCACTAGCCCCTGCAACTTGCAGCGGACTAGACGTGAGCTTCTTTACAGCATGACTTACCCTCTTTGGACTATAAAAGTCATCATCATCCATAGCGACGAGTATAGACCCCTTGGCCTCACGGTTTAAGATATTCCTCTTTGCACCGATAAGAAGTTTCTCGTCGAGGCGGATGTAACGGACGTTTGGAATTCCCTTTAGGGCGAGCCTATCAAAGACATCTTTTACACAATCCTCTCCATCGTCAAGGATGATCCATTCCATAGAACTGAGTGGATAGTCTTGTGCCTTGTAACACTCTATAAGAGAAGGAAGAAACCTGCGTCTATTATAGGTGGGTGTTAGCACAGAAACGAAGTGCATCTAGGTATATGTGAGGGGTTTGTTTAAGGGGGAACGACTGTAGGAGCTGGAGGCTCGGGCCCACGAACAGCAACTGTAGGAGCTGGAGGCTCGGGCCTACGAACAGCAACTGTAGGAAGAAGAGCCTGAGGACCTGGAGGTGGTACCGCAGCTAAAGGGGGCACTGGCACCCCTGGGGCTGCGGCAGTAAGAGGAACCGCTGCCTTACCCAGAGCACGATTAATCATACCCTTCACATCTCCAATTGAATCAATTCTCGCCTGTTTCATCTCACCCTGTACCATTTTAATAACTGGCTCCAGCTTAGCAGGATAGGTGAAAAAGCCAGGATACTTACTCGTAAGTAAGTGATACTCAGAAGGATACAGGGGTAAGAAAGAATATATCTTCAACGGGTGCATATCGAGACTATTCGGTATACCCGCCCATGCAACCCAGATAGAGCGAAATAGATAATACAGAATGAGTAACCATCCAAGGGATGTCTGTCCAGCAACAAACATCCATGTAAAACAAAAGGCGAGAATTCTATACGGTGTTTCCTTCCATAGCATATCATTAGCCGCAAAGGATGCAAAAATAAAGGCCACGATAAAGAATGCAGCATCCCACACATTTCCTTTAATGGCATCCCACATGCGAAAAAATGTATCACTATAGGACTCGTTCTCGATGACTTCAATGTTGAAGTTGCTAAAGGCGTTGGTAAGATATGTATTCATCTTCCCAACGGAAGAGTTATCTACAGGTGGGGCCCTTGCTGTATCATACCCCAGATTTACCCAGTGATTTGACTGTGTAAACGGGGGCTTGCAGTTATTCGCCGTGTTACTTCCACACGAATAAAGAATTCCCGAATTAGGTTCATCTACAATGTCACCAACCGCATAGCTATTCGAAAAATCCTTATCGGGGTCGTACCGTTTCACCGTCGAACTCACTCTGGTCCACTGCCACACCTGGCTGTTGAAGGTTAAATACTCGCCATCCTGTTTCTGAACTGGGCTTATGTTCGATTGATTGGAAGAAGAAATCGAGGTATAGACAAATCCGTTGTAACGGACCTGGTCATTGGATGAGTATAGTCTGTTGCTATTCCAAAGAGAAATCTTACTGTCATCGATATTTGATAGGGTCGGGTTAGCACTCGTTCCAAATAAACCACCCGTTACACTCCCCTCAAATAACTCATATTGATTTACCTTTTTTGCAGTAAAATATTCATATACCCTCCCTGGAACCTTTTTAACATATCTTACAGCCGTTGTATACCCAGGGATATACTCCATCTAGAAACAAACAGCATAATTTATAGTCGAGAGCCTACCGAAGGTTGCTTAGCTTACCGAAGGTTGCTTAGCTTACCGAAGGTTGCTTAGCTTACCGAAGGTTGCTTAGCTTACCGAAGGTTGCTTGCCTAGCCTAAGCCTAAGCCTAAGCCTAAGTAGCATACTTCTTGCTTCCCATACCCGATTCAATGTTAAAGAAATTAATATTCTCAACATACACATCAATTGTGTAAATGTATGTCGGTAAGGGTCCAAGGGGAAAGATGTCCACATCAAGCTGGAGTTTATTGATCCTACTCGAATTGATAGATCCCGCCGGTTGTGGAGTCGGGCTATGTAATTCAAAACTATAGACAGGAATTCGTCTATTTGCCCCTCCAGATAAATACTTGTACTGTGTGACATCAGTAAAGAATTGTGTGGTGTTCACTTCCTGGATTTCATTTCCATCACACAGAAGCCTCATCGATGCAATAATATCAAGCTGTGCTCCAGGGACATTTACACCAGAGGAATACGGTACAGGTCCAGTATCAGACTGAGTAATCTGCTTCGGGCGATTCGGCCAGTCCCACCAATTTGTTAAATTGTCATGCTTGTTTCGGTAATAGATACTGTCTGATCTCCTCGGGAGAAGCACAAGGCGTGTAATAGGGTTGTGTACATATAAGTCAAGAAGGCTATGATTTACAATCTCATTAAATGCCACATGTGTCACCTCACGAATCACATAGGACAGAGGGGTAGTTGCAAAAATGTTCTGCTCCTTTTCGGGGAGAAACACATACGTTGTGTACAGGGTCGGGTTAAAGGTCCAGCGATTCAGCTCGTCGGGGTTCACATTCACATCAGTTAAGAATTGGCGGATCTGGGTATCAGTATCGGGTATATTATTATACACCGGTCGATTCGGATTGGCTTGTACACTGGCCGGGTTTACTGAATATCCAGGTGCCATGCGAAAGCCATTTGCATCAAGGGTCGTATATAATTCACGGGCCGGTCGGAAGATTACAGTTATAGTGACGGGGTACACCTGTAATCCAACCAGCGGGAGTGCCTGGCCTTCCTCGGTGAACCAAAAGGGAATCGGCACATACACGGTGTACCCAGGAATCGATGGATTGTTCGCCTGTGTTCTCGTCGTTGTATCGCTAAATACGGTCGGGTACTGAGGTGGCATTACCGTGGGATTCCCGTAAATCCCTCTAGCAGGATCCGTAAGCTCGGGGATATCTCCCACCAGGCGCTGCCATTTTTCATAGGCGTCCTTCGGTAAGTCAAGCATCGCCTTCGCCATGAGATACTCCCCCGTAAACTCCTGGATCTTATTCGGACCCACGGTCACATACACCGTATCAATAGCCAAGGCACCCACCGCATTAATCCACTGAAACTCCTGCTCTAGCCGAGCACCCTGGCCCGGGTCAGGGTACAGATTTTCTCCTGCCGCGGCGAGATGTTTGCTAAAGATGGGAGGGAGGGTGAACGATACATACATGTCGTTCACTAAATCGCCCTTACGGTCGACCTGGGTTGATACCTGCACCGTCCTGTCATAGGGGTACACTGTGGCCCCGTCAAAGGACTTTGATATTGTTTCCAGAGAGAAGTGAGTATACTTCTTAACTACCTTGTAAAAATAGGTCATATCTGGATTTCCAGATAAGATCACATTTTGTGTGCCATAGGCAATTAACCAAATCAGACCCCCTCCAGGCATTCTTCTTTACACATGATTATATACCCTTTATGTGTTAACGCTGCTGTGTCCACCATGTGTCGATCAGGTAAGGAGGGATGGTCATATTCTGTGTGTCCATCTGCGTCGACGGGCCCATCTGCATGAGGGCCTGGATCTCCGAATACCCCACGGCGTAACTGTAATAGATGATATTGCTGACGAAGCCATTCATGGCACCGTTGATGATAAAGTTCTCTCCAACGGGCAGGCCGCGGAAGGTCCCCGTGCCTGAGGAGTTGTCAAAGTCTTTGGGAGTTATTGTCTTGAAGGAGGGGAGTACCATGAGGGGCTGGTAGTTCTGATATGCAATGGTTCCATCCAGGACCAGCTTGTTCGCCAGATTTCCATTGATGTAAACGTTGACGGTATTGTTCGACGACAGGGTAATAGCCAGGTGAATCCACTTATTTACTGGGATCTGTGACACATCGACCTTATTGAACCAGCCATTGTAGGAGTTCATGACGACACGAAGGACTGGATCATTCTTCTGATCGGTAGATACGAAGACACCAGGGCCGCACAGCGGGAACGGGCCGGATTCATATCCCTTGTAGAAGACGGTTGACCATCCAGGAGGAGTGGCCTGATGTGCAAAGGTAGTATCTTGAATATAGATAAAGGTAGAGTAGGTGAACTCAATGCCGGTTAATTGATTTTGCGATACAGGGAGATATACCGCTTGAGGATTGGAAACATCTTGCTGAAATGTCTTAGACATGTTCGTTGTCATGGGATACACGACAATGCGTGTTGTGCCGTAGCCCAGGTAGGCCCTCCATAAGACCTCGACACCCATGTACAGAATATACACGATGCCCACCACGACGACAGCGTATAAGATCTGGGGGAAAATCTCAGATGTTGATACTTCCATTCTACTGTGTGTATCAAAATCTTGTATTCACTTATTAAGTATTCGCCGTTCCCATACTTAAATCAATGTTAGTATTGAACATGTTGGAGAATATGCTGCTAGACGTTGCCGTTGAAGGGCCATTCTGGTAGATACTCCACATGATATCGGGAGTGAGGGCATAGTTGTAGTAATCGGTCGTAGAAAAGACACCATTGAGGGTACCTGTCTGCGTCGTCTGGTTCTGTCTTCCAACTGTAATCGTGGCCTTACCGTTCGTTACGCCCAGGTCATTGATACCCTTGTAGACGCAGGAACGACTGAGTTTGCCATCAATGTACACGTCCAGCGTGGTACCGCTTGCCACAACGCCGATGAGGACCCATCTCTGGTACTCAATTCCGTTGACGATGTTGCACTTATCCGTAGCAGTGTAGGGGCTGGAGCCATCAGATGCAGGATTGCTTATGCCATAGGGTCCAACGACTCCATCGGTAGAGTCACCTGTTCCCTGATTGACCACCAGGGTTCCGTTTGTAGGGGTGAGACCAATGAATAAGAGAGTCTTCGCACTAGATGCTATATCTAGAAGAGGAATGGTATGTAAACCAGAGGTCTGAGGAGATGTGCTGTAGATACTCAGCCACATAGTTACAGTATACTGACCACCCGAAGTGAGACCTGTCGCATTCGCAAACTCAGCTACCGCCATATCAGACCCGATCGTTGCCGCCTTTGCCGCATCGCAACGAATGACACCCCCGTTCTTCAACTGCGTAGCATCAAGAACGTGACTGGGGATTATATTTAGACTCGACTGCACAGTGGCCGAACTGTAGAGAAAGGTGTAGATGTAATAGAGAGCAATCAGAAGTACGATGAAAAATGCAACCCCGCCAATCATTCCGGAGGAAACTGTCGGCATTCTCATGTTTTTAAGATTCATTCCTGTCTGTCCAACCTGACTCATTCTGTAATAGAAGGAGAAAGCCTAACTTACAGAAGTTGCATATACCGAAAATGGATTGGGGGGGTGAACTGGGGGGAGGCCAGAACAGTTGCCAAGGATACACGACGGGAGGTGTAAATCAAACGAGAAGTCCATCTGATTCTGTGAATAGGGGAGACCAGTGCTATCAACAAGCTGTGCCACATCATTCGCAACATCAGTAGATGATGTGTGTCCGAGGGTGGCTGAAAACAGACCAATCTGCCCAACCCAACCGTCCATTCCACCAACCATCCAGGGATTTGTCGCATATGCCGGAATCGGGGAGTACTGAAGATATGTACTTGCGACTGAATCAGCTCCATAATACACGTCGATGCGTCTTCCCTCTTGTGCAATAGTAATGACCGTCCACTTTTGCAGAGGAATTGCCGGGAGAGAAATGGTTTCTATGTGACGTGCATTATTGCTTGCAGTCTGAATAGCTAAGACCGTAGATACGAAGGGCTTGTCTGATTGAGCCAGGTAGCCGGATACCCAGAGATTGACAAAGCTGCCTAAGGATACGAGAGACTGCATATATGTGTCAGTTTTACAGTTACTGCAGTCATTCGCCGATTTGCACTTACACGATGTAAACGAGTAGTCAGTACATGACTGCTTCAGGCTCGATGTGTCCGTTGTATCTGTGCAGTTAATGTTAGATATAGTTTTGGGTGCAGTGTTTATATACACGGCAAACCGTAGCGTCGAGGGTGTCGTCATGTTCCACGGAAGACTCTTGTTGGGCAGGGCCTCGGTCAGAGAATCAGATAGAGTGTACATCGTCGTCGACTGAGAACTGCGTTTCATGTAGAGAAGTGTTAAAGAAGTAACTATCGTTATAACAACGAGTACTATTACGATAGTTAGTATCGTCATATCTATCAGTATTATGCATTAATTAGTTTGTTACGAGCTTGGTGGGGTGCTTGGTGGGGTGCTAGATGGGCTTGGGGAGTTTCCCCATAGAGCACCTACGTCTACATTTGCATTTGTCAGATCGGTCATCATGCTGCTTACGCAGCTGTCTGGGCCAGACCCTGGGGTATACTTGGGCATTGCAAATCGTGCTATAGGGGTGAGTGAGACCTTTACACCAGCCAGCTCCTCTTGGTGAACTGCACGAGCCCAGAGCATCATGGTCTGCACATAACCACACTTTCCTGTACGCGTATTCGCATAAAATACTTGCTTCTGCCCAGGATGAATCGAATTTGTTCCGCCGACTGATGTCTGTGATACTTGAACACCGTTGTAGTATACTGTGAAGATATTTGTGTCATATGTTATCATTAAACGGAAAGGAGTATACAAAGGAATATTTTGAATGGGAAAGCTACTGCGTTGTACTGTACTGCCATCGCTAGACTTGAGGAAATATGTTACAATGACATCGTTTGTATTATCGTCTACATAGCATATCATTGAGACGCCGACAGGGTTGGAGGCGAACTGGGTCGCTATTCCATTAGTCACTGCTCCAGCCTGTAAGGGGGATGTGGCGGGGTCAAAGGGACTGGTCGAACTGTAAAAGATTAGGCGATCCAGACCAGACTTTCCTGTTAAATCGGTTAAACAGATGTCAATGGAGACTGAGTACTGATTTTCGAAGGCGTAATTAATTAACGTATCCCCTGTAACTTTTACGTCTGGGGCAGGAGATATAGGTTGAATTCCTGCATTCCAATACATAGAGTAGTCATTCGTTGTTACAATAGGAATTATTCCCTTACCTCCTGGAACGAACTGAAAGATGGGATAGACTGCGTAGTGGACGAGAAGTAGGATAAGAAAGATGACGAGTCCGTATAAGAAGAAGTAGAAGAAGAATTGAAGGGCGTATCCACCGGAAGAGCCAGTCGTTGTAGAGGTGAGTGCACTGCTCATTCCCGAAAAGCTTGGCAAGGCCGGCATGCTAGGCATGGAAATACTCGGCACTGTCAATCCCGAGAAGAAAGAACCTGGTGCCGCCGCCGAGGCAGGGGCAGGGGTAGCTCTCGAACCTGAAGAGAAGAAGCCAGCCCCAGGAGCAGTACCAAAGGGGTTTTGTAAAATAGGGCCAAACTCTTTGGCATATTTTGCAATTATTCCTGCCCTCTGATTCGTCGCCATCTGATTTAGACGTGTTTTCTCTTTTTTACAGTGAACGAGTTTGACTTGTAATTATATCCAATCTTTGAATAAAACTTGCGAGTTTCTGCCGCCTTGCAGTCACGCAGCTTCTCTCGCAGGTAGCATACGAACGATACACGGCTAAAGGGTTTCTCTGCTCCCAGTGTCCCTGTTTCTAACGAGTCCTTGTGGATTCGAGGAAGGTTCTTATTTGCCTTCTTGTCTTCTTCTGTTTCATATAACTCAGTATTACAGTGCCACTGATGCACATCCATGGCCAGGAAATCGCCCGTACGCACATTGAATCCGATGCCAAACTCGGGCATAAGGGTGTAGCCGCCATGATATGAGCCACGTTCAATCACCGATAGATTACCGTAGCCTTCCTTGAAGTCACCGTCGTCCTTATGCAGGGCCGTTCGGAAATTCCTGTTTATTGTCACTGAGGAAAAGGCAGTATCTGTAATATGGACCATTGGCATTTGCTCAGCAGCCTTCTTCTGCAGGGCGTATTTATCCGGGACGAGGGATTTGAAGCAACTGTCAATTGCACGGATGAAAGGAAGGCCGTGTTGATAATACTTCCAGTACCTCATGGTATACGATGTGATGCGACAAGGCAGCTTCATGAACGGTGTAGCGTTGAAATACCCCAGCACGGAACTGAAGACATTGTTGTTTATCCTCATCTTTGACATCTTTCCTCGGACCGTTTCATTCGCCGACCAACCACTAATGTTCTGGGGCTTCCTCGCCTTCCAGTACTTGCTATCGACAGCAATAGGACCTGCAGCCGCACCTCGGTTACGAGAAGGACCAGCGGCGATCCAGAAGGCTTCCCATCCTATCTTAATCATCGCTGGGTCAATGACCTGTTTACGCAGCTTCGCAATAAGCTTCTTCTGCCCGCCTATCATAGCATATACATCGACATCCTCGTCAAACACCTGATACCCCTTTCCGTCGAAATGAGCCCCCTCCTTCGCCTTTATTTCGTCGGCTGTCATCTTGGCTTCCACCACAACTTCTTTTGCCTTTTGTTTTATGGGGTGAGCCGTTTTCGGGAGAGCAAGTCCCGTGTAAATCTCCTCTGGTATCTTACCCAGAGACATTTACTTACTATTCATAAGATAGAATAATACACCACACGAGACTCCACCGAGTGCAACACCAACGAGCAAGCCCTGGGTACGGGCCTTCCAGTCTCCCTCTGCAATATCGTCAGCCGACCAGATGGGGGAACGACCTAGTTGACCGAGGCGTCTCAGATACTCGAGCGTCTCTTCTTCCGTGAACTGCTTCTTATGTAGACTCTTGCTCACCTCATTGTGTAAGAGAAGAGTCCACTTGAACAGGTCTCTGCGTCTATCCAGATGGGGTGTAATAGGATATTTCTTCATGTGCTCAACGTAATGCTCTCGGCAAATAGGGCAGGGAATAAGGAGCGTTAGACTTTCGAAGAATTCCCTGGCTGCCTTCTTGTGGCCGTGAGATGGCTCTGCAGGGTAGCCTAGTGCAGCAATATGGAGTGTATTCCAGAAAAATGGCCCCCATGTCTCGGGAGGGATATGCATTCTATTTGTGTCTCTGTTTCTTTCTTACATATATGACGCACAATCCTGAGGTAATCCCCTGATAAATTCCCACACGCGTTGTTTTGCATCAATTGCATCGATGGAATGAAGTGTTCCAATAATAAGAGATCTTGCTATAGATGTAACATCTTTTATAGAAATAGAACGTTTTTGTAATTCGCGAAGAAACATCTCTGTCATCTTCTTACGATATGCTTCTGGTATTACATCTCCATAGAGTATAGCATCATATCCTAACAAGGATTGAAACATTTTTCCGTAGTCATATAGTTTATCTC
>Ga0118677_10010944_pt1 | contig 13220 bp, 14 predicted proteins | sample AliMusrvi5mmetaG_FD_86154 | JGI IMG/M metagenome (GOLD analysis project Ga0118677, IMG submission 86154)
ACTAGATATAGTGCATGTGGGTGTTAACCCGATAGGCACGTAAAATTGAAGTTAATCGTGATCACTCCAGTTCAAAATTAATATTAATGGTATATCCTCCGGAATTTCCCATTCCTTCCGGAATCGGTGCAATTTTAATCACCTTGCGGGCGGCTTCGAGAACCGAATCATCCATCACGGGGTTGCCGCTAGGTTTCGACAGGGAGAAGTCGCTGATTGTTCCGTCACGCTGGATGGTGATCTTGAGGATCGTGGAAAAGTCATGACGCTGCTCCGCGGGAATTTGGGCGGTCGGTTGCTCCCATTGGCTGTAGAAACGGTCATGGATGAGCGTATGATAGGCATCAATGGTCCCCGGATCCGCGCTGGTACCGCCCCCCTTGGAGGCGATAAAGGCGGCTTTTGCTTCAGATTCCCCCTTGCCCTCTGTCTTGGAAGAAGATGTCTTTTTGGTTTCGGCCGAGCCCTTTTTTGCGCTTTCAACAGAGTGATTTGACGAAGATGACGGGGAGGCTGAAGCGTTTGATTTGTGAGGATGCTCGTCAGAATCATCTGATTCCTTTGGATGGGTCGAGGACTTCAGTTTTTCAGGGGTGTGTTTCGGAGAGCCTTTAGCCGAAGCCCTTGGAGAAGCCTTTGGAGAAGCCTTCGGCGATGGTTTTGGAGTTGCCTTCGGGGTGGGTTCAGGTGTTTCAGACGGTTCTGGTGTCGGAGTGACTTTCTCCTCGGGCGTCGGGGTTGGCTTTGGCTTGGGCGTTGGTTTGGGGGATGGTTTCGGCGTTGGTTTGGGTTTCTTCGGTTTAGGTTTAGGAGTCGGATCTGGTGTGGGCCGGGGCGAAGAGGTTGGAAGAGGGGTCGGCGTGGGGGTCGGCGTTGGAGTGGGCGTCGGGGTTGGTGTGGGAGTCGGCTGAGGAGTTGACAGTGGAATTTCTGAGGGCGCCATGGGGTGAGGCAATGGCATCTTTTCGTATGGTTCCTCTTCGGTTGTGGACTTCGTTACTGGAGTGCTGACCCTTTGGGGGGTCGGCTCAGGTGTGGCAACCTCTTCGGGCGTTCTGCCGGCAGTCGGTGGTATCGATGCGTCGGGCGGGGCAAAGGAAGAAGTCTCCATCCAAGTGAGCTTCCCTGTGGGTTTCTTGACCGGTTGGTTGAAAAACCAAAGAAGGCCTCCGATGATCAGGACGTGGATCGCTGCGACAATGATCACCGCCCTTCTAAAGCGGGGTTCAGATCCTTGCATCCCTGACGGTTACGGCTGAGCCGCCTCCGCCTTCTCCGAAGTACGGGTCATGACACCCACTTTGGTGATTCCGGCCATGTGAAGCATGTCCATTACCCGGACAAAATTCTGAACGGGCAGATCACGGTCGGGTCGAACCACCACGGCGATCTCACCCTGCGTCTTCTTGAGGTAAGCTAGTCTGCTCGCCAGTTGATCGGGTGTGATCACCTGTTCGTTAAGTTTAAGGAGATCGTGGCGGTCGATCGAGACCGTTTGGACCTGGGAGGGATTGATCTCCGTCTTGGCTGTGGAACTCGACGGCACGATGAGTTCCATGCTGTTTTCCATGAGAGGTGTTGTGATCATGAAAATGATCAGCAAAACGAAAGCCAAATCTAGCAACGGCGTCACATTGAGCTCGCTCAGGGTATGAAGCGCGTTGCGGTCGGAGAATCGTCTCATGGGGTTGCTAGCTGCGGCTTCCGTGAGTTACATAGCGATGCTCGATCTCGCTGGAGAGTTCCGCGGCGAAATTATCGCATGAGACGATCATTCCGCGAACGCTTGTCACCAAAAAATTATAACCGAACATTGCGGGTATGGCTACGAGGAGACCGGTAACCGTGGTTATCAGGGCCCCAGAGACACCCGGCGCCATTGCCGCCAAGTTGGCGCTGCCAGAGGCTGCTATGCCGCCAAAGGCATCCATGACTCCCCAGACGGTTCCAAGCAAACCAACAAAGGGAGCTCCGCTTACGGCGGTGGACAGGATGATCATTCGTGACTCGAGCCTGAGAGCCGACTCTCCCACCGCACGTTCCATGGCAGCTTGGACTGAACGCATCTGGGCAGGGGTGATGCGGTCGGCATACTTGAGGCGGGATTCAAAGGTCTCGTCGACCTCGGTCGACCCAAGGACTTGAAAACAGAGTTCCTCGCAACCGGCCTGATAAATTTCATATAATGGGGATCCTTCAAACTCGAGGCCGGTTTCGAAGATGCTGAGCGGCTCGCGATCCCGGTGAAACAGGATCATAAAGCGTTCGTTCTGTCGCTTTGCAAACTGCAGGACGCGGATCTTGGTAATCATGACCGACCAGCTGAAGATGGAACCCAAAAAGAGAACAAGAAGGACCGCCTTTCCCTCGGGCGTAGATTCGAGAAAAGCGTAAACTATTCCGCTGCCGAGCAACATGGACATCATTGCAAGCATCGGGGCGTTCGCCCTCAGTCAGCAAGGTCAAAAAGAGCCACCAGCAAGCAAAATTCCTTCGTTACTGGGGTCGGGTCAAGCGAGCGATTTCCAATGCATGCTGAGGAAAACGATCCTGAAGTGTTTTTCTTCCAGGCATCTCAAAATCCTCAAAATCAAATCCCGGAGCCACCCCGCATCCCGCCAGAGAGAACCCTTCGACAATGGTGCTTACGCCACAGGGTTCTGCTGCCTGCCAAACCCCTGCGGGCACCACATGATGGAATTTCTCCCCTGCAGCATCATCGCGTCCCAACACGACCTTGTTTAAAACTCCATCCGGGGTGATCAACGTGAGCCTCACGGATAGTCCATCGTAGTAATGCCATGTCTCGTCGGATGCGACCCGGTGCATAGAGGAAAAGTCGCCCCAAGGGAGAAGGAAGTAGATGAGTGTGCCTGCGGCGCGACAGCGCCCATCCGGTAGAGTAATCAGAAGAGGGGATCTGAAAACCTCAGCATAATATCCTCCCTCAGGATGCTGTCTAAGTCCGAGTTTGGAAATGATTTCCGCCGTCCTGCTGTCCATTTGCCAAGAATTCCGAGTGTTTGGCGGCACAGGCAAGATGAAAGAGAGTCATGATCCCCTAGGGGGCTATCTACTCTGAGAGTTTCGGAGGTAGTTTTTGCCTTATGGACGGTGGGACTGTATCAAGGAGACATGGTTCGTTATGCAGTCCTTTTTCTAGCACTGGGTGTTCCGGCGTTATTTCTCTCCGTCCATGCCGCGGACCTTTCGACTCAACCTCTGCCTTCAGCGAGCAGCCTTGGCTCCGCTCCTTCGGAAAACCGATACGATGTTCTCTCAAAAATGATCACCCCGATGGCGGGAGTGCTCCTTGGAGGAACGCAGACGACCAACCGTGCCCTGACTCTCAGCGCCACGGTGGATCAAGTGGCGGGCCGACTACCCCAGTCACTCAAGGGAGCATCCTTCACTGCCAAGATCCAGTATCCGGGTAGAATCCGCCTGGATGCACCCGTATTAGGGGAAGTGATCACTGTCTGCCGTGACGGAAATCAGGTGTGGGCTACTCCCGGATCGAAAATCCAATTTCTTCTCGGGCAATTCCAGCACAAGCCACGGCCCCAGCCAAGAAGCGGTGCTCCTCTCCAGCTTCCCTTCACCGCACAGCAAGCGGTCCTCCTTCCCGCTCTGTTTCAGCTTGATAGCGGGGGAGGGGTGGCCGAAATCAGCGGTGTTCCATGCCGTGTGATATCGGGTGGACTGATGTCGGAAATCGGAAAGGCTGCCAATGCCGAGGACTTCTCGGCCAAGTTGTGGATCAGTCCGGATTACACGCCCAAACGGATCGACGTTCGAAGAAGCGACTTTGCGATGTCATTCCTGATCGGAGAACTCACCTATAAAAACGGGTTTCCCGCCTCGATCTGGCAACCTCCGCAGGGAACGGAGGATGTTTACCGCTGTGATGCCTCCAAACTTGAGGAATTGCTCTATGTTGTCATGAACTCGCTTCAGATGAGCGCCACTGACAAGCCCTGGTTGAATGAAGTAGCGCCCCCATCTGAGGGGATTCTGCTGAATCATTAGGATGATCTAAGCTTAAGCGGTGCGATCCGCAACCGCCGCATAAAATCATCCTTAATTCGCCATCTAACCTCAGCTTTTCATGCCGCTTCTCCAATTCCATCAGGTCACATTACGGTACACCAATGTTCCACTTCTGGATCAGATAGATCTCCAGATCGATTCCGGTGAACGCGTTTGTCTCGTGGGGCGCAACGGGTCGGGGAAAACCAGCATCATGCGCGTTATCTCTGGTGAGGAAAAGCCGCAGGAAGGAGACATCATCAAACCGCCAGGCGTCGTCCTCACGCGTCTTCCGCAGGAGGTTCCTGATGGTATCACTGGGACGGTCCATGAGGTTATTCATAGGGGGCTCCGTGTGGGGGGGACAGAGGAGGACTGGGAAGCCGATGTCCGACAGGAGGTTCTTATGGAGGAAATGAACCTGCCGGCTGATCAGCAGTTTCAAAGTCTCTCCGGAGGCATGAAGCGGCGCGTTCTGCTCGCAAGTGCCCTGGTTGGTCAACCCGACGTCCTTCTGCTGGATGAACCCACAAACCATCTTGATCTGGAGTCCATCCTGTGGCTGGAGGAGTTCCTACTCAAGGTCCGGCCGACGCTCTTTTTTGTAACCCACGACCGGGCTTTCCTAAAAAAACTTTCCACCCGCATCGTTGAACTCGACCGCGGACATCTGACAAGTTGGGCCTGCGACTACGAGACCTATCTGGAGCGCAAAAGCGCTGCGTTGGACGCAGAAGCCAAGCAGTGGGCCGCCTTTGACAAGAAACTTGCTCAAGAGGAGGTCTGGCTGCGCCAAGGCGTGAAGGCGCGGAGGACACGCAATGAGGGTCGGGTGCGTGCGCTCAAGTCCTTGCGCACAGAGCGAGGAAAGCGCCGCGAACGTATTGGGTCAGCCAAGATTGAGATCCAGGATGCTGGCGCCTCCGGTCAGAAGGTCATCGAGGCAAAGAACATTACGTTCCAGTATGGAGCTCAGCCGATTGTGAACGATTTCACGGCCACAATCTGGCGAGGTGACAAGATAGGCATTATCGGTCCGAACGGCAGCGGGAAGACAACCTTGTTGAAGCTCCTTCTGGATCGCCTCTCGCCGACGAGTGGTTCCGTAAGGCTCGGAACCCAGATTCAGGTTGTCTACCTCGATCAGTTGCGAGATCAGATCGACGGCGAGAAAAGTGTCGCCCAGAATGTTGCTGGTGATGCAGAGACAGTGACCTTTCAAGGGCGTCCGCGTCACATTCACAGTTATCTGAGAGACTTTCTTTTTCCATCCGATCGCATCCGGATGCCCGCAAAAATGCTTTCCGGAGGGGAGCGCAATCGCCTTCTGCTAGCGCGACTCTTCCTTCAACCCGCGAATGTTCTGGTGCTGGACGAACCAACCAATGACCTCGACGCCGAGACTCTAGAACTTCTTGAGGAATTGCTGGTCGGCTATGAAGGGACTCTGTTGCTTGTCTCCCATGACCGGGCATTTCTGGATAATGTTGTCACAAGTACACTTGTTTTCGAAGGCGGGGGGCGTATCACCGAATACACGGGCGGTTACGAGGATTGGATTCGCCAGCGTCCTGATCCCGCCGATGTGATGGTGCAGTCCGTCGATTTTACGCCGGCTCCAACCATGGCCAAGTCCGTAAAATCAATCAAAACCCGAAAGTTCCTTAACCGTGAACAGAAGGAACTTGAAGCGCTTCCCAAGACAATTGAAACCCTTGAGACAAGACAGGCAGAAGTCTTGAGAAGGCTTGCAGACCCCGCGCTTTATCAAGGAAAGAATGGGGAGTTTCAGCGATTTGAAAAGGAACTCCACGAACTCAACAGCTCAATCGAAACCAGCATGGCAAGATGGGAGGAATTGGAGGCCCTGCGCCTCGCACTAGCGAGTCAGTGCGACAACCTCTGAAACGTTATCTATCAGTCATCCAGAAGCCCATTTAACGGGCTTCCTTTGCTCGGCTGCCAGCTTACTAAACTTCCGAGCAGATCTTTCTGACTGCAGGGGCGACTTCCTCCCCTAAGATCCGGATTGCTTCCAGCGCTTTCGGATGGGGAAGCGTTCCCGGGCTCATCTGGATCGTGATTCGATCGATGCCGCCTAGCACCTTGTTGTAGTGGAGGATTTTTGCCACACCTTCCTCCGCGTCACCTATGATAAGCGCACCTTCGGGACCACAGAGGGCATCATAGTGGGAGCGGCGAATGGCTGGCCATCCTCTCTCCTTACCAATCTTGCCGAACATCCTCTCGTATCCGGGGTAATAGTCGTCCCGCGCCTGCTTGGTCGAGGCGGCGAAAGAGCCAAGGGCATGGATTCCTACCTTGAGGATCTCGGTCGAATGACCGGAACGTCTTCCCGATTCTCGGTACAGATCAACCAGGGGGCGAAAGCGATCCGGTTGACCTCCGATGATGGCGATCATCAACGGCAGCCCAAGGGAGCCGGCTCTGATAACCGATTCGGGCGATCCCCCCACTCCAACCCAAATCGGCAGGGGATTCTGTAGCGGTCGGGGATGGATCTGCTGATCATGAAGCGGTGCGCGGTGTTGCCCTGACCAGGTGATACGGGGATTATCTCGAATGGATAAGAGGAGACGCAGTTTCTCATCAAACAACGAATCGTAATCCGCAAGATCAAGGCCGAAGAGGGGATAGGCTTCGGTGAACGAACCGCGCCCGGCGACGATCTCGGCACGTCCTCCGGATATCAGGTCAAGCGTCGCAAAGTTTTGAAAGACCCTCACCGGATCATCGGCACTAATCACCGTGACGGCACTGGTAAGACGGATTCGACGAGTGCGCGCGGCAGCTGCTGCAAGCAGAACGACCGGGGCCGAGTCGAGGAACTCTTCGCGGTGATGTTCCCCGATCCCAAAGAGATCGAGACCAACCCGATCGGCCAGCTCAACCTCCTCAAGAAGATTGATAAGGCGTTGCTTGGGATCGACCATCGCTCCGGTGACGGGATCTGCCAGGGTCGCGACAAAGCTATCGAGTCCGATCTGCATAAAACTTTCAGACTCCCTTCTTAGGATGGCAGCAGGGCATCCAGGAGTTTATATTTCGATTCATCTCCAAGGTGCTTTCCGGGAACAAGGTAGTTGAGAACATAATCACTGACGGATTCCTCAAGGGTGCCCGTGCCCGCGGACCATCCTGTGGCTCGCAACCGGCTGATATCGGCGCATGTGTGATATTGGTACTGGTTGCGTATGTGATCGGGCATGTCGATAAACTCGATCTCAGGCTTTCGTCCAAGGGCGGTGAACAGGGCTTTCGTCAGATCGATCCAGTTGCGAGGGGCCCCTGTTCCGATATTGAACAGACCATTGGCAGAAGGGGTATCGGCAAGGTGGAGAGTCATCGCAACCGCGTCCTTCACATAAACAAAATCCCGGATCTGCTCACCATCCTTGTAATCAGCACGGTGACTACGAAAGAGACGTACCTTGCCGGATTCCAGAATCTGGTCATAAGCCTTCGATACGACGCTCCGCATTTCCCCTTTGTGCCCCTCGTTGGGTCCAAAAACGTTGAAATACTTGATGCCTGCGATTCGATTGAACCAGCCATTGCGCTTGGCATGCAGGTCGAAGAGATGCTTCGAGTAACCATAGGCGTTCAGAGGTCGAAAATCCTCAATGCGATCCAGGCTGTCATTCATCCCGAGGGAGCCGTCACCATATGTTGCAGCCGAGCTGGCATAGACAAAGCGGATGCCTCTGGCTAGCGCCCACTGGGCGAGCCGCTTTGTGTAGCCGAAGTTGTTCTCCATGAGGTAGGCGACATCTGTCTCTGTCGTGGAGGAGCAGGCCCCCAGGTGAAAGATCGTGCGAATGGAGCCCAAGGCGTCCGGATTTTCATCAAGGAGATCGAGAAATGCATCGGCCTGCAGGAAATCGTCGAAGCGGAGCGGGGAGAGGTTTTTCCATTTCGCATCCCTGCCAAGGACATCGGTTACAAGGATGTCATCTTGACCCCGAAGATTCAGGGCATGGATGAGAGCACTGCCGATAAGTCCGGCACCGCCTGTGACAAGGATGGAGGGTTGCATGTGTGAGTATTTATTTCCTGATCTTGTTCAGTCCGCTTTCATCAAGTTCTTGCTGGAAAATTTCGGTTTTGTCCCCAAAGACGCTCCGGGCAACTTCCAGATATTTGACCGCCTCTTCAGGCTTGCCGTTCTTATAACAGCGGGCTGCCGTTGCATAATACCATGCTGGGGTGTTGGATGGTATGTCCGAGGGGAAAAGTTTCTGCTGGAGAGCCTCGTCGGAATCCTGATGGAGGAGTAACAGCAGCAGCTTGTATTCGACCAGTTCATTATCCGGTTCTTCTATCAACAGGTTCCGGAAATAGGTAATCGCATCATCCCACTTCTCCTCTAACGCCAGCACCGCGCCATTATTGTAACGGGCGGCAAAGAAATTAGGGGAGATTTTCAGCGCCTTCTCGTAACAGGCGCGGGCACCGTCATAATCCTTCAATTTTGTAAGGATCGCACCCTTGACGTTGATCACAATGGGGTCGTCGGGACGGAACTGAAGTGCTGGAGCTAGCGCATCCAATGCTCTCTTGTACTGTTCAGCCGAGAGAAGCGACGTGGCTTTCGCCACTGCGGCATCCGATTTTATCGCATCTGGAGGTCCCTGATCCTTCTTGCACGCACTCAGGGCAAAGAGTAATGCGCAAGCCGCAAGCACATGAATGGTCCCATCACCTATACCGCGAAAAAACTTGGGATGGAGTATCATCATAGAGAAATATGCAACAGCATGGAGAGTCCAATCGTCTCATTGCAACAAGAAGATATTCGGAGGCTACTTGCATGAGCTTTCCGAAGCATGTGGCCATGATCGTTCTGCTCGCGCTGCAGATTGATTGCAGCGCGGAAACACAGAAACCTTGTGCCATCACCTTTGAGGTTGCACTCCCCGAATTGGAGGGACCGATTACCTTGGGAGTTTTTTCCAAGGACGGGTCCCTCGTTAGGCTCCTCTACCGGGATACCCCCATCGACAAGATTCCATCCGGATTAAACGGTTTGCTCGTTACCTGGGATGGTCGGGATGATCAAGGGGGCATGGTTGCGCCGGGAATATATCGTGCACGGGGGATCATCCACGGTTCGCTGCAGTGTTCCATGCTGCCCTCACAGTTGGGAACCAATCCAATGGCTCCCAATGTGAACACGCAGATGGATTTTTCTCCAAACGTCTCAAACACGGGGGTGACAGCCTCCTCTCCCCCGGAAGAAATCGATGTGCCTGCCGCTGAGGATGCTCTCTATGCACCTCGACCGAAGGTGACTCTTACCCCGCGAATCGCTGGCAGGTCGATTACACTTCAGGCGAACGGCTTGCCCGTATTGGACCTGCCTGCCATGGGGGAGGACGTGGAAGGAGCTACCTTCACCCGCATAACTAACTCAGGGATGATTCATCTGAATGTGGCGATTGCGCATGGAACAAATGTTTTGACCCTGATCGGATTTGACAAACTTGCCCCGATTGAGGCCGGTACCCTTGAGGTGCCAGCGGATGCTTTTCTTTCTCCAGGGGAGTCTCAAGAATGACCGGCATGAAATTCAGATCAATGCGGCTCCCATTCGAGAGACTGAGGTTTTTCCTCCTCGCGTGTGCATTCGTATTATCGCTGCTGCTGGTCGGTTTCGGATGGTGTCGTTGCAATGGTCAGGAGACCTCCGGCACCAAGGATATCAAGGTCCCCTATGGTCTGGAATGGGGTGACTCGGTGGACAAGGTTCGAGAGATGTTGAATGCGGTGAAAGCCCGTGAAGTCACCTTTGCTGAGAAATCACCGGGCAGGTCGGTCCTTGAATCGGAGGGATTGGGTCTTGGAGATCCGCTCCTGAAAAAATCTCTCTTTAGTTTCAAGGATGGTGCCCTTGTGGAAGTGGAACTGCAGTACAACGATGCCGCTTGGGATTCTGAACGTGCCGTGGATTTTTTTGATCGCACTCGACGCCGTATCGACGAGCGTTATGGACCGGGAACCCTTTTGGTAAACCAGATCAAGGTCCCGCCGCCTGAAGCAAATGCCCCTAAGGACATGAACTACACACTGATCATCTATCGATGGAATCAGCCCGCCTGCTCGCTAGAGCTGAACTTTTACAGCCTCTCTGAAAAGGAGAAAGCGTTACAAATCGTGAGCCTCCATTACAAGACACCCTGATCAAACGCAGGTGAAAAAACGGTAGGACAAGAGCAGACTCGATAGCTTCACTCCATTTGATCTTCATTTATAAGATTTCAACGGGACACTCAGGTAGAGCCTTGAGAAAGGCTTTCCCGTAGGAGCGGGACAGGATGCGACTGTCGAGAATGACGATCGAACCATGGTCTTTCGAACTGCGTATGAGCCTGCCAACACCCTGTCGAAGTTTCAGAATCGCCTCGGGCAGGGAATAGGACTGAAATGGATCGCCTCCTGAAAGTTGAATCTCCTCCAACTTGGCTTCCGTGAGGGGATGATCGGGTGTCACAAACGGGAGGCGGGTGATGATAACGCTTGAAAGCGCTTCACCTGGAAGATCGACTCCTGTCCAAAAACTATCGGTGCCGAAGAGAACACTTTCCCCCTCTTCCCGGAAGGCCTCAAGCATTCGAGACCGGGAAAGGCCCGCCCCCTGCACAATGAGATTCCATCCTTTCATGGCATAAAAATCCTTCATTCTTGATGCCACCGCTTGCATCGTGCGGTGGCTTGTGAAAAGGACGAAGGCCCGTCCCATGCTTTCCTCCGTAAAACGTCCGATCCAGGTTGAGAGTGCCTCCTCATAAGCTGCATCCCTTGGGTCGGGCATCTTCCGGACGAGACGGATTTTCATTTGGCGTCCGTAATCGAAAGGTGATCCGAGTTGCAAGGAAGGGACCTCTATCGCACCGACTCGGCCACGGAAATAATTCAGCCCAGCGGAGCCTGCCGAAAGGGTTGCGCCAGTCATCAGGGCCGAGCATCCTTCCCTGAAAAGGAGTCGACCAAGCAAAGGGGCGACCGCCACCGGGGCCGAATGCATGCTGCTATATCCCGACTCCTTGCCGCTCCGTTCGACCCAGTAGACGTGTCCGGGAGCACTCTGAGAAAGAAAATCGGAAATCCCTGCACGTGCCGATCTCAGTCGGGAAGCCACCTCGCCCAACTCACCTTGCAACCCCTCTTCCTGAGCCTTTGACGCCGCTGATCCAGCCTGATCGGCCAGATGGACCAATCCGTCGGGAAGCGGGCTTGAGGAAACTGCCTCTATCAGCTTGACGGTTTGATGTTCCCTTACGCGAGATTCGCGTCCATGACCAAATTTGCACTGCGCTGCAATTGCTTCGAAAAACCGGTCCACTTCGGGAATGAGATCCGCAGCTGTACCGATCGCATCCGTATTACGTGCTTGTTGGAGTAAACCCTTGCGTGTACGCGGATTATAGAGACGATGGATCGACTGGCGCAGGCCATACTGAGAAAGTGAAAAACCGAGATGCCTCGAGGCGACCTGCTCCACAGTATGAGCCTCGTCGAAAATAAGAAAGTCCTCCGGGAAAAGATACCCCCCATCTTTGTCGCCCGTATCCCCAAGGAGTGTGAAGAACAGCGTGTGGTTGAGCACGATCACCTGAGCTGATTGGGCCCTGCGACGAGCGGTCTGATAAAAGCACCCGGATTCTCGGCCACAGGTCTTGGGTGTACAGAGGTGTGGCTCGCTACAGACCTGCAACCAGACCTGTTGGGGCGGTTCGAAAGGAATGTCACTGAGCGATCCTTCGGAGGTGGTTGCAGCCCATTCCTTGATGCGCTCAAGCTCCGGATACTCATCCGCGGGGAAAAGATCCCGGCCATGCCGCAGGGCTCGAGACAACCTGGTTGGACAAACGTAGTTTTGACGCCCTTTCAGAAGGACTGCCTCAAAATCCATCCCTGTTAACTCCCTCACCAAAGGGATATCCTTATAGACGAGTTGTTCCTGGAGATTGATCGTGTGTGTGCTCACGAGTGCCTTGCGACCTGTCCTGTGGGCGTGGAGCACAGATGGAATCAAGTAGGCAAGCGACTTGCCGACACCGGTTCCCGCTTCCACGACCAGGTGGGAGCGACCTTCAAGGGCGCCTGCCACCGCTGAAGCCATGCGCTGTTGCTCAGGTCTCCATTCGAAGCCCCTGACTGAGGCCAACCTGCCCTTTGGACCGAAAAGCTGATCCATCTCGGAGGCAAACCCGCCCGGATTGATCGCCGGATCCACGGTGCTGAACATCGGCGTGGGATCCTTCCACTTGGCTGCCAGGTAGAGGTTATCCGTGTCACGAATGACCTAACACTTGAAGTGGGGATCGAGCGTTTTGTGGCAGCATTATTGACGCGAGTCAATCTTGCACCACCATCGTTGCGCGCGGTGTATAAAAAAATTGCTGGTGGTGTGCCGACCGACTCAGAGTATCAGGAGTTGATCAAAGCAATTGTCAACCACGAGCATACAGAATCTGCTCTGCACGCTTTCCTGATTGCTTGCACTCACGATTTACAGTTAGAAGAGATTATTTCGATTGCCAAAGCACGTTCGCAAACCGTGCCCCGCATTAGCTGGCCAAGCGGAATGGTTGTCGATAAACACTCAATGGGTGGGATTCCAGGCAGCCGAGTCACGATGGTGGTCATCCCTATTATCGCGGCGCATGGGTTACTTATTCCAAAGACGTCTTCCAGAGCAATCACTTCTGCGGCAGGTACGGCAGACGCAATGGAGGTCCTTGCAAAAGTCGATCTCACGCCCGCTGAGCTCAGGGCTTGTGTGCTTGAAACAAACGCTTGTATCGCCTGGAACGGCAAACTCAACCATTCGATACTCGATGAGGTCATGAACGCCCTCACGAGACCACTTGGGCTGGACACGAGATCCTGGTCTGTTGCATCAATTTTGTCAAAAAAATATACGGCAGGTTCAACCCATGTGGTGATTGATATTCCCTACACGTCGTCAGGTAAGGTTAAATCAAAAGAAGATGCGGAGAGTCTGGCTCAGCTGTTTGAAAGAGTGGGACAGCAGCTAGGGCTGGTGGTGAAAGCCTTTGCGACGGATGGGGACTCACCTATTGGTCGAGGTATCGGTCCTGCCCTGGAGGTCAGGGATGTCTTGCAAGTGCCCGATCACGCCCCTGAGGCACCTCGGAACATCGCAC
>Ga0118677_10011522_pt1 | contig 13220 bp, 14 predicted proteins | sample AliMusrvi5mmetaG_FD_86154 | JGI IMG/M metagenome (GOLD analysis project Ga0118677, IMG submission 86154)
GACGCCGAGGTCGCCAAAGCGATGTTCGAGATCCTGGAGCTGAACAAGGTGACCGAAGGCGAGGCGGAGATCACGCTGGTGCCGAGGGATAGTTCACTGATTGCGGAGATCATGGGGAGGAAAGGGGCGTAGTGATTACAGGGCGTAGTGCTTATTGATTATTCCGTAACGTGAAATGGATGGCGGGCGATGAGTCGGCAGTTATTTCTTGATGCTTTGCAGCGGCGCGCGGGCGCGGGCGCGCGGCGGGCGTGCGTGGGGCCGACGGTTTGCTGGACCGCTGCTCCAGAGGTTGGTCAAGCTACAGCCTGAGCACGGCGGGTTTCTGGACGCGATTCCGTTGACTGCGTTCGTGTGTCTGTCATTGCGTCATGCGGGCTACGGGGATCACCCGGTGGTGCAGAAAGGGCTGGCGTTCTTGCGTCAGGCGGCGCGGAGCGACGGAAGCTGGGCGATCGATTCGAATTTGAGGATATGGGTGACGTCGCTCGCGACGCGGGCCGTGTGGAGCGGAGGCGCGACGGCTAAACTCGAAACCAGGAGCTGGAAACTGGATGCAGGGGGGGCCGATGATGCGGAGCGGGTCGCGAAGTGGTTGGTGAAGTCTCAGTTGAAGGAGAGGAATCCGTTCACGGGCGCAGCACCGGGCGGATGGGCGTGGACCGACCTGTCCGGCGGGGTGCCTGACGCGGACGACACGAGCGGGGCGCTGCTCGCGCTGAGACGTCTGAAAGAGGTTGGGTGCCGGACGGACGTGTCGGGCGGTGTGCGCGGCGGTGTGCGGTGGCTGTTGGGGCTGCAGAACACAGACGGCGGCATGCCGACCTTCTGCCGCGGTTGGGGGCGGCTGCCGTTCGACCGGAGCTGTCCAGACATTTCGGCACACGCGCTGGCGGCGCTGGCGGCCTGGCGCGATGTGTCGCCGCTCGTTGCAAAAGCCATGGAACGGTTGGCCTGCTACTTGGAACAGGCACAGGCGACGGATGGCAGTTGGGTGCCGCTGTGGTTTGGGCATCAGGACGGCGAAGACGGCAAGAATCCGGTCGTGGGGACGGCGCGGGTGGTGGAAGCGTTGAGGACGCTGGAAACTGGAAACGTGGACCTCGGAAATGTTGGGACGATGCGGCGGAGGGGCGAGGCGTGGCTGATGGCTAGGCAGCTCGAGGACGGCGGATGGAGCGCGGGCAAGGTGTCAACCGTCGAGGAGACCGCGCTGGCGGTTATCGCGCTCTCCGGCGGAGGCGCGACGTGTGAAGAGGCCGCGCGACGTGGGTGCTCATGGCTGGTGGCGCAGGGAGCCGTTGGGCTGGAGCGGGCGGCTCCGATCGGTTTGTATTTCGCGTTGCTCTGGTATCACGAGCAGTTGTATCCTCTGGTGTGGGCGCTGGAGGCGTTGGGTCTGAATCTGAAAACGAAAGAGGGTGAACATGACGGATGACGGGATCGAACGGAATATGGGCGAGCAGCCCATTGCGCGGATCATGGCCGAGGCGGGGCTCAAGCCGCACGATGTGGTGAAAGCTTCGGCGGTGCAGATGACGCACAAAATGTTGTCACGCGCGTGCAAGGGCCGGCGGCTGACGCCGAACACGCAGTCGATTGTTCTGAACGCGCTGCAGGCCGCCACGGGCAAGACCTACACGCTTCCGGAGCTTTTCACGTATTAGGAGTTGGCTATGGACTCATTCGAGACCAAGCGGCTGCCGGTTGAACGCGATGTTGTCGCGCCGGACGGTTCGGAGGTTCGCATCTTGCTTGGACTGAGGGGCGGTGGCATGGCGCACTTCAGACTGGGGCCCGGCGAGACGTCTGCGGCCGTGATGCACCGGACGGTTGAGGAGGTCTGGTATATTCTCGCTGGGCAGGGCGAGATGTGGCGGAGGTCGGAAGGGCAAGAGGAAACGGTTGCGCTGGAAACGGGCGTCTGCCTGACGATTCCGCTGGGAACACGGTTCCAGTTCCGCTCCACCGGGGCGGTGGCGCTGGAGGCGGTCGGTGTGACGATGCCTCCATGGCCGGGGGATGGCGAGGCGGTCGGAGTGACTGGCCCATGGCGGACGACGGTGTCGTAGGGGTCTGGATATTCGGCTGAAAGTTTCGCACTTTTTTTTTGATGGGCGGCAATAAATCGCACATAGGGTCGTTTTTATACCCGTACAGACCAGAGAGGTCTCAAACGAGTAACAAGGAGTCTTGTATTATGAAGTATCCGATCATGTTGGTATGCGTGATGATGACAGCCATGAGCATGTCGGCTCTGGCACAGGGCGCTGCGGCTGGTGCAGCGGGTGGCGCGGCGACGACCGAAAAGGCGAAGCACCCGAAGATGACCGAAGAGCAGCGCGCAGCTATGATCGACAAGAAGCTGCAAGAGATCAAGGCGAAGGACGAGGCTCAGTACAAAGAGCTGATCGCGCTGAAGGAAAAGGATCCGGAAGCTTTCAAGGCCAAGATGCGCGAACTGTTCAAGGCCGATCATCCCAAAGCCAAGGGACCGGCGAAGGCCAAGTAACTGCTTGCGCAGCGCGAGCCCGGGCGTATGAGGTTAGCTGGAGTCGAGTGCCTTTAGGGGGACGATTCTTGCGATCCGACGCACGGGCTTTTTTATTTGTGCGACTCAGCGACTTGTGGGCTGCTGGCGCGTAAATGGCGGTGAGCGAGTTGACCCGTGTACTTGACCCGATGCCAACGCGCTTGCATCCGGGCGAGCGGCCGGGTATGATATCCCTCAACTTTTACTGGAGGTTTTATGGCAGGCAGTTTGTTGGAGCTCACGTCCTCGGACTTCGATGCGGCGATTGCGACCGGAGTGACCCTGGTGGATTTCTGGGCGGTCTGGTGCGGTCCGTGCCAGATGCAGACACCGATTTTGGAACAGCAGGTGGTCCCGGCGGTCGCCGGGAAGGCGAAGGTGGCCAAGGTCAATGTCGATCAGGCGAAGGAGCTCGCAGTCCGCTATGCGGTTAAAAGTATCCCTGCGCTTATCATCTTCAAAGACGGTCAAGTGGTGCAGCAATTCATCGGCTTGCAGCGGGGTGATGTGCTGGTAAAGGCGATCGATGCGGCTGTCGGCGCATAATTTTTGCGCTTACCTGTTGACCGTTTCCACAAATAAGGTATCATATTTGCCTTTCATGTATTTCAAGGAAGAGGATTAAGGAGCAACGTTTCATGGCGAACATCAAGAGTGCGGTCAAGCGTGCGAAGCAGTCAGAGGCTAATCGGTTGCGCAACCGGTCGTGTAAGAGCACTGTGCTGACGGCACGTAAAAAGGTGCTTGAGGCGATCAGCACCGGCAACAAGGAAGAGGCTCAGAAGCAGTACTCCTCGTACACGTCGGTCTTGGACAAGGCTGCGAAGAAGGGCGTCATTCCAAGGAATAACGCCGACCGCAAAAAGTCCCGTATGGCGCTCGGCATCACGAAGATGGCGTAACGCGCTGTTGGGTGTCGACCCTTGTGTTGTGAAGACCGGTCATCGTACGCGAGTAGGATGACCGGCTTCTGTGTTTCGAGAAGAGGCGCAGATGCGTGTTCTCTCGGTAAGCGATTTGGGGCAGGAGGCGGGGTACGGCGACGTACTTGCCTTGCAGGAGCGTCTTCACGCGCAGCGCGTGGCCGGCGTTATTCCCGACACGTTGCTGCTGCTGGAGCATCGCCCGGTGTATACCCTCGGAAGGTCGGCAGAAGAGGGCCACGTCCTCTACTCCGAGGAGGCGTTGCGGCAGGCGGGCATCGAGCGGGTGCTGACCTCGCGCGGCGGAGATGTGACGTATCATGGGCCCGGGCAACTTGTGGGATATCCGATCATCCATCTGGCCGATGCCGGTCTGCGTGTGCTGGAGTTCGTGAGTGGCTTGGAGGAGGCGTTGATCCGTGCGGTCAGTGCTTTCGGTCTACAGGCTGGGCGCGATGCGCGGAACCGCGGCGTCTGGGTGGGTAACGACAAGTTGGCGGCGCTGGGCATCCGCGTGGCGCATCAGGTCGCCATGCACGGCTTTGCGCTCAACGTCAACACGCGGATGGAGGACTACCGCGGCATCGTCGCATGCGGTCTGCGTGATGCGGGGGTGACCTCGATGTGCCGATTGCTCGGGCATCCGGTCGATATGAAAGAGGTTAAGACGCAGGTGGAACGGTCTTTCCGCTCGGTGTTCGGATATGTGAGGCCGGAATGATGGAAGGGTGGAACCAACCTTGAAAAGAGACACAATAAAGGCAGGGCGCCGGACCGTAGTCGAGCTGCTGCTGATCAGTCTGCTCGTGCCGCAGGCTTTCGTTTTTTTCTACTATTTCTCATTTTTGTTCAAGGGCGGCAACGTGCTCGGCTTGCTCGAGACACTCTCCCTTTATGCGCTGACCATCTCGTGGGTGTCTGTGCCCTTTCTCGTGCTGCTGACCGTGCTGGTCAGAGCGCTGGTCGGAGCCCGCGTGCGGTGGTTTGTGACGCTGCCGCTTTGTGTCGGCGCAGGGTTCCTCTGGCTGGCTGCTTGGAACCTGCTGGTTTACCATGTCTTTTCGTATGGTCGCGCCGCGCTGCCGATCTTCTTGTGCAGCTTGGGAACAGCGGGATATGCCCAAGCCCGTGCTTTGTATCTGGACAACCTGCCTCCGCTGAAACCCTCGAAAGAGGTAAATGAGAGCGGGCCCGCAAAAAGTCAGGCGGAAGACTTGTCAGAGTGACAAATATTCTGATATTGTCATCCTGCCTTAAACGCGAAGGCTTTGCCATTTTCCCGCCGGGTCGTGCTCTGTGCGGGCGCATGATTGAAACAAATGGGTAACCAAGGAGTAATGCACTATGTCATGGTTTGAAAAACCGGCCGAAGCTCCGGCTCGTGTACCGACGGAAGCGATCTGGGTCGTATGTCCGGGATGTAAAGCGTACATCGCGAAAGACGCGTGGCGCGCCGCCGACAAAGTTTGTCCGCGCTGCAATTATCACGACCGTCTCTCCTGTCGCGAGCGCGTGGCGTCGCTGACGGACGCGGGCAGCTTTCAGGAATTGAATGCCGACGTGAGTTTCAACGATCCGCTGAAGTTCACCGACTCTAGCGGCGCTTACGCCGACAAGGCTAAGGCGACGATCGCGAAGACCGGTGTGGGTGAAGCCATCCTGACAGGCACCGGAGCGATCGATAAGATTCCCGTCGTGCTGGGCGTCATGGACTTCAAGTTTCTGGGCGGCAGCTTGGGCAGCGGCACTGGCGAGCGCATCCTCTTAGCGGCCGAGAAGGCGATCGCGCTGAAGCGTCCGCTGATTATCGTGTCGGCCTCGGGCGGCGCGCGCATGCACGAGGGTATCATCTCTCTGATGCAGATGGCCAAGACCTGCGCGGCCATTGCCCGAGTGAAGGAGGCCGGCCTGCCTTACCTCTCGATCCTCACAGATCCGACCACCGGCGGCGTGTCGGCCAGCTACGCGATGGTGGGCGACCTTAACATTGCGGAGCCCAAGGCTCTGATCGGTTTCGCCGGACGTCGCGTGATCGAGCAGACTATCAAACAGAAGCTGCCGGACGATTTCCAGACCGCCGAGTACACGCTCGCGCACGGGTTCGTGGATCACATCGTGCCGCGCAAAGAGATGAAGGCCTTTCTCGCGAACATCCTCCGTTACGCGGGTTTCTGAAATCCATGAGGGCTGGCGCGGAGACCGGCCCCAACGTGAAATGGAATGATTTTTATGGCTAAGAAAACCCAACCGAAACTAACCCCCTGGGATATCGTGCAGATCGCACGTCACGCGGAACGTCCGAACATCAAGGACTACATCCGTCTGCTGTGCGAGGATTTCGTGGAGCTTCACGGCGATCGCCTGTTCGGCGACGACCGCGGAATGATCGGCGGCTTCGCCACCATCGGCGGCGAGAAGGTGATGCTCATCGGCCATTGCAAGGGCCGCGGCGTTGAGGAGAACATCGAGGTCAACTTCGGTATGGCGAGCCCCGAGGGCTACCGCAAGGCGATGCGCCTGATGCGTCTCGCCGAGAAGTATGGCATCCCGGTGGTGACCTTCGTGGACACGCCTGGCGCATATCCGGGCAGCGAAGCCGAAGCACGCGGGCAGGCAGAGGCGATCGCACATAACCTCGAGTTCATGTCTACGCTCAAGACCCCGATCGTCGTGGTGATCAGCGGCGAGGGCGGCAGCGGCGGCGCGCTGGGCATCGCGGTCGGCGACCGCATCCTGATGCTCCAGAACGCGGTCTACTCGGTGATCTCGCCCGAGGGCTGCGCCTCGATCCTCTGGCGCGACGGCACCAAGGCGGCGCTCGCGGCCGAGACGCTCAAGATCACGGCGGATTCCCTGAAGGGACTCGGCGTTATCGACGAGATCGTGCCTGAGCCTGGAAGCGGCGCTCACACCGACGTTACGGCGGCTGTCGCGGCTGTGAAGAAGGCTGTGCTGGCCAATCTCGCGGTGCTCAAGAAGATCCCGCTGGGCAAGCTGGTCGATCAGCGCTACGCGAAATTCAGCGCCATGGGCCGCTTCTAAAGAACCGGCTCTAAGAAACACCCGGCATGCGGAAAACGCGTGGCCGGGTGTTTTTTACGGAAAGAGAACGTCCAAAGCACAGTGAAGGAGACGTTGGGTATATGTTCTATTCGTGGCGGCACACGTTCCGCACCAGGTTGAGCGAGGCTGGCGTGTCAGACGATCTGGCTAAAGGGCTATAGGGGGATGGACCGAGGACGCGACAGCGGCCCGCTACGACCACGCTGAACGCGTGGAGGAACTGCGGGCGGCGGTGGAGAAGGCGCGGTAGAAGTCGAGTTTGACGGAAGACGGTTAATCTCTACATTATTCACCCTGGTATTCACTTTTTAGAGGTTGACTGTTTCCTGTTTCCGGGTTTAGTGTACGCGTGAATCTATAAAAGGGGGCGTTCATGCGCAAACTTTGCCTTCTTCTTCTGCCGCTGTCGGCGCTGACAGCCGCCGCCGTCACGCTCGAAGTGCCGGGGCTCCCGGCCCCGTCGTTCGCCGACCGCGAGGTGTCATTCGACACGGCTTTGCCTGCCGGCCGGCTGGACAAAATGCGCGTGTTCCGTCTTGAGCTGACGTTCGACGCGACGCCCTCGAACAATGTGCAGGTGGCCTTCGGGCGCGACAACCTGCCCGCCGACGGCTTTCTGTCAGATGAAGAGACTTCGTACATTATAGGCTGGGACCGGGGTCAGTGGTTCCTGCGTCCGCAGGGGCTGAGGGAGCGCTACGCGTTCTCGCCCGCCGCGTCCGGCGGCACGCGCACGCTGACGGCGGAGATCCGCGTGAACGCGCAGGGAGATCCCACGCCGCCCGTCTTCAGGGACGGCGGGGCAGCCTTCGCCTTTCCGGGGCTCGCGCTTTCCTACTCAGTCCCCGGCTATCTGCGGCCAGGACTGTGGGACTGCCTGAGCGTGACCGCCCGCGGCTGCGACAGCACAAACGAGACCGTGAGCGCGAGGTTCCTGCGGGACGGCGCGAGGATCATCTTAAGGTAGGGGACTTGAAATGATCGAAACACACTCCTTCCTGGCTTATCTCCCGGATCTCATGTTTACGCTGTGTATCATTGTCTGGCTTGTCGAATCGGATTACCGGGACTCAGCCTTCGCCGGCCTGATCAGGAAGTTCCTTTCGTTTAGCGTCCCACACAAATTCATAGTCGCCCTGATTTTTGTTTCGTACTGCCAGTGGGGCGGCAGCAAGTCGGGAATGACGAACAACGCGCCCGAACAGCCGTCCGCGCCGTCCGGACAACAGCAGGAGAACGGGACGACGGCGGGGCAAGGACGCACGCTGCCCATGAGCGGGCAAAGCGGCGGGCCGCAGCGCCTGACCGCGAACCAGTATGCGGCGGGCTTCGCGTTGGTGACGCAGACCGTGAGCGACACCTCGGCATGGCTGGCCATGCCGTCCAACGCCGTCGTCCACGACGCCTGGGTCTGCTACGGCGCGGCGAGGGACTCCTTCTGGCTGCCGGCCACCGACTGGGGCTTTGTCCTTGGCACGAATGCGGTGGAGGGCGCGCTCATCTCCAGCAGCGGCACGCTCTCGTTCTGGCGGCCCAAGGGCTCGCCCCTCGCGGCCGAAATGCCGGACGGCACCGGCATCAGTTTTCTCGCGCCCCTGCAGGGGCGGTTCGGGATCGCGCCGCCAGGCGGGCGGTTCTGGCATGCGGTGACAGATTCCAACAGCGTGCTTTTCACGTGGCAGGACGTCTTCGCCGGGCGCGACACGAATTCGCCGGTCTCGTTCCAGGCCGAGCTTTTCTGGAACGGCGATTTCACCTACCGCTACGCGTTCCCGTCCAACTCCTCAATCCTAAATCCTAACTCCTCTTTCACGAATTTCGTGATCGGGGCGCAGCACAACGGCGGCGGCGAGACCTACGCGCTAAATGACACCAACCTGCTCGTTAACGGCCTTGAGCTGCGCTGGCGGGCCTTCGGCATGCTCGACCCCAACCTTGACGACTTCGACGGCGACGGGCTTTCCGATTACGACGAGGTCATGAAGTACGGCACAGACCCGCGCCTTCCCGACAGCGACTTCGACGGGCTTTCAGACGCGGCGGAGGTTGCGGAAGGACGGGCCGACTATGCGAGAAACCCCGACACGGACCATGACGGGCTGGCGGACGGAATCGACCCGCACCCCAGGGTTTGGGACGATGCCGACGCCGACGCGGACGGGGACGGCTATCCGCTGTGGCAGGAGCTTTTCTACGGCACGAGCGACGCGGTCGGCGGCGACGTCGCGCTACTTTACGGGCCGGACAGCAGGTCCGTCGACTTCACGGTTTCCGGGAGCGTCCCGCCTGCCGCAGTGCTGACCGTCGGCGGGTTTCCCGTGCTGCTTGCCGGCCGGACAGCGTTCAGTCTGAAATTCGCGCCGGACACGGTCTGCACCCTGCGCCTCGACAACGCGCCGGGTGTCTCGGTGGCTGTCAGCTCGCAGGACTGCGTCGCGCTCAGCGGCGCGACGGGCGGTTTCGCGCCCGGCGGCGGGCCGGGAACGGCGTCGCTGGCGTTTCCCGTCGTCAAGATCGGAAACGCGGGCGTCCTTTGCCTGCACAGCGGCGAGACCGGCTTGACCGCGCGGGTAACGGCGGGGATGCCGGGGCGTTATGAGTGGTCCGTGAACGGGGTTCCGCTGGACGGCGGTGGGGCGGGCATCGGCCAGGCGGGCGTTCCGTCGGGCATGCTGTCCGTCAGTTTTTATCCCGATGGCGGCATCCCCTCCGGTGACACAACCGCCAGCCTGTCCGGCGACGGAGGTGCGGCGCGGTACCGCGGCCGGTCCCTCGCCTCCACAGGCGGCGGCTCTCCATGTTCCTGCGGCGTCGCCTTTTCCCGCTGCAAACGGGGCGGTTACTGCGATCACGGGCTGCCTTGGGGATTATGCTGGATCTGCCAGAACCTCAATTACTGGTGCTACATCCACAATGAAACCAAAGCCCAATGCGCGTGCCTGACGGTCAACAATTTTTTTGCAAGCGGCATGCTGACGGCGGACAGCCTGCAGGCGTTCTGCGTCGGGAACTCCGAGGATACCGGCGACCCCTGGCTGCAACAATGCTGCGCATGTCCGGAACACGCGCAATGGTGGATAATTGAACCAAAGTGCAACACCGTTCGCGAGGTCTCGCCCCAGCTCACGCTGTACCGCGACAGCGACGGCGGGGACGGGGTTTCCGAGGGCGAGGTGCTGGAAGGCCCGACCCTGCTGTACGCGCAAGGCGGCGAATTAAGCAAACACTTCTCCGACGCATACGCGTCTTTCAGCGAAAAGTCCCACCCGGAAAAGAAGGACTGGGTGTCGGCCTGTTTCACGTTTGCCGGAATCGGACTCGAACCGGACACGGAGGTACCGAGCGAGACGGGCAGCTACCTGATCCGCGGCGGAGTCGGCTGCGCCGCGGGCGTCAGCGTGGTGACGGATTCCGACCTGCAGGAAGGGAGCGTCAGCCTCTCGTCCGGCGGCGGCCTGTTCTTCAGCGAATCGCGGGGGGAGCCAGCCTCTTCCGCGCTGACGGATATGGCCATCGATCCGCCCAAGGACATGAAAGGTCCGCGCACATTCTACCTTGGGGCGACCAACGGCGGGCTGCACACGCTGTCTTACGCGCTGCTCGATCCCGACTACACGGTGTGCTGCGCGACCAACATCAGCGTCGAGGTTGTCCTGGCGAAGTTAGTCACAAATGCGTATTATGTGGCATACGGATCGGCCGACACGCTGGAAGTGGGCCTCACCCCGGAAAGCCACGACCCGGGCGGGTACACGCTCTACATCGACGGCACGATGTACCACTACCGTGCCCTGCCTCCCTTTCAGGTGGTTGTCAGCGGTCTCTCCGCCGGTGAGCACACGCTGACTGCGACACCATACACGTTTCCTGACTTGGCGGTTTCGGCGACGATAAACGTAATCAAAGTGGAGAAGATTCCGCTGGGCGGAAGCGCCAATCTGTCAAAATTCAAAATCGGAAAGGTGTACGTTCCGACGAAGTGGGGCGGGGAACTGAAGTTGTCGGGAGTCAACGTCGAGCTGTTCTACACCGACGGGGCTGATCTTGACGACGACACGGCCATCCAGATCGCTAAAGGGGAGCTCGATGCGAATCGGGTCGCACAGGGAAGTCCTTGCGTCTACGAGGTGCCGGACTACAAACACAAGTGGTACTACGTGAAGACTTCCGCCGCAGCAGGCACGTCGGTTTTAGCCGGATTCATTGAATGGGGAGAGGCGGATGTTATTCCTTGGAACGGCTGGTATTGGCCGTTGTTGAATACACGCAATCCCAACCTCTACGATGATTCGGGGGGTAACACGCCTCTAAAGGATTACGACACGATTTACGGGACTAACGAGAGGGCCGCCGAAGAGGCAAACGGTTCGACGAGTGACACGAATGCTACGTGGGAGGGGCATTGCTGGGGATGGTCGCTGGCCGCGATAGCGATACCAGAACCTCAGGCGCTTGTGAAGAACAACGTTACCTTTACCCGAGACGAGATGGAAGGACTTTATATTGAACTCGCTGACGGTGCGCCGGAGACGGGCGGTTGGACGTGGAGAGTCGGTTCTCTGCCAAACAATCCAATTCCTGCCGGACCTCCGACGGCCGCGACGGGAGAGGCTGTCGACGCGTGGGCCGACAAAGTCCAAAAAGGGTTGTGTGAGTACATACGGCAAGGTCACAAGGCCATGAACGGCAACCTTCGCGACGCCACGGGTGCGGATGCGTCTGAAGTGTGGAACCACGATGTCTACAAGTATGAGAGCACAATGGAGGAGGCTGGCGGCGGAAACGAAAAGGTCGTCAAGGTCACGACGCGGATCACCTCCAACACGGACGGCACGATCATGCCGCCTGCGACTGACAAGCGGGAAGACACATACGTCTACGTGCTGGAATACACGGGCGAAGGGGAAATCGACGGATCGAGCGCCAACCAGAATTGGATAAGCTGTACGGGGTTCGCGCCGAGGTGTTTGGGGACGGTTAATCCGTTGCTGATAGAGTGGAAAGCTGAGCATTGTGGAATTACGAAGGAAAAAGTGGATGCCTTGTATCATCCGTGAAAGGAGAGTAAGTGACATGAAATACCGGAATATTTTCGGAGCGATCATTGTTTCCGTTTGGGTCGGAGGACCATTTCCAGTTTCCGCTGCGGACGGCCCTGTGCCCAAACGCGCGGAGTTCAGGCCGACTCTGTCGATCGGGGGCACATGGAAGGTGGAGGTCTCGGCGATGTCGGAAGCGCCAAGTCTTCCTGAAAAAAAGCTTGTAGATTGGAAGCCCTCAAAATTCACGGTTGTCTACCAGTTTACCGTCGAGGCGCTGGAGGATGTCGATTCAGAGCGGTGCTACCGTGTCCGTATTGACCATAAGGCTCTCAACGGGAAGCCGTATGACGGGGTGCCTAGTCAGTATTGGCGCATTTATTTGCGGCAGGCCGGGCTCACTCTCAAGAAGGTGGAACGGGTGAGTGCCAAGACAGGCCACATCCAAGCGGCCAGGCTGTTCGAGCCTGGTCCAGTCGACGCGACCGACTGGGTAGATGTCCTGCCCCTGGCATTCCCGGCTTTTCAAGAAGGACAATTCGATCAAGAACCTCCAGTCAAGAGGAGAAAGGATGGCAGCGCCATGAGCAAGCCGTCGGGCTATTGCCTTCAAACCGAAGAGACCGCAAGGATACAAGTTGCCGGAAAAGAGACGGAAGCGTTGAGGATCACACTTGATAAAAAGGGCAATGACGGTTTTCCGGGACATACGACTCAGACTTGGGTCAAGGGCGAGCCTTGGTGGACAGAAGCCACATATGACCGCGACGGTCGTCAAGGACGCTCTGCCAGACTGCTCAAAGAGTGACTTTCTGTATGAAGTTGAACAATTGCATTTTTGTAGCTCTTTTCTATTTTGTTCTTACGCTTCTGACACAAGCTGGGGAAAGCGTTTTGCCGAGAATTGATAGTAGCGAACCGGCATTTCGCGGTATGGATAGTCGCTTGCTTGCCATTGCTGCAAACCCGGAGTTACTCGCCAAACTGGATCAGAAAAATCTCTACCAAACCAAAGAGGCATATCAGAAAGTGTTGAATCGTAGCTTACGCGAAATCTCTTTCTTGATGCCAGCTAAAGTGTCGTCAGGTAGCGTGTCAAATCTGGTCACGGCCTTTTGTGTTTATGATGCCAAAGTTTTTTTCTGGCTTCCAGAATTGGATCAGGATTTGGTTGGCTGGGTTTCTTTGCCAGGCCGAAATAGCACCACAGGAACAAAAAAATGCTTGTCTTCTGGATTATTCCGCATAAAGACTCATCCAAGGGGATTCAATGGGCAAAGCCTCAGGAAATCAGTGATAATCAGCTTGTCGACGCTATCAATGAAACCACGGGGAAAAATCTAAGAGACCTCAATAGAATAGAGAAAGGCGATGCCACGCGGAAAGAAATTAGCGGGACAATGAACCATCAAAATCATACCTACCAGATGCAGGCGACGCTTTCCTCCAAGTGTCTCCAAATTCGCATGTTGGCGACACCCGAAGATAACGCACGATTTCCCGGCAAACCAGTTTTAGAAGATGAACCTCTTGATCTGACTACACTGCTGTCCAAAACAGCACTCATTGTACGGGTTGAGTTGTTGATTTCCTAGCGTTTTCAGGTTGTTGGACGGGTTGTTGAGTTTGAGGTCTCGGAAAATGCTGTCCAAGGTTTCACAG
>Ga0118677_10011523_pt1 | contig 13220 bp, 11 predicted proteins | sample AliMusrvi5mmetaG_FD_86154 | JGI IMG/M metagenome (GOLD analysis project Ga0118677, IMG submission 86154)
GGGCGGGATGGCTTAGATATGCCTGCGCCAGGCGGAATTGCCGGGGCTTGATCTGCGGCTCGACGTTCTCAACGAAATGAAGGTAGGCCTTTTCCGCCTCGGCGTTGTCGGTGTGGCACGTCATGGCGATGTAGCGCCTCGATGATTCCTCGTCCAGCGCCGCGCTCAGCTCGCTCCAGTCCAGCAGCCAGGCTTCGATCCCGGGGGCGTCACATCGGGGAGCCCGGGCTTCGAGCTGGTCAAAGAGGGGCTGAATCCGCTCCCAATCCCCAAGATCAATCCCCGCCGGCACAAAGCGGCGCGGCTTGTGGGGGGGCAGACTCGCAAACGGCAGTAAATCCATGCCTGCAGGATACTTCAACGAGCCGGATTGGAAACTGGATTCTGCTTCGGCCCCGGGTCCGGGCCGGATTGAAGCCGCTTGAGTATCTGTTTCACCAGCCCGGCCGGCAGGGCATACGTAGAAACCCGACCCACCCGGGCGATGTTGAGCCCGATGGCTTTGCCGTCCAGGTCCACCAGCGGCCCGCCGCAGAGCCAGGGCTGCAGGACCGTGTCGTGCTCGATCACCTGCTCGAACCCTTCGGCGCGCTGGCTCATCTCCCCGGTGAAACGATCGGGGCCGGGCTGCGGATACAGATTGGGCCCCAGCACTTCGTCGTTGGGCGCCATCATGCTCACCTGCGCGTCGAACTGGACCTCGTCGCGCTCAACGCGCAGCTTGACGCTCTGGCCGGCGCGGAAGTCACGGAGTATCTCAACAACCTGCGCCCGGTTTGTGACCGCCTTGTCATTGACCGCCTTGATGCTGTCTCCCGGCTTGAGACCGGCCTTTTCGGCGCCGAGCCCGGCCAGGACCTCCTCGATTGTGGTGCCTGACGTGCTGAAGTCGAACTGGACGCCGATGAAAGCGCGCTGGGGCCGTATCCGCCGCGGGAGGGCGCTGACAATGCCCACCGCATGAGGGGTTGGGGCAATCCCGGTGGTGATGGCCCATTGGCCGACATACACCTCCGCGTCGGCCCACTCGACCGGCTTCAGCCCCGGGGCATGCACCCGCACGAGCGCCACGTCATCCTCCTCGGCCACGCGGACCAGTTCCGCGCCGACCTGCTTGTCATTCGCGAGCCAGCAGGTCAGCTTGCCCGGCCTGATCTCGCTGGCCTTGGTGAGCACCAGGCCGCCGGCATCCACCACGGCGCCCAGGGCCACGGTTTCATCGTTCACGGCCAGCTTCACGATGGAGGAACGCATCGCCGCCGCCAGCGGCGCAAACGCCCGCAGCGTCTCCTCGCCGCTCCGATAGCGCGTGCGAAGAAGCTTCTGGTCCACGGCCGGCTCCTCCGCCGCCATGGCCGCCAGCAAGCCGAGCATCAATGCGAGCACGGGCATCCGGCAGGAACAAAGCCGCCTGTGCGGTTTCGCGGCTTCCGGGTTATGCGGGGCTGGACGCATGGGCAAGTCAGCGTGATCGGGGCGGGGCCTCCACCTTGACATCCAGGGCCAGCAATTGATCGCCGCGTTTGACTTCCAGGTTGAGCGTTTCCCCCGGGGTCGCTTCCGCCACCCACCGCAGGAAGGATGCAGACGCCTTGATTTCCCGATGGTCCACCTTGATCACCACGTCCCCCACCTTCAGCCCGGCCCGCTGGGCCGGGCTGTTCTTCTCCACCGATGTCAGCCGGCAACCGGGCGCGTCATCAACGCCGCTGGCCCCGACGTAGGCCCGTGGCGGGGCTGGGCGGCCGATGCTTCCGCCCCCCTGTGCCAGCTCGTTCCACGCCTCGTAGTAGGTGCTGATGGCCACATGGAAGTTCTCGGCCGTGGAGCCGCTGATCGCCGTATGAATGCCTACGACCCGGCCCTGCATGTCGAACAGCGGGCCGCCGGAATCGCCTGGGCTGATCGGGCAATCGGTTTGCAGCACATCGGGCGTGAATCGTATGATGCGACCCAATCGCACGACCAGGGAGCGCTTTAGGTCAAATCCGCCGGGATGGCCGAGGGCCAGCACCCAGTCCCCGGCGCGCGTCTCCCGCAGGTCTCCCACCGCCGCAAAAGGCCAGGGCCCCCGGTCCGTGATTCGCATGAGGCCGCAGTCGGTGTCCCGGGCGACCCCCAGCGTCTTGCCACGCACCATCTTGCCGTCGGGGAACGTGAGGCGCACCGGGCGGTTGGGGCTGCCGCACACATGGCCGGCGGTCAGCACCAGGCCGTCCGCCGAGATCACCACCCCGCTGCCGCTGCCGTAGCCGACTTCCACGGCCTCCACGGCAGCAGAGATCCGGCCCGCAACGGCCTTGACCTGCCGCTCAATGGCCTTGAGGTCAGCGATCGAGGTTGGCGCGGTCTTACTGAGCGCGGGCGTCCACTCGCTGCGGTGCGACGGGGCCGGTTTGGGCACGGCAGGCAGCGAGGGGGCTGCGGGGGTGGAGTTCGTCCCTTTCCCCTCAGTCGTCGCCGCCAGAGCCGGGGCGTTCGACCACGAAAGCGCCCCGGCCAGCCCGGCGGCCAGAAGCCACCGGGCGGGCCTGGCTCGCAGAAATCTAATTGCGCGCATCGAGATGAGGTCCATTCGCCTAACAGCGGCACACACGAGAGGCGCGCGGGGGCGCCGGGCGGGTGTGCGTCGTCCGGAAGCACATTAACCCGATATGGGGGAGGGTCAAGGGTTCAGGTCTGCGCCCCGGGCCTCCGGGTGCCGTTCCTGTTTTGCAGTAGAGCAAGCTTCCAGCTTGCGCCTGTCCCGCCTGGAGTTTGGACATTCTGCCGACTGGAAAGCCCCCACATTTTCCCAACCCTGAAAGGGTTGTATCCTCACCCCTCCGCTGCGCATTCTCGCCGTCATGCTGCAATCGCTGGCCGGAATTCTCGTGCATACGGTGTTCTCCACCAAAGACCGCCGTCCCCTGCTGCGAGTGGGATTGACGATCGTGAACAAGACAACCGATACAACCCTTTCAGGGTTGATTCCCACACCCGACACACACCCAGGGTAGCGCACGGCGCGCTTGCTGGGCTAAGTGATCGCATCCTTTCAGGATAAAGCTCTGCCGGAAATGTCCAAACTCCAGCCTCCAACCCTCCGGGTTGGCGCTGGGTACTTCCCGCTCAGCCCATCTTGCGAAGCCGGGCGACCGGGTCTTTCAGCCGGGCCATCAGGATCATGGCGGCGATGACAAACGGTTTAAAGCTGGCCTCGCGGTAGGTCGCCAGGCGGTATTTCTCAAACACCCCTTTCGAGACCTCGCCCTGGGCGCAGCTCACCCCGGAGATGTCCGCGGGCAGGCAATGCATGTAGAGCGCCTCGCCGCCTTTGGTCAGCTTCATCTTCTTCTCGTCGCATTCCCAGTGCTTGTATTTCGCGTTGTTGGCCAGGCATTCCTTCTCCAGTTGCTTGAGGCCGTCCCTGTCACCCTTCTTCAGCAAGGGCGTGCGCTTGAGCATGACGTTGTAGGGCGCCCAGGACTTGGGATAAACCACGTCGGCCCCGGCGAAAGCCTCCTCCATGCTGGAGACGACCTCAAACTTGCCGCCGCTCTTGCGGCTTTGCTTCCTGGCCGTCTCGACCACATCCGGGATCAGCCCGTAGCCCTCGGGGTAAGCGAGCGTCACATCCATGCCGAACCGGGTCATCAGGCCAATCACCCCCTGCGGAACCGACAGCGGCTTGCCGTAGCTGGGCGAATAGGCCCAGGTCATGGCGATCTTCTTGCCGCGCAGCTTTTCCAGCGAGCCGAAGTGGCTCTTGAGCTGCATCAGGTCCGCCATGCTCTGGGTGGGATGATCAATATCACACTGAAGATTCACCACGCAGGGGCGCTGGTGGAGCACGCCCTGGTCGTAGCCCTCCTGGACCGCCGAGGCCACTTCTCGCATGTAGGTGTTGCCCTCGCCCAGGTACATGTCGTCCCGGATGCCGATCACCTCGGCCATGAACGCGATCATGTTGGCCGTCTCGCGCACGGTCTCGCCGTGGGCGATCTGCGATTTCTCCTCGTCGAGGTCGGAAACCCCCAGGCCCAGGGCATTGGCGGCCGACGCGAAGCTGAAGCGGGTCCGGGTCGAGTTGTCGCGGAAGATCGAGATGGCCAGGCCGGTATCGAACACCCGGAAGGATTTGCGCGCCTTGTGCAGTTCGCACAGGCACTCGGTAACAAGCATGAGCGCGCGGATTTCATCGTCGGTTTTCTCCCACGTCAGGAGGAAATCCTTGCCGAAGGTGTTGATCTTAAGTTTCTGCAGCTCGGTGATGAGTTTCTTCATAGTGTTCATTGTTGTGCTCACAAGGGCACTTTCTGCCTGAACCGGCTCGGGAATGCCAGCTATAAAGGGGCAATCCTCTCCATGAACCGCAGAATAGGATCAAACCGGGGATGGCGGCGGCGGGCTGCTTGAGTTACAAGAGCCGCTGGCGCCAGGAGGCCGTAATCTCCTCGAAAATCTGCGGGAGGCTGCGGCTCAGCCGCCATTGGGGGTAGTGCGACCGCATCTTCCGGAGATCGCTGTAGTAGCAGATGAGGTCGCCGCTGCGGGCCTGGTCCAGGTAGGTGTGAATCTGCTTCCTGCCGGTGCAAGCCTCGGCCATTTGAAAGGCTTCCAGGATCGAGCAGGAGTTCTCCTTGCCGCCACCCAGGTTATAGACCTCCCCCGCCCGGGGCGCCTGGTAAAACTCGTACATGAAGCCCGCGACATCGGCCGAATGGATGTTGTCGCGGACCTGCTTGCCTTTGTAGCCGTAGATCCTGTACTCGCGGCCCTCGAGGTTGCACTTCACCAGGTAGCTCAGGAAGCCGTGCAGCTCCACCCCCGAATGGTTCGGGCCGGTCAGGCATCCGCCCCGCAGGCAACAGGTGGGCAGGCCAAAGTAGCGGCCATACTCCTGCACCATCACATCGGCGGCGGCCTTCGAGGCGCCGAAGACGGAGTGCTTGGACTGGTCAATCGAGAAGGTCTCGGGGATGCCGTGCGCAAACCCCGGGTCGGCGTAATCCCAACGCTCCCCCAGCTCCTTCAGGGCAATGGTGTTGGGCCGGTCGCCATAGACCTTGTTGGTGGACATGTGAATGAAGGGCGATTCCGGGCAATGCCGCCGCGCCGCCTCCAGGAGGTTCAGCGTGCCGACCGCGTTCACGTCGAAGTCGTCAAAGGGGATGCTGGCGGCCAGGTCATGCGAGGGCTGGGCGGCGGTGTGGATGATGACAGCGGGCTTGAGCGCCTCGACCAGCTTGAGAACGGCAGCCCGATCGCGGATATCCACCTCGTGGTGGGCAAAGCCCGGCAGCGCCTTTTGCAGCCGCGCCTGGTTCCATCGTGTGTTGCCTTGCGTCCCGAAAAAGACCTCGCGCTGGTTATTATCCACCCCGTGAACAGCAAAGCCGCGACCATGGAAGAAGGCGGCGACTTCCGAACCAATCAAGCCGGACGAACCGGTAACCAGGCATAGCTTGCTCATTCAGCGGCATGAAGGCAGGTGCCTGCTTGAGGGTCAAGCGCGTTCTTATGGGCCTGGATGCGGGGGAATGGCGCTTACATAAGGCGCTTGCCGGCGAGAATCATTGGGCTTTTCGGGCACTTCCAGAGGGAAAATGAGCTTAAGCAAGTGCCATTCCCCATTCAGGGTAACGCTATTGGTTAGACGGGCTGCCACTGCCATAGGCCCTTTTCAGGGCAGCTTCGGAATCGAGATAGCCAGGAGGCAGTCCCGGTGGGGACGCAGGGGCTGGGGCATTGTCTGGAGGTATGCCGCAGGCGTACCGTCCGAAGTCGAAGCCGATGCGGACCAACCGGAGGATCCGGTACCAGCTCAAGACAGCATGAGGCCGGCGCTGCTGATGCCGATGGAAGGCGGTGCGCCCGAGATCCATCCAGTGGCGCAAGCTGGCCAACTCGCGTTCAACGGCGCGTTGGATGGTTGGCCCGGGCATGGGAGGCAGATCGGAATCGGGGTTATGAAGAGGGACAGACGAAACCCCATAAGCGCGACGCAAGATGGGCTCCCACTTGGCCATCAAGAGCCGCCGCTCCTCGCGCTCCCGCGCCTCACGGTCCACCACAACAGGGTCAAAGAAGCGCGGGGCAAGCCGGGCCAACTGCCGCTGGCAACGGATGGCGCGGGTAAAGGCGGCCAGCGCCTGCGACAGGTCATCCGGTCCCCGGCCAAAGCCCAGCAGGGACCGCACGCTGGCGCGGGTCCGCTTTCGCTGCGGGCAACGCCAGGTGCGGCGGGAGGTCTTTCGGCTCACGATCATACCGGCCGGAGCTTTACCTTTTCTTTACCTTTTCTTTACCGGAATTCGGTTTTGCGCCGGTAAACCTCCCGACTACCCCTTCCAGTCGTGGACCTGGTCCCGGAATTCTGCCGACGGAATTTCATCCACGGGGGTGGCGAATTGCACCGGACCGGTGGCCTGCTCGATCTGGCGGCGCAGGCTGCGGGCCAGGCCGTGGAGCTGGGGCGTAGTGAGCCCGCCCATATCCCGGCGGGCAAGCTCCTCCTCGACTTTCTGGAGCTGCTCACCGAGGGCGGTGACGCGGGTGGCGGTAGAGTTGAGCCAACGCTCGCGGAGCGCCTCCATCTCGATGGCCTTGAGGTTCTGGATCTGGTACTGGAACTTGCGGCTCCAGGCAATCAGCGTCGGCTTGGAAACGGTGAGTTCGGCCATGAGCCGGGCATAAGTCCAGCCGCCGGCTCTCAGCTCAATGAAACGCTGAACGGTCTTCTCGTCTTGCATACGGTCCTTTCCGGCCGGAAGCGCGAACGCAAGGCCGCCTGAAGGCGGATTTCCAAACGTTCAAACGAAACCGGCATTTGTTCTGTGGCCCACCGCTCCAGCGGTGGACCTCGTGGTTACAGGTCACAGCCAGAACGCGCGAAGCGCGCGCCTAGCTCACACCCTCTCCCACCGGGAAAGGCCCGAAGACGTTTCGGAAGCAGCCACACAGCCTAACCTGCAAGCGCCGCCCGCAGATCACCGTGAGCACCGCCCACGGCCGGCCATGTTTTTGCCGGCCAATTGCCACTGCACCGCAGTGGAATTGACGAATGAATCCTACACTGGAACGGTGGACTTGTCAAACGAGTGCTTTTCACTTTTCCACTTCGCTGCATATCAGTTACGGTATCGCCACCACGCGATAGTGCCGTCTTGCTTGACCGCTGGCGCTGATATTCACGCTGGTGTCCATCCACAACTGCACCGGTTGCGCCAGCGTTATGTTGGTAATGGTAGTCCAACTATTCGTCAGGTTTACATTGGTGACGTACTGAATGCCAAATCTCTTCCCAACGGCCCCTGTAATTGTCAGGCCAAAGTAGATGCCGGGTGATACGCTGGCAGGGTTAACGATTAAGTTTGCGGTCTGGCTAACCGCACTCCCATAGAGATTTGCCACCTCAACATAGTATTCGCCTCCAGCGTCCAGGTCCAGATCCTGAAGTTCCAAAGTCGCATTCGTAGCCCAACCGATGGGAAAGTCCTCAAAATACCATTGATAGCTGAGCGGGAGCGTCCCCACGGCATGGACTTGGAAGGAAACTCCCAGTCCCCAATATCCGATTTGGCTGCGAGGCTGGGATAGAATTTGTGGCGGAGCCAATACCGTGAGGATGGCCGGGGTGCTGATCTCGTACCCCAGTGAGTTGGTGACGGCCACAGAATAACTGCCGGATTGGATCAACTGAACGTTGGTCACTAGAAGACTCGCCCCTGTCGCGCCAAGGATGTTGGTGCCATTGAATGCCCACTGATAATTGACGGGCGGATATGCCGCCACGCTCACTCCAAACACGACGTTTGAGCCTTCGTGGATGGCCTGGCTTTGGGGCTGGACCGTGATGCTTGGTGGCGCCCATACCGTCAGGGTAGCCACGGAACTGGCCACACCGCCAGAGCTGTTGCTGATGATAACGCTATAGCTACTTGCATCATCCAAGGTAATCGCACTCAACGTTAGCACGCTGGTTGAGGAGCCCGAGATATTGCCGTTGTCGGTCAAATTTGTCCCGTTTCGTTGCCACTGATAGCTGAGCGGTGCGGTGCCCGCGGCAGTCACGGTGAAGGCGACAGTTTGGCCCCAATTGCCGACTTGGCTCTGAGGCTGAGCCGTGATCAATGGGCCCATGCACTTGCCCGCGCTGCTGGCCTGATAGATGGCTGCAATCTCGCTCGCCGACAAAGCACCGCTGTATATCGAAACCTCATCCAGCAGCCCAGAGTAACGCCCATAATCTAGGCCTGGAACTACAGCATCTGCCCCCAGGCTGGTCGATGGATAGGAATCCGTTCCGCTGACAAGGCCCACGCGTGCCAGGACACCGTTGATATAAAGCGCTGGTTGTCGATTCTGATAGACGACGGCTATGTGGGTCCAACCAATGATGGGGGCGTCGTAAACCAGGAGGGAAGGCAGAAAGGCATCCGCGTGCTCGAAGATACTCACTCCGTTACTTCCGACCGATACTCCCGCACCAGCGAATCCAGGGAAGCCACGGTGCGGGAAAATGGCATAACGCTGGTTCGATATGCCAACTATACCTGAGGTGGCTTGGGAAGTGCTCGCACGGGCAGCCGTCGGCCAAGCCCAGAAATACATGGTGTAGGAACTGCGGATGTTGGTGAGACCTGGCATGCCGTTGGTGATGTGGCCAGTGATGCCGTCGAAATTGAATGCCTGGCCGACCTTTCCGGAAGCAAACGCTACGCCACCCTCTAAAACCCCATTATTAGTACCTACACTGTCATTGGCGTTGCCTTCGCCCGGCCACCAACCAACCAGCCCAGCTGGCGGAGTTGCGCAGGGTGGTGAGGGAACTACCGCCAGCACGGCATTGGAACTGGTTACCATCGCAAGCGCGTTGCTTACGACGACCAGATAGTTGCCCGCCCGCTCCGGCTGCACGTTGGTCAGTGTCAAGGAGCTTGCCGTTGCCCCCTCGATATTTGTGCTGTTGAATTGCCATTGGTAGCCCAGGGGCTGAGTACCGCCAGCGGCGACCATAAAAGTCACGGTGGAACCAACAATCGCCGTTTGACCCTGGGGTTGAGAAATTATGAGTGGCATTTGGCACTTTCCAGCGCTGCCTGCATTATAAATCGTTGCAATTTCGCTCGTCGAGAGGGCTCGGTTGTATAGGGATGGCTCATCAATCAACCCATTGAAAAGGGACTCGGAGTAACATTCTCCAATCACCAATGGGGCTGTGCCAGGAAAGATGCCCTTCGCCCAGGGCCCTTGATTTTCTAGCACGCCATTAAGGTAGATTCTAAGCCAAGCTCCATCATACGTCGCCGCAAAGTGGCTCCATTGGTTGAGCGGAACGGTGCCAGTGGTATAAACTATCGCGTAATCAACATCGAGACTCGATGTTTGGCCGTCACTGCTGACAAGGAAGTATGCACGCCCTGAAGGCTCAATTGAAGTCGTAAAGCTCAACTGCCCGGCCGCACCAAACCATTTGGAAACGATTTCCCGAAAGGCGCCCCAAGCCCTCGGGTAAACCCATGCCTCAACAGTCATTCCGTTTGTGAATCGCAGAGCCGGCGAGTCTGGTACCAGGACCGATCCACTTCCATCGAAGTCAAAGGCCTCGCCAACCTTGCCAGGCACAAACGTAGCTCCGCCGCGCAACGTTCCATTGTTCGTTCCTACCCGGTCATTGGCGTTGCCCTCTGCCGACCACCAAGCGACCAGGCCAGTCGGAGTCAGGACGCAATCGGCTGCCCAAGCCCGAAACGGAGTCAATTCACAGGAGAGGAGCAACACCGCGCAACTTAAAATGGCTGTGCGAATAGCTCGTTGGATTCGTTGGCCGTGTGGTGCAGGAATAGCCAAGCCGGAGAAGGACAATGTATTCTTCATAATTACCTTTCGTTGAATTGCTAGCCACCAAAGACCATAATAGACAGCGGCTGAACGATTACAAGGCCAATTCTACGTCAAGAACCAAAACACCTGACTCCTTCGTGCCACTGACAAGCACGACTTGCAGGTTCATATACACATTTTTAAGAGGGGTCGGGCACGCCCCGTTGCACCCGCTGCAAGTCCGGCAGTTCGCCTGGCGTTGCCAATTGTGGCCGCGCCTTATAAACCATCTCAGCACCGGGACCCCACTTCCAGCACTCGACATGCCCGTCCGTAAAAGAAAGCACCCCGCCTTTGCTGTGGCGGTTCGCGGGTAGGTTTAGCCATGCGGATGATTCCGGCCGACCCGGAGGGTAGAAAGCAAACAAACCGTCATCAACGCAACCCTCGTTCTCACAAATGAACGCGAACAGCTCCGATGAGCGTGCGAGTTGAAATCCCTTCTGCTTGTTCCACTTGGAATAGGGGCCGTTATCATTAGCCCCGAGGAACCCACCCAGGGAATAACTTCGAACACGGGGCGTGCTACCATCTTTGGCTTTGGCGAGATCGGCTGGGCAGCGATAAATACCCGCCGAAGGATGGTAGGGCCACTGCACACCGCGTTGGAGGTTTGTTACTGTGACCTCCCGGGCGCTTCCGACCACCCAACATCCGGGGAGCGACCCGGCATTGTCACCGGCATTCCCATCCCATAGATTGGGCGGCATCCAATCGCCGTTGTCGCCCATGTACAGGTGCCAACCGTTTGCGAGTTGCTTCAGGTTGTTCACACAAACAATCCGCTGGGCTTTGGCTTTGGCCCGGCTCAGAGCCGGCAACAGCAAAGCGGCGAGGATTGCTATGATGGCGATCACTACCAGCAGCTCAATCAGGGTGAAAGCAAACACTGCCTCGGACAGAGGCTGGGCTTCAGGCCGCCTAATCGGGCGCTTCATGGTAATCTTGGCATCGCGCCGACTTTGTTGCCAACACGATCAACGACATTTTCATACTGCTGGTCAATGCCGGATTTGTCAATGATCATTGTGACTAGTGGGTGCCGGCATTTGGCGAGCACCCCCCCCTGCTGCGTCAAGCGCAGCCGATTGACTGCTCGGCGGCAGGCCCTAATAAATGACTTGTGGCCCGAGTTTGTGAGTGATGGAATAAGAATCAACGAATGAAATACTTTCAGAAGTTCGCACACTATTTACCTGCGTATCGCGAGGAATTTGCACGCATCGAGGTCAAGTCATTGCTTGAGATTGGTGTGCGCGATGGAGGGAGCCTGCAGTACTGGAGGCGGCAATATCCAGATGCCGAGGTCACCGGCATAGACATTGATCCGTCGTGTATTGAGCACGAGGAAGACCACATTCGCGTATTCATTGGTGACCAAACCGACCGGGAGTTTCTATCCAAAGTTGCGGCCGAGCGCGGGCCGTTCGATGTGATTGTGGATGATGGCGGGCACAAACCTCGTCAGCAGCAGATATCGTTCGAGACATTCTGGCCGCATTTGCGCTCACCGGGATGCTACTGCGTGGAGGATTTGAACATGGGTTACTGGGTCAGTTACTCGGGCCTGCGTGCATTTAGCGGCGGCTTCATGAGCTACGCGCATCAACTTACGCACCTCCTGAATGGCTATTGGCATCGGCTGCACCCATCGTCCTTCTGGCATCGGACGCCGGCGATGACCCACGAACTGACAAAGGTAACCTTCCGCGACTCAATCGTCTTCGTCCACAAAGGGGAGCATAGGACGCCGATCACCGTGGCGAATGAGAGAGAATTGTGAGCAAACACATTGCGTGCTGCTCACCACGACGAAATAGGAACGCAATAGTGCGTGCCGCTCCAGACGGGCTCCGTCCGATTCGCCCAGGCTCCTTATTGCGTTGACTACGCCCTCAGGCACCGATGCGCGGCTCGGGCAGAGGAATGATGAATTTGCCCTTAAAGCCGCGCGCCTTCAGCTTGGGCATTAACTCGTCAGCAATGTGCCAGGACAGAAGCATGGCGTACTCGGGCTGATCTTCAAAAAGGCGCGCTTCGTCCACCACCGGAATCTTCGTGCCGGGAATATACTTGCCCACCTTGTAGGATCCTTTGATTTCCAGAACACAGTCGAGTATGCCGTCATCCAGGCCCACGTAATTGATCAGCGTGCTGGCGCGGGAAGGGGCGCCCACGCCGTAGATGCGGCCGCCGTTCCGCTTGATATCGCCCAAGAGGGAATAGAGCGCAAGCTTGCTATCAACCACATTCTTCTTGAATGCCTTCAGCTTCGCTTCCGTCAACTCGCGGCTTTCCTCCGCCAGGGTGGCAGCCACCGATTCGCGAACCGGGTATTTGCCTTTGCGGGCCGCGTAAACCCGGATTGAGCCGCCATGGGTGGGAATCCGGCGGGTGTGAATAATCTCAAGCCCATGCATTTCGAGCAGGTACTTGAGGGCGGTAACCGAGTAGTAACGCAGGTGCTCGTGGTAAATCGTGTCATACTGCAGCGTCTCCACGAGGGGCAGCAGATAGTGGGACTCAGAAATGAAGATGCCGTCCTCGTCGAGCAGCTCAAGAATGGAATCCACGATTTCATGAACGTCCTCGATGTGAGCAAACACGTTCGTGGCGGTAACCATGCGCGCTCTGCCGTGAGCGGCCAGGGCAACCTTCACCGCGGCACGGTTGAAGAAGGAAATCTGGGTGGCGATGCCGCGCTCGATTGCAAGTTTGCCGGCGTTGGTCGGCTCAATCCCATAGACGCGGCAAAACCGGGTGAAGTTGCTGAGCAGGGTGCCGTCATTAGACCCGACATCCACAATCAGATCCGACGGCTTCAAGGGGTATAGACGTTCCACCTCGGAGGAGAGTTCGGCAAAGTTCTCCCGCAGAATCTTAGTGGTGCCGCTGGTATAGGGATAGGTCGGGGGGAAGAGAATCGCAGGGTCAACGATCAGTCCAATCTGGACCAACTGACATTTCCTGCACCGCAAAACCTCGGCTGGGTAAGCTGGCTGCTCGGCTGGCCGGCTCCCGATCGCGGGCATCGCGTTAACCGGGGGCAGGTAGCCGATGAAAATGACACTTTCGAGGTCGGTTGAATCACATACCTGGCAATGATCCACTACCACGCTGGAGTTGGTGCCGGCGGCAAGCTTCTTTTGTCTTATCATGTTGTGTTTTAGAGTTTGCTGGGTTTCAAATGCGCATTTTCGTCATACCATCGCACGGTTACATTCAAGCCGTCGGGCAACGAAACCCTGGGTCCGAAGCCCAGCCCCCGGACTTTGGTAATGTCGGGGCAGCGCCGCAAGGTGCTGCCGGGACAGAGAGCGCCAGGCACGACCGCAATATCACGACCATAACAG
>Ga0118677_10009864_pt1 | contig 13219 bp, 11 predicted proteins | sample AliMusrvi5mmetaG_FD_86154 | JGI IMG/M metagenome (GOLD analysis project Ga0118677, IMG submission 86154)
GACAAGTCCGGGTCGTGCGTGTCCTGCTTGACGCTCAAGACGCCGGCCACGTCGTGCAGTTGCTCCTTGTCATCCGTGAAGATCCGAATGTCGTCGCGCGCCCGCGTGATCGCCTCGAACGCGCTTTCTTCCGTGTTTTTCTCGTCCACGTTCCGGACGATATGCGCCGCGCGCACCTGCTCCGGCTCTTCGAACTGCTCTCGGTTCTTCAGATAAAATGCGACCACATCCTTGTGCCGCGGCCGCGAAGCCGGACTCGTGATCTTCTGAATCAGCCGGTCCATCCGGAGCTGCATTTCCGCTTCCGGCGTGCAATCCTCGGGCTTTTCCAGAGGTTCGGGATCGCGCAACGCCGCCTGCCGCAGCAGCGCCGCCTCGATCAGATTCTCCTCCGCCCATTCATGGGCTCGCGTGCGCAGCGTGGCCGGATCTTCCCCCTGCATCCGCTCCGCCATCAGTTTCAGAATGGCGGCGGCTTCGGCCTGAATCGCGGCTTCTTCTATGGCCTCGCCGTTGACGAGGATTGGGTGCAGGACAGGGGGCATGATGGCGATTGTATCCCCCGTGCCAAAACTTCAGCGCCGGAAACGCGGCAGCACGATCAGCAAACCGCCATAGCAGACCAGGGACACGGCCAGTGCGGCAGGACCGCTCTGCCGGAAATCCTGCAGCGCCAGTTTCAGCGCGCCCAGGGCCACTGCGGAATAACTGATCCACAGCAGTTCCGCGCGGCCGGTCCGCGCATGCAGGAAGCCCGCCGCAAGCGCCACCATGCAGGTCACCAGCGTGCGGGAACTCGCGAGGATTGCCGCGCCAGGCCTGCCCGAAAGAATCACCAGCGTGGCCACTGCCACCACAGCCAGCGCCGCCGGGACCGCTCTAAGCGGAGCACGTTCGTCTCCGCACAACGCATAAGCGGAGACGGCCGCCAGGGCGAACACCCACAACTCCGGCCCCGCGGGGATCAGTCGCGCCCCGGTGAACGCATCGGCGAACGCCCGCGGTAATCCGCTCGCCACGGCGGCTGCGGCCAGGTAAAGCGCACCGTGCAGCCGCAGCGTCGGGCGTGCGGCTCCGGCCAGCATGGCCACCACCGCAGCCGCGCTCCAGACGACACTCAACAGCGCATCCGGCAGGATCAGAAAGGATGCCGTCAGTCCCAGCGCCAAGCCCCATCCCGCGAAGACCTGATGGTTGCGGGATCCCACACCGAAGCGCAGAAACGCCGTGAAGTAAGCCCCCGCGCCAGCCAGCGCACAGACCACACCGATCAAAGGCGCCGCTCCGCCCTGCGTCGTTTGCAGGATTCCGGCGATGGCAATAAAACAGGCCACTCCACACTGCAAAGTCCCGAACACGCCGGCGTCTTTTCGCAACGTCACCGTGCGCCAAACCAGACTTCCGGCGTAAATAACGGCAAGCATCGCGAACAGACCTGCCGCCGCCATCGGACCCACGCCCTCGTAGCCCTCCGGAACCCCGCCCCGCCGGCTCGTCAGAAACAGCACCAGCCAGACCGCGAAATCGGCCGCCGCAGCCACCGGCCCCCGCAGCGCTTCCACCCGGATCTCCACCACCCGGATCTCCACCACGCAGGCAATCCCCAGCAGCGCCGCCGCGAAAGGCAACAGGCTTCCGGTCCGGATCATCAGCGCCAGCGCCGTCAGCACCGCCGCGGACGTCGTGACATACGCGACAATCCCGTGATCGCGCCAGCACACCAGACCCGCGAACGCGACCAGCACCGCCGCGGTCGCCACCGGCGGCAGCACCTGAAAACTGACCGTCGCCTCCCACAACAACGGCGCCAGAATCAGCGCGGCGGTAATCCCGTACGTCGCCGCGGCGATGCCCTGCTTCCCCCGGCTCCGCACGCCCAGCAGCAGCCACGTCGCCGCATAGAGAATTGCCGCCGTGACCACCAGCAGGCGCGGCACGCTGCCGCCTTCCGCCAGAGCCCGCAACAGGTAAGCCCCGGCCAGCCCCAGTACCGCGCGTCCCGCCACCGGCACAGGATTGGAGAGAGCCAGCCCCGTTCCTGCGAACGGCGCTTCCTGCAAGGGCATTACCGCGGCCATGGGGACTTGGACAGTGTGGTGCTCCAGCGCCTCCACCCGCCGTTCCAGTTCGTGGATTTCGTCGAGCAGTTGCCCGATATCTACCGGTTCACCCTCATGTGGTTTCATGTTGTTGCCACGGTGGCAGCAGCTTCGCCAGCACGTAGAGAATGCCGAGCGGCATCAGCGTCAGCACAATCGCCGTCCCCAGCCCCTCGCGTGAACCGAGCTGCAGTTTATAAGTTGTGTACCCCAACAGACTCTTCGAGAACAGTTGTCCGCCAATTACCACGTTCCAGCGCATCGCGAAGATGCCCACCAGCGTCAGACATCCCGCAATCGCGTAGATCCGCTTCCGCACGGGCACCGCCAGCTTCACCACCTGCGTCACGCCCAGCAGCAGGATCGGCGTCAGCGTGCCCAGCAGAATCTGCACAATCACGTGCGGAATCCACAGGCTCGTGTGCACCATGAAATCGAGGCTCCGGAACGATTCGTCGGCTTCATAAATACGATGGATCAGATCCAGCATCTCCAGACTGAAATCCACGATGAAGATGTAAAACAGATACGTCGCGATCGCGTCCACGCACTCCACGCTGACCGCGAAGCCCCGCAGTTTCGTGAGCGCCATATACAGCAGCATCACCGCCGCAATACCCGACACCATCGCCGAAAAGATAAACACCACCGGCATCAGCGGGCTGCTCCACCATGGGTTCGCCTTAATCGACCCGAAAATGAAGCCCACATAGCCGTGCAGCAGGAAAGCCGACGGGATGCCGATGATCGTAATCACCCAGCCCACCCGCTCGTCGATATGCAGCGCGCGCTCGGAAATATTATCCGAACCGAGCGTCATGATCTTATAGATCACGCGCAGGAATCCCGTGCTCGATCGCGACAGCAGCACGATGTCCCGCCGGTAATCGAGCCAGATCTCCAGCACCAGCACCACCATCAGGTACCAGAGATAAACGAAGCCGAACATCGCCATCGCCGACGACCGGTGCGGCGTCAGATACATCTCGAGCGAGCGCTCCGGATGCCCCAGATGCAGTTGCAGCGGCAGCGGCGCAACCAGCAGGAACGACAGCGCCGTCAGCAGCGCCAGCCGGTACGTCGGCTTCACCGCTTCCACGCGGAAGACACGCTCGAGCGACGCCAGAATAAACGCGCCCGCCACCAGGCCCGTCAGGAACGGATAGAGCACGATCAGGATGCTCCACTGCAGGTCGATCTCGTTCGGATAAATGAAATTGTGCATACCGGCTCCTTAACGGACCGCCCCGTCGAGATTGGCGTAGAAAGCCTTCGCGCCCGTCGCCATCTGCGGCTTCAGCACCTGCACGCTGTGCTTCTTCATGAACTCGTGGATCGGGTCATTGGGGTTCTTCAGATCCGCCAGCATGCGCGACGACGTGGGGCACGCCTCGCAGCACGCCGTCGTCAGGCCCTTCGTGATGCGGTGATAACAGAGCGTGCACTTCTGCGCCACGTTCTTTTCCGGATGGATGAACCGGCAGCCGTACGGACACGCCTGGATGCAATAGCGGCAGCCGAGACAGTACTTCTCATCCACCAGCACCACGCCGTCCGGAGTCGTGAACGTGGCGCCCACCGGGCAAACCTGCGTGCACGGGGAATCCGCGCAGTGGTTGCACAGCTTGGGCACGAAGAACTCTTTCACGCTGGCCGGAAGCGTCCCGGGCCGGGCGGGGAAGCCGTCCCGGCCGCCGTTGGGCGAATCGACGATCGGCTCTTCCATGTGCTGGTCGTCCACCTGGTAGCGCTCCACCCACGTCCGGAAGAAGCCTTCCGGAACGTTGTTCTCCGCCGCGCAGGCCCGCACGCAGTTGCCGCAGCCGATGCACTTATCCACGTCGATCAGCATGGCCCACCAGTGATCGGCAACCTTGTAATTCGGCGACGCTTCCGGAGCGCCGGCCAGAACGCTTTCCCACGCCACGGCGGCCGCGCCCGTGAGCGTAATGAAGAAGCGGCGGTTCATGTTCATTTCTTATCTCCGATGTGCGGGCTGTGCGGCGTATGGCACGTATTGCACGGCAGGCCCTGCGAGTGTTCGGCGCTCACCACGGCCGGAAACCACTTCGGCTTCGCGGTGTTGGCTTCATGACAACGCGCGCACAACACGGCGGTATCCGGCAGCGCGGGCTTGATGGATGACGGATCTTCCGCGTGTTTCCCCTGCGGACCGTGACAGGCTTCGCAGTTCACGCCCGCATGCTTACCGGCCTTCTTGATCTCCAGCACATCCGCATGACACGTCTCGCAGGTCTCATGCCCCGCGTGGATCACGGGCAGTGCCGCGATCTCTGTAATGGAATCCGCGCGATAGTGGCCGTATTGGCCGAAACTCTTCGGGACGAACCAGGCACGAAAACAAAGGAAGAGCGTAATCCCCAGCAGAAAGACGCCCGCCACCCGAACCAGGTGCTCCGCGTCTTTGAATCTGTTCATAGACGGCAGAACCATTGCATTCGCGCGGCCATGCGCGGCAAGGCCGTGTTTTCAGGTGTTTCGGTGAGCTGGAAGGTGTTTGCCGCTTAACCCCCGGCGCGGTATGCCGAACCGGTTGCGCCAAATGGCGCAGCGCACGAACCCGGCTCTATTTCGCCTTACGCGCCAGTCCGAGCGCCGTGGCCTGCGGGGATGGCACGTACTCCATCACCACGCCCTGCGCCCGAAGCTTCGCCGTCAGCGCTGCCGTATCGATCTGCTGCACGGACGTCTTCCCCTCGATCGCCATCTTCGCGGCCACCCCCGCGGCCTGTCCGAGGATCATGTACTGCGGCTCCATCCGCACCGACGAGTACGCCACATGGCTCGCCGAAAATGCCACCGGCACCAGCAGATTCGTCGCCTCCGCGCGCCGCGGCAGCAGAATCCGATAAGGGATCTGGTACGGCTTCACCGCCACCTGCATATCGCCCTCGTTTCGCACGAAGCCATCCGCCGCCAGCACTCTCTGCACGTTGTGCGAATCGCTGTTGTACGAGCCCATGCCGATCGGATCCGGCTTCGTCAGTTCGGTCTGCAGGTCCTGCTGAATCATCACGTACTCGCCCACCATGCGCCGGTCCTCGCGAATATAAAGCTGACGCGGCCAGTGATCCGAGTCCGTGAACTCCTGCGCGCACAGTCCCCACGTGTTCATCTCCGCGCGCAGGGACGCCGGCAACTGCGGATCGTTCGCCAGAAAGTAGAACAGCCCGGCCGTGTACTGCTTATGCTCCTGCCAGATGCGGTCGCGCTCCGCATAAGAGGCATTCGGATACGTCCAGCTCGCCCCGATGTAATCCGTCGAAAACGCTCCGTTGTTATTGATATCCGTAGTGCCGTTCGGAAGATGTCCGATGGAAAGCAGCGTCGCCAGCGCCGGAACTTTGCCCTCGGCCTTCGTGCGCGCGGCGACCAGACGCGCCAGCAGTTCATAACGCCGCGGATCGTACTTGTCCGGTTTCGCGAAAGGCACGCGGTCCGCCGCCTGCGTGAAACACATGCGGAAGTTGTACGCCTGCACGGCCTTATCCGCCGAGCCCGCCGGCGGCAGTTTCGCGCCGCTGATTTCCGGCAGCCCCGCGCCCGGAATATCCACCAGAAACTGATGGAACGGCGTGCGCTCCCGGACGCCGGCCAGCGGCTCGCCATACTGCGCGCTCGCTTCCCGCCCATAAGTCCACGTGACGCCCGCCTGCGCCATCAGATCGCCCTCATACGTGGCGTCCATGAACACCGCCGCCGTGAACCGGTCGCCGGCCTCGGTATCGAGCGAGACCACGCGCGTGCCTTCCTTCGCGACGCCGTCTTTTTCCCGCAACCGGGCCCTCTCGAACACCGTCACGCCCGCGCCCCGCAGCATCTCCCGGAAGATCTGTTCGGCAACGTGCGGCTCGTGATACCAGGAAATGTCGTTCGAGAACTGGCTCACCTGGTAATAGCGGCCCACGCGGTAATAAAACTCCAGAGCATAGCCGCCAATGACCTGTTTATTGCCGAAATCCGTATAGCCGAGCCCGCTCGATACCATCCCGCCCAAATGGCTGGTCGGCTCGAGTAAAGCGGTCCTGAGTCCTTCCCGCGCGGCGGAAACCGCTGCCACCACCCCGCCCGCCGTGCCGCCGTAAACGACCACATCGAAAGGCTTCGTGGCGGCGCCGGCCGTCAGCGCCGCGCAAAAGAACACCAGGACCGCGCGCATCTTAAACCGAGTACACTCTGCCGCGATGCAGCCCCAGCAGGATCTGCACCAGCCGGTGCCCGATCAGCTCATGCAGCGTCAGCAGTTCTTTGTTCGCCGCGAAGATCTCGTCCGGATTGTCGCTGCTCACCCCGGAACCGGCCTTCAGAGCGTCCGTCGCCTGCTTCATGATGCTGTCTTCCATCACCTCGCCGGCCATCTCCCACAACGTGATGAAGCGATCCACCGCCGTCGGGAAGCTCACTTTGAACACCCCGAAATTGCTCGTGGTGCGTGGCGGCTTGTAGTCAAGGTTGAACGGGCCGTTGAAGCCATGGCTCCGCAGCAGCACCAGAACATTCAGCCAGTCGAGCGGATTCACCAGACCCACCGCGATATCCACGTCGTGCTTCAGCCGGTAGCCGTCGTTGATGTCGAAGTGCCACAGCTTGCCGGACGTCAGCGCGCGCGCCAGCGCCGCCCGCGGAGCCCCGCCCCACATCAGTTCGTGCAGATACTCGGGATTCAGCCCGACCATCTCCGGATGCGTGAGCATCCCGGAACTGATCCAGCCCAGCATCGCGTCGCTCGTCGGCAGCAGGATCTCAGCCTGTGGTTCGAACGGCTTCGCCTCCATGCAGTGCTTCAGCGTCGGCCGGCCATACTTCGCCGCGACCTTGATATCGTGTTCGCAGGCCGCGTTGAGCGATTCCGCGTACCACTTCAGAGTCTGCGTCTCTTCCACCGCCCCCTGAATCTGATAGCCAAGCGAGCCGGGCCAGTAAACCGCGAATTCCGCGCCCAGTTCATGACCGATTTCCACCGTGTTGCAGACGCGCCACGCCGCATACTTCCGGATCTCGGGCGATTCCGCCGCCGGACTCGCGGCGAAGACGGCGTGATGGAACGTCTCCGTCGTGACCATCGAGCAACGCATGCCCGCTTCGGCCAGCGACGCTTTAATCCGGGCGACAATCTCATGCTGCCCGTCTTTGCCCAGCGCCTGCGCCGGAATCACGTCCGTGTCGTGAGTGGCCCAGCAGGGAATACCGATTTTCCCGTACTCGCGAATCACTTCCTCGAAGGTGACCGGCGTCCGCGTGGGAGCGTGGAACAGCGCGTGGCCTTCGTAAGCGCCGGCCCACTGCGGACCGGAAATGTAATACTTGCGGCGAGTCTCGGGCGAGTAAGCGCCGCCACATGCGTCTGTGAGGCGCGAGACGAGAGATTGCTGTTGATCGGGTGGGACTGGAGGCATCTTGAGTGAGGATATCAGCATCGCCTCACCCCGAACGGACCCACATCGCTGGCATGCAATGTTAGACTGACTGATTGTCTGGAGCATATTCGCTCGCGCGGGCCGGACACTGGTTTCTCCACTCCGGCATTCAGAATCCGACTGGTGGCGTCGCCCGTTTCTACCGCGCGGACCTTCAAAAAAACAAGCCGGTTTCCACCGAAATCACCGGGTACACGGCCAGCGCGCTCGTCTTTCTCCACCACGTAACGGGAAATGAAGAGGTTCTCGACCGCGCCCGGCTGACCGCGGCGTTTCTCTGCGACCACGCCTGGGACCACGGCCTGCAAACGTTCCCCTTCGAACATCCCTCGCCCTCCGGCGTCAGCGAGCACCACAGCTACTTCTTCGATTGCGGCATCATCGTGCGCGGTCTCGTCTCGGTCTGGCGCGTCACCCGCGAAGATCGCTTTCTCGACATGGCCGTGGCCGCCTCGCGCGGCATGATTGCCGACTTCCACTCCGGCTCCGACTTTCATCCGATCCTCGAACTGCCGGCGAAAAACGCCCTTGCGCGGTCCGACCAGTGGTCGCGCATGCCGGGCTGTTACCAGACCAAGTCCGCTTTGGCCTGGTGGGAAGTGGCGGAGATCACCGGTGAAGCCGCGCTGCGCGACGCCTATCTGGAAATGCTGGACCAGGCGCTGCAAAGCTATCGCGACTTCCTGCCCGGCGCCGCGGACCGCCTGCGCGTGATGGACCGCCTGCACGCTTACAGTTATTTTCTGGAAGCCATGTATCCCATGCTCCACCGCGCCGAATGCGTGGACGCCTACCGTTTCACGCTCGATGCGGTCAGCCGCTATCTCCGCGACATCGCGCCCGATTTCGCGCGGAGCGACGTGTACGCGCAACTGCTGCGCGCGCGTGTTTACGGGGCTAAAGTGGTTCCGGTGAATCTTCCCGCCGCGCGCGAAGAAGCAATCGCGCTGGCGGGATTCCAGGCGCACACCGACGACCCTCGCACCGATGGCGGCTTTCTCTTCGGACGCCTCCACGGGTCACTCGTGCCGCACGCGAATCCTGTCTCCACGGCATTCGCGATACAGGCCCTCGAAGCGTGGCGCGCGTTCGAAGAAACAACGGAAGCCGGAGTTGAAGATCCGTGCCGGCTGCCTCCCATTTGACGAAAGTCGCGGTCGTCTTCGCCTCGGGCATGGCGGAACAAAACCGCGTGCTGATCGATCGCTTCGCCGCGGCGCACCCCGAACTGCCCCTCCACGTCGTCGCTGAATTCCAGCCGCATCGCGGCGAGTGGATCCCCTGGCACGTCTTGCGCCCCGCGGAGGAGAACCTTTCCTCCATCCGCGCCGCGCTGGCGGGCTGCAAGATCGAAGCCGCCGCCATGGCGCTGGCCCAGGGCACTGCATTGGGCGAAATGCGTACCGCGGCGCTGCGCCTGGCGCGACGCTCGCTCACCGCGTTCGATGAAGACTTCCGGGAAGTCCGCGGCGCGGGACTGCGTCTCTTCGAACTGCGCGGCAAAGCCGGCAATGCCTCCGCGACCGCCGGTCGCTGGTTGCGAAAACTCTCGCACCCGGCCGAAGGCGAGATCCCCCTGCGTGCCCGCCTCGCGCAATTCAAAGGTCTCACCGCCAACCGGCTCCGCCGCGCCGGCCAGGAAAAATCCCTGCCCGCCGCAAAGACCACGCCCGGAATCACCACGCCCGGAATCACAGTCGTCGTCCCGAGCCGCGACGGCCGTGAACTCCTGGCCACCATGCTGCCGGCCCTGTTGCCACAACTGACGCGCGGCGAGATCATCGTCGTCGACAACGGCTCGTCCGACGGCACCGCGCAGTGGCTGCAAACCGCGTATCCCGGCGTCCAGGTCATTCAGAACCGCACCCCGCTCTCCTTCGCGCGCGCCGTGAACGCGGGCATCGCCCAGGCCCGCTTCCATCGCACTCTGCTGCTCAACAACGATATGGTGGCGGAACCCGGCTTCATCGCCGCCGATGCCGCTGCATGGCGGATCGGTCCGCATTGCATGAATATGATCGGGTCCAGTCCGTCACGACGGATCGGGGTCGCAGTCAGTCCGAGCACGCACCGCGACCGCACCTGCCTCAGCAGTTCTCCGAATGATACGGCAGAGACGTGATGACACTCATCGATGATCACCTGGCCATAGACAGCGAGGAAATCGGGAAGGTCTTCCCGTCGCGAGAGCGATTGCATGACCGCGATGTCTACAATCCCCGAGACCTTGTTCTTGCCGCCGCCGATGAGCCCTACCCCACCCTCTTCCAGTTCGAGAAACTGACCGAGTCTCTCCTTCCATTGTCGAAGGAGGTCTGTCCGATGGACCAGGATAAGAGTACTTACCTTCCTTCGGGCTATCATCGCCGCGGCGACCACGGTCTTTCCGAATGCGGTAGGGGCCCGGAGCACGCCGATATCGTACTGTAGGAGTGCTTCAATCGCCACATCCTGATCAGGTCGCAGTGTGCCGACAAATAAGGCCCCAATGGGCCGGCCGTCTATTCGCTCATCGGTGATATCCAAGGCGATCCCATTGTCTTCGAGCAGGCCGACAAGCGTATCCCGGCAGCCCCGTGGCAAGGCGATATGGCGAGGGAAGTTCTCGGCGCAGCCGATGATCCTCGGTTTGTCCCATACCGGCAAGCGCAACGCTTGAGCTTTATAGAACTCCGGATTCGGGAAAGCCGCCAAGCGGATGACGCGATTCAGAAGCGGCTGAGGCAAGTCCTCTTTCTTGAGATAGATTCGATCAGCAACAACGATATCCAGCGATGCGGGAAGAGAGCCTGGAATTCCAGTCGAAGGATGCAGCCTGGGCTTCCAGGGTTCCTCCCCCTCCCCGTATTCGAAGGCTACATCGAGCGGGTCTCCTTCGGGCACGATACTCTCGACAATGCGGCTGATCGCATCGGTGGGCATCGGCTCAAGTGAAGAGAGATAGCCCCACTGATCGGGGAAGGGGACGTAATCATCGTCGACGAAAACGCTCCCACCCCGCTCCCTCGCCTTTTTCTGCAAGGGCAAGGCGATGAGGTTCCCGAATCCTCCCGAGGGCATCCGGTCCTGGTTCGGGAAGAGTCGATCGTAGCTCGAGAGCTCGAGCTGTCTTCGTCCTGCGCAGGTTTTGCTAATCAGGGCCGCCCCCAAACGCCGTGCCAGCGAAGCGACTACGGGTGCCGCAAAAAATATCCAGATATGTGCGCCTTTGCCGGATCGGGAAATCTCAAGCGCGCAGGGAACGCGGAAATCGCGGCAGGTCGCCACGATCGCCGCCGCGTCGTCTCTCCAATCGCCTTCGTCAAGATCCATGGCGAGAAGCCGGCAGGTATCATCCACGAGAAGGGGGTAAAGGCCGGCGACCAGCTTGCCAGCCAAGTGGTCATAGACGATTTGATCTGTCACAGGAACAAGCTTCCTATGACCGCAAACCGCGCATTTAATGCGGGGCTTGTCGCAGATTCCATCACGCCATTCATTCTCGCAGACCGGTGAATACCCCGATTTCCCCTGAGAGGATTCCCAGCGCCGAGCGAACACGTCCTGCCTGCCGCAGAAGAGGCGGCGGAACAAAGCTATTTTCCCCGGGGTCGAAAGCGAGGCAGATTCGTAGCCTGCCTTTGGTGCTTCTTCTCGAACTTGGATGGCTTCTTGCTTCCGGCCAAGCCAATCAATTCCATGGTCGGTCAGAAGGCTCTTAAGTCTCCTATTTTCCTCAAGGAGTCGCTCAAGCTCACTTCCGCCTTGACCCATCGGATCACCTCGATGCCAGGATGAAAAGCTTCATGGGCCTCATGCGAGGGCGACTTTGTTGCGGTATTTGCAGCAGTCGGCGATCGTCTTCTCGATTGTCGTAACCTTGACTGGCACTCCATCGATCCGCGTCGTCATGACGCCATAAGCAAGCGATTCCCCTCCAAATCGAGTAATACGTAGAGGCGGGTACCCTATCCGGGGAACCCAGGCCTTGCTTGCCAGCGCGATCTACACCTCGAAGGGAGCTTAGGTCGTCAGTTCGTGGTAACTGAGGGCGGAGAGAGCGAGTACCTGTATACCGCCCTGCAATATGGCGCAAATTGGCGGTTCCGAATAAGCTATCTCTTCACCTCCGGTCTGTCAAGCAAATCCAGGATATTTAATTCCCACAACCAGGTTTAGGTCCTTCGACTTTTGGCGAACAGCTTTTGGCGGGCTCTTTCACGTGCAAAGGGACGGAATAGAGTGGCAGGATGGAATATCAGCATAGACTGAGCCAGTGAGATAGGATGCGGGCAAATGCTTTTTCGAAGACTTACAACCTTTTGTTTGTCACGTCTATAATCTCATTGATATAATGCTCCTGAAAATCCAAGATAGAGGGAACAATGTCGGGATCAACTAACGTGGCGATACTGCGGATCGGTTGGTGCCCTGTGGCTAGACTGATCGATAGAAATTGTTATCATTGCTGGTGGACATGGTCATGAACGAGCGGTCTGCCGCTTGTCCTTTCTGCGGCATGGCGATGCCTATGTCAGACGCTGCCTCGCTCGCAGAAAACGAGCTTGCTTTCGCCTTCCACGACATGTTCCCCGTTTCGCCCGGACACACCCTGGTGGTCACGCGTCGCCACGTTCCCGATTTCTTTGCCTGCACCGCCGAGGAGCGAGCCGCCCTGCTGGAATTGGTGGAGCGTGTGAAGGCCATCCTCGACGGCACGTTCCACCCCGATGCCTACAATGTGGGATTCAACTCCGGCGAGGCCGCCGGCCAGACAGTCATGCATGTCCATGTGCACGTGATTCCGCGATACAAAGGCGATGTTGAAGATCCCCGCGGGGGTGTCCGTTCCGTACTGCCGGCAAAAGCGAACTACCTTCGGGGACGGGCAGAGATCCTCACCGATGGCGACAGGGGAGGAGGCTTCTTCCTCTCCCTGGCCCCATTGCTTGCTCGAGCCAACCGCATCGACGTCGTGGCTGCCTTCGTGCAGGACAGCGGCCTTGTTATTATTGCGCCGGCCGTGAAGGACGCGCTTGCGCGAGGCGCCCGGCTCAGGATCCTTACCGGCGACTATCTCGATATAACCCAGGTCGATGCCCTTCGCCGCCTTTTTGATTGGGCGTCGGCCAACGCGGCAGAACGTGATTCTGACAATGCGCTCCTCCGAGTGTCAGGGGATCTGGAAACTCGTGTGATCGAGACCACGATGATCCATGGGCGATCGTTCCATCCCAAGGCATGGATCCTCGAAGGCCCCGGCTTCGGTGCGGCCTTCGTCGGAAGCAGCAACCTCTCGCGGTCTGCCCTGAACGATGGCGTGGAATGGAACCTCCGGGTCGACCGATACTTGGACATGCCAGCCTGGGATCGAGTAGCGGAGTCCTTTGAACGTCTCTGGACCGCCGGCCGCAATATCGATGCCGAGTGGATAGCGGCCTATGCCGCCAGGGCCAGGGTCCGGCCCGCGCCGCCCCCACTCGCGGAGGTGGAGGCTGAAGGTCTCCTGTCCTTGCCTCCGCCGACAAGGCTTCAAGAGGAAGCGCTCGCCAGCCTGGAAATAAGCCGCCAGGAGAACCGCAGGCGTGCGCTCATCGTGATGGCGACAGGGCTCGGCAAGACCGTCCTCGCAGCCCTCGATCTCTCAGCCATCGCCAAGCGGACAGGCAAAGTTCCACAGGTGCTGTGGCTCGCGCATCGCCG
>Ga0118677_10011526_pt1 | contig 13216 bp, 15 predicted proteins | sample AliMusrvi5mmetaG_FD_86154 | JGI IMG/M metagenome (GOLD analysis project Ga0118677, IMG submission 86154)
GAGGCAAGCGCCACCCCAACGAGGAAAATAATGTGACGATTTACCCGAACAGTACAGTGCTGGGAGGCGAAACGGTCATTGGTGAGAACTCGACCATCGGCGGCAATGTCTTCCTGCAACACAGCGTTCCGGCGAACTCGCTCGTTTATTACGAGGAGACGCAGCTCCAAATCATGCCCAAGAAGAACAGGGAACCCATCAGCGTTCCCGGGGGTTCGGCCGTCGTTTCTGGCCGCTCTCTCGCTCCGAAAGGCGGGTTAGAACCATGGTGCGACTGGTCCATTTAGTCAAAAGCATGATGGGAGGGGTCGTTGGGCCCCTGTTTGCCCGTCAGGCCGACCCGCGCCGCGGGAACCTGCCCGAGACCACGGGGCGCACCGCGCCGCCCATGCTGCCGCAGGGGGACTTTACCGAAGCGGCTCTGGAAGCCTCCGCCCGCCACCTGCTGGCGGTGGTGGGGTGCCGCGCGCTGGCCCGGATGGTGTGCGTTCAGTGGAACAGGCGGCTGCGGACGACGGCCGGACTGGCGAATTACGCCCGCTGGACGGTGTCGCTGAACCCCAAGATTGTTCCCTTCGGGATGGAGGAAGTGGACCGCACGCTGCGCCATGAACTGGCCCACTTGCTGGCCCGCTACCGGGCGGGACGGCGGCGCATCCAGCCCCACGGGGCGGAGTGGCGGCAGGCGTGTGTCGATCTGGGGCTGGACGACGAGAAACGCTGCCACGAACTGCCCCTCCCGCGCCATTTCGTCTCGCGCAAAGTGGTTTACCGCTGCCGCCACTGCCATACGGAAGTCCGGCGCGTGCGCCCGTTCCGCCGCCCCGTGGCGTGCCTGAAGTGCTGCCGCGCGTTTAACCGGGGTTGCTACGACGACCGTTACCGGTTTGAACTCGTGGCGAAGCGGTAAGGGGGAAGACGCGGAGACGCGGGGAAGGGGAGACGGGGAGAAACAGAATCAGTCCCGCTCCATTAGCTTGACGGGAACCAGGAAGTCGAGCCGGGCTCCGCCGGAGGTGAGCGAATCCACATCCAACCCGGCGAGCGTCGCTTTGCGCATTCGCAATGCGCCGTCTTTGCCCGCCCCGAGCAGCGCGCCGCCCAGTTCGCTCAAGTCCGGCTCGTGACCCACGAGCAGCACGCAATCAAAGCGTTGGTAGGCGTGCAATTCCTCCAGCGCCGCCGCGGGCATCATCCCGGAGGCGAGGAAGGCGCACAGAATCAGCTCTGCCCCCAGTGCTTCGGCCACGATCCGCGCCGTCTGCTCCGTCCGCAGGAACGGGCTGGCAAGAATGAGGTCGGGTTGCAGGCCACGCTCCTTGCAGAAGCGGGCCACGCGCTGGGCCTGCTGGGTGCCTTTGGCGCTGAGCGGGCGTGCGTCGTCCGTGGACGCCCGGGGAAGGGCGTCGGCATGCCGGAGAAGCAAAAGCTGCATGGGGCGGGGAAAAGGGAAAATTCAGAAGCCAGGAAGCCAGGAAAAAAGCCGGTTTGTCTGCGAAACAGAACCTCTTGGCTTCCTGGCTTCCTAATTCCTCATGGAAGGAGGTTAGGCCATCACCATGCCGCCATCGACGGAAAGCGTCTGGCCGGTGATGTATTTGGCCTCCGCGCTGGCCAGGAAGGTGACGGCCGAGGCGATGTCCTCGGGATCGCCAAAGCGGCCCAGCGGGATCTGGGGGAGCACGGCGGTCTTGACTGCTTCCGGGAGCACATCGGTCATGTCCGTCTTGATAAAACCGGGGGCGACGGCGTTGACCGTGATATTCCGGCCCGCCAGTTCGCGCGCCAACGTTTTCGTGAGGCCCAGGAGGCCCGCCTTGCTGGCGGCGTAGTTGGCCTGGCCCGCGTTGCCCATCAGCCCGGCGACGCTGGAGATGTTCACGATCCGGCCGCTGCGCTGCTTGATCATCGGGCGCAGGATGGCCTGGATGAAGTTGAAGGCCCCTTTCAGGTTGGTATTGAGGACGGCGTCCCAATCCTCCTCGCTCATGCGCATGGCGAGGCCGTCCCGCGTGATGCCCGCGTTGTTCACCAGGATGTCCACCCGGCCGAAGTCCGCGAGGATTTTTGCGCCGGTGGCTTCCACGGCTGCCTTATCGGCCACGTCCACGGCGTAGGCACGGGCCGCGCCGGGGTGGGCGGCGTTGATCGCATCGGCGACTTTCGCGGAGTTGGCCTCCGAGCGGCTCACGCAGGCGACTTTGGCCCCGCCCTCGGCGAGACGTTTGGCGATGGATTCTCCGATGCCGCGTCCGGCGCCGGTTACAATGGCGATCTGATTTTCAAAACGGTTCATGAATGGGTATGCGTGGAAGGGGGCAAGGCTACCAACGCCCGCACCACCCCGGCAACCCAAAAGGGAGCGCCGTGGAGGCGTGGTAAAAAACCCGCATTTCAGACTTTAGATAAAATGCTTATGCGTGTAATAAATCATACTAATGAGCCGGATTTCTTTGAGCGCCCTTGTTTGGGCGGGCGTTTTGGTTGCTGCATTGCCGCGCATGGGCCTGGCAAATGCCCCGGCGGCGGAAATCGTCATCGACGTGGACGAGCAGGAAATGAAGCTGCTCCAAGCGGGGCAGGAAGTCGCCAAATTCCCGATTTCCACCTCCAAATTCGGCGTGGGGGACGACTTTCGCAGCTACAAAACGCCCACGGGCGTGTTTGAGGTGTGCGACAAGATGGGCGGCGCTCTCCCGCTCGGTGCGGTGATCAAAAAAGGAAAGCCCACCGGCGAAGTGCTCGCTCCCGACGCCCCGGGCCGCGACCCGATTGTCACCCGCATGATACGCCTTCGCGGGCTGGAACCGCAGAACAGCCACGCGCTGGCCCGCGGGATCTTCATTCACGGCACCCCGGAAGAACGGCGCATCGGCCAGCCGGTCAGCTGGGGGTGCATTCGGATGCGCTCCAAGGACGTTGCGGAACTCTTCAAGCAGGTGCCCGTAGGCACGCGCGTGGTCATCCAGGGCAAAGGCCGCACCGGCAGCCCGCTGGGGTGGCTGGCCCGGATCTTTGCGTAGCAGCTCGCTACTTCTTTGGATCTCGTTCCCAAGCTCCAGCTTGGGAACGCTCCTGTCTGCGAAGCTCCAGCTTCGTAAACCATGGCAGCAGGATCATTTCCCTCAGTGGGGTCGCCCTACCTCGGCGCGATGCTCTGGACCGTCTCCGGGCTCGGCAGCTCCCACGCCTTCCATTTGCGCAGGTATTCCTGCCACGGGAGTAGCGCGTAACACGGGTGCTCGTCCGCCCGCAGCCAGCGGATGAGCGATACCAAGTCTTGCTCCGCCATGGAGGTGCAGCCCCACGTGGGCCGGGTTTCCCCGCGCCGGATGTGGAAGAAAATCGCGCTCCCCGCACCGGCCACGGGCGGATCGGCGTTGTGCCGGATCTCCACCAGCCAGCGGTAGGCGAAATCGTTGTGCCGCATCTTCTCCTTCTCAAACCACGGGGGCGGATTGCGCGGGTCCACGCTCACAAAGCGGTTGTATTGCGGCAGCGCCGGGTCATCCACCCAGGCATCGGCGGCGGTGACGGTGTGGAAGGGGTAATCGGCCCCCTTGGGCAGGGCGGCGTCGTAGGTGTAAATGGTGCCGATGCGGAACACCCCGGCGGGCGCGCGGGCATCGCGTTCCTGCTTGTGCAGCCCGGTTTCCCCGGTGCCGAGCGCGCCGCGTCCCCACGCCAGCCCGTTTTTGCCCAAAAGCACCGGGATCGGCCCCAGCTGCGGCGTCCAAGTCCCCTCCGGGGTGCGCTCCAGGGCCAGCAACTTGCCGGAAGGGGCGTTCCAGCCCGGGGCGACGGTGACGATCAACTGGCGCACGCCGGGGTCCAGCGCCGAGCCCGCGTGAGCCGCGAGCGGCAGCAAAAGCGCGCAAAGAGAAAAAAGAAGGGGGATTCGCATGACCGCCTAATCAAAGCAAGGAGGGCGCGTTGCGCAAGCCCAAGGAAGGGTATTTTTGAGGGCTTGAATCGCATCCGCTTGCGGCATAGCGTCCGCTTATGGCTTCCCCCGCTCGCCAGGTTCAAGGCATTACTCTCTTGGAACTTATTGTCGTGCTCGTCGTGATCGGTTTTCTTGCGAGCTTGGCTGTTCCATCGGTAACTTCCGGTCCCCCCCACGGCCACGCGATTCAGACTTTGAACAACGCGAGGCAAATCCACCTTGCAACCATGTCAATGGTTGCGGATGGACTGAACACCAACGACCCCGCACTTGGCTGGCCCGGCGACCTCAAGGCAAAGGGGCGCATTACCACGCTGTCGGATTATGTGAATCTTTTGGTGCGCTACGATTATCTAAAGCCCGGCGATTTGAAAATTTTCTCCGCTTTTGGGTACAAAGCCTATCCCGGCGGCACCCTAAGTTCGGGGAGCAATGGGGGGCTTTCCCCCGCGTTCACAGAGGAATATAGCGCGTTCAAGATGTATCTGGTCAAAGAGGCCGATCCCAAGGAGACGCTCTTTCTGGCGAGTAAAAACTTTACCTACAAAGAGGTGCCCAAGCCCGGCATATTAGAGCAAGCCTCCGACGTTTTTTCGGCGATCAAAAACGGCAACTTGCGCCTTAATGATTCCAAGGCCCAGCCGTTTGAAGGCAAATTTGTAGTCCTTCGCAAGGGAGGGGACGCGAGCATCTACAAGAAAATACAGCTTCAGAGCCTCCAGAACCTCCAGATGATCGGCAGCCTCCCCGGCGGTGGCACCGTGGAGCGCGCGGAGGACTGCCTGAACCCCGATCCAACCGCTCCCAATTAGCCGTGTTTTTTTGTCTCACGCAAAGACGCAAAGTCGCAAAGAAAGAATCTTCCCTTTGCGCCTTTGCGTCTTTGCGTGAGACCATTTCCGTTCCTTTGCGGTTTTCGCGTGGGTAAAATTGCGGTGCGCTTCGGGCTTGAAGCGCAATCATTTGAGGCATAGCGTCCGCTTATGGCTTCCCCCGCTCGCCAGGTTCAAGGGTTTGCTCTCAGAAAACTATTCGTTCCCTTCGCCACGATTGCCATCTTGGGAATCCTGGCGGTTCCTTTGGTGAAGAGTGCCCTTCTCAAACTCCAGATAGCTCAATCCCGGCAGAACGCAGGGAGCATCCACTTGGTGACCTCGGACATGGCAGTGGATGGGGAAAACCACAAGGACTCCTGCCTCGGCTGGCCGGGCGACCTCAAGGTAAAAGGCCGCATTGCCACCCTCGGGGATTTTGTGAACCTCATGGTGCGCAATGGTTACCTAAAGCCCGGCGATTTGGGAATTTTCTCCGGCCCCGGCTATAAACCCTACCGGGGCACGCTCACTTCAGGCAGCAACGGGGTGCTCGTCCCGGCATTTACAGACGAAAACTGCGCGTACAAAATCTATCTGGTCAAAGACAGCGACTCATCCAACACGGTTTTTTTGATGAGCAAGAATGGTGTCTTCGGGGACAAAGGCTTTGTGGTTGTGGATAAGGGTGGGAGCGCGAGATTCTTCACAAAAGCGCAGAACCTCCAACTCCCCGGTGGCGGCACAGTGGAGAGCGCGGAGAACTGCCTGAACCCCGGCCCGTCCGCTCCTAAGTAGCCGTGTTTTTTTAGTCTCACGCAAAGCCGCAAAGAAAGAGTCTTCCCTTTGCGCCTTTGCGGCTTTGCGTGAGAAAATTTGGGGGAGGCGAATATCGCAGGGGCGTGGGTAAAAATTGCACTCCCGCCGCAAGCGGTGTTAGGCTCCTCCCCGTGAACCAACGCCTCATCGCGGAGATCGGCAAAAGCCAGCGGTTACGCATCGTCAACCGGCTCAAGCGCACCCAGGGCTTGAGCGTCGGCGAACTGGCCGAGCTTCTCGGGATGAGCTACATGGGCGTCAAACAGCATTGCGTGGACTTGGAGCGCCTTGGCTACCTCGACACCTGGCGTCGCCCCAAAGCCGCCGCTCAGGTGGGTCGCCCCGAGATGGTCTACCGGCTCACCCGCAAGGCCCACGAGCTTTTCCCCTCCGTCTGCAACGAGCTGACGTTGCAAGTGCTGGAGGCCGTCCAGGCCCTCTATGGCGCGCTGGCCCCGGAGAAACTTCTTTTTATGGTCTTCCAGCGCAAAACCGACAGCTACCTGGCCCAGGTGCGCGGGGCCACGCTGCTGGAGCGAGCCCAGGCGTTCGCCGCCATCCGGGAGGCCGAAGGGTGCATGGCGGAGGTGGAGCAGGGGCCGGAGGGGATCGTGCGCATTGTCGAGCACCACAGCCCGCTGGCCGACCTGTTGGCCGCCTACCCGGCGCTGTTGCACCGTCTGGAGCAGGAGCTTTTTACCCGCGTGCTGGGGGTTCCTGTCAAACGCGAGCAGACGGACGTTTCCGGCCTTTACGCCTGTGTTTTCAGTGCAAGAGCATAGATTCACAGAGAAAACGCTTGCCATTTTCGGTGGAGTCCCTACCTTGCACCCCCCATGCCAAAGTCAATCGCACGTCGTAAGACGAAGAAGGCCGTGGCCAAGAGGTTTAAAATCACGGGAACGGGCAAAATCCTGCGCTCGCAAGCTGGCAAACGCCACTTGCTGCAGAGCAAGAGTTCCAAGCGCAAGCGCCAGCTTGCCAAATCCGCCCTCGTGGACAAAACCGACATGGCTCGGATTAAAGAGAACATGCCGTTCGCGTAAAAAACGCGCGAGCAGCAGCGTCCGCCCTCCTGATCCCTTGATGGGGTCTCATCAGCGAGCGAGGTCGGGCAGACGTAACAACCCATACAACAGCACGCTGAAAGAAAGGATATAACATGCCAAGAGCAACAAACGCTCCCGCTAGCCGCGAACGCCGCAAGCGGGTGTTAGACAAGGCCAAGGGCTTCCGAGGCCGCCGCAGTAAACTGTTCCGCTACGCGAAAAACGCGATCATGAAAGCGGAATACTGGTCGTACCGCGACCGGAAAGTCCGCAAGCGCACCTTCCGCAATCTCTGGATTTCGCGCCTCAACGCCGCTTGCCGCGCCAACGGAATCACCTACAGCCGGTTCATCGAAGGCCTCACCGCCAGCGACAACCAGTTGGACCGCAAGGTGCTCTCCGATATGGCCATCAACGACGAACCCGCCTTCCTCGTCATCCTCAAGAAAGCGCAAGCTGCCCTTGAGAGCAAGAGGGCGGCCAAAGTCGCTTAAGCAAGAGCGATTTCAACCCTTTTCGGCCAGCGGTGTGTCACGCACGCCGCTGGCCGTTTTTTTAACTCGTTACCAAGCTCCAGCTTGGTAATGTCTCACTTTCCGGTGGGGTCTTCGGGCGGGGGATTTGTCCCCGCGCACGACTTTCGAAGCTGGAGCTTCGAAGACAGCGGACGTTACTAATCTGGAGATTGGTAACGAGAGTTTTCCTGGCTTTCTCTTTTCTCTCTTCATCCTTCTATCTTCTTCCTTATGGCAGGTCTCATCATCCGTCCCCGCGCCCGTCTCTTCCATGGCCACGAATGGGTCTACTTCTCCGAAGTCCTCAAAACCTTCGGCACGCCGGTGGACGGCTCGGTCGTATCTCTCAAGGATGGCAAAGACCGCTTGCTCGGCTCGGCGATTTATAATTCCAAATCCCAGATCGTCGCCCGGCGTTTTTCCCGCCAGCGGCAGGATCTCGATGCCGATTTCTTTGAGCGGCGCATCCGGCAGGCCGTGGAATACCGCGAACGCCGGGGCGTCAACCCGCGCCTGGGGCGCATCGTTTGGAGCGAGAGCGACGGGCTGCCGGGGGTGATCGTGGACCGCTACGGCGACGATCTCGTGCTTCAGACGCTGACGCTGGGGATGGACCAGCGCAAGGAGCTGATCGTCGATGCTCTGCGCGCCGTTTGCTCCCCCCGCACGATCCTGGAGCGCAACGATGCGCCGATCCGCCGGGCCGAGGGCTTGGAGCCGCAGGTCGGCGTCCTCTGGGGCGAGACGCCTCCCGCCACCGTGCCCATTGAGGTGTTGGGGCTCCAGTTTGAGGTCGATCTGCTCCACGGGCAGAAGACAGGGTTTTACCTCGACCAGCTCGACAACTACGCGGGCGTCGCGCCATGGGCCGCGGGCAAGCGCGTGCTCGACTGTTTTTCCAACCAGGGGGCCTTTGCCCTTGCTTGTGCCAAGGCTGGGGCCGCCAGCGTCCGCGCCGTGGAGATCAGCGCCGATTGTGTGGAGCTGATCCGCCAGAACGCCGCGCGCAACGGGCTCCAGATCGAGGCCGTTGCCGCCAACGTCTTTGACCTCCTCAACGACGAGGAACGGGCGGGCGTGAAGTATGATCTCATTATCCTGGACCCGCCCTCCTTCACCAAGTCGAAGGAAAAGCTCGACGGGGCTCTGCGCGGCTACAAGGAGATCCACTTGCGGGCGCTGCAATTGCTGGCCCCCGGGGGGATGCTGGCCACGTTCTCGTGCTCCCACCATGTCAACGACGCCCTCTTCCGCGAAGTCATCGCCGATGCCGCTGTGGATGCCAAAAAGACGCTGCGCCAGTTGGTCCGTTTCGGCCAGGCCGCGGATCACCCGGTCCTCTTGAATTTGCCCGAAACGGAGTATCTGCGCGGCTATCTTTTTGAACTCGCCCCTGGGCGGTAGCCGCTCGCTTCTGGAGTGGCATTCCGTCCGCGCACCCTGTATATTAAAGCCATGATTGAAGACCGCCTGAAAAAACTGGAAGAGCAGATTGGTGCCAACGGGAATGTCCCGGAGGCATCGCGGGCCGAGTTGCTGCATCTGCTGGCGGAGCTGCGGTCGGAAATCGCGGAGCTTCCCAGCGCCCATGCCGACGACGTTCGTAGCATCGCCGCCTTTGCCGTGGCCTCCGCTCACGAGGCGACGCGGCTTTCCCCGAAACCGAAGTTGCTCAAAGCCGCGCTGACGGGGCTGACCGGCTCGGTGGAGGAGTTTGAAACGTCGCACCCCGATCTGGCCGCCACGTTGAACCGTCTCTCCGTCGTCCTCTCCAACATGGGGATGTAGTCCGGCTAGCGAAGGCAAAGCTGGCGCGTCAAAGACCCAGACGTTACCAATCGGGAGGTTGGTAACGAGGTCTTACTTAGGCTGCTGTCGCAGGGATTACCAGTTGGTAATCCAGGTGGCGAGGGGAGTGGTCCCGCTTTTTTTCGGGTCCACGGTGGTCCAGAGATCAAAGGTCGGATTGTAGCCGCCCACCTGGGTTCCCGCCGCAAGGGATGCGCTGCCGCTGCCTATCGTCGAATAACCGTAGATGTTGTGGAAGGGGTCTGCGATTCCCTTCACGGCTACCCCGGTAACTCCGACCGGAGAGGGGGGGTAGAGCATGTTGGGCTTGAACGGGAAATAGACTCTCCCCGCGGCTTTTTCCGCCGGGCTGACGACGCGGTCTGCATCGGTATCAGCGCTCAAGGCTTCGTAGAGAGCGAGAGACGCTTGTGGGTATTTTCCTCCATCGACATACGTTGCATTTATGTCCACCTGCGCATTCAGCTTGTCCGCAGCCATGTCAGACGAGGTGCCGGTGCTTCTCGGGTAATCCCCGTTGTCGATTTTGTAGGATTCCAGCGCGACCTCCAGCCCGGCGATTTCGGTCCGGGCACGGTCCATGGCCGCCTTTTTGTTGGCATACTCAACGGTGGAGAGCGTCAGCCCGGCGAGGAGGGTGATGATGGTGATCACCACCAGTAGCTCGACCAGAGTGAAAGCCCGCAATTTAAGAAGGAGGCGCTTCATGTGCGGCTAGGATTGGTTCTGCATCTGCTGAATGATGGAGATCAACGGCATGAAGAGGGCGATGACGATGCTGCCGACGACGAGTGCCAGGACGACGATCATGAGCGGCTCGAGCATGGCTGTGAGGCCCGCCACGGCGTTGTCCACTTCGTCATCAAAAACGTCGGCGATCTTCAGGAGCATGTTGGGGAGCTGGCCGGTTTCCTCGCCGACGTCGATCATGCTGATGACAAGCGGAGGGAATACGCCGCTGGCTTCGAGCGGGGCGACGATGGATTCACCTTCCTTGACGGCGTCATGCACTTTCATGATGGCGTCCGAAAGAACGGCGTTGCCCGCGGTGTCTTTGGTGATGTTGAGGGCCTGGAGGATCGGGACGCCGCTTTCCACCAGGGTGCCGAGCGTGCGCGTGAACCGCGAGATGCCCGATTTGCGCAGGAGGTCGCCGAGCATCGGAACATGCAGTTTCAGGCGGTCGAGCATGACGCGGCCGGCGGCGCTTCGGGCGAAAATCTGGTAGGCGATGAAGAGGCCCACGACGGTGCCGATGATGGAGAAGAAGTTCTCCTGAATGGCCTTGCTGATGCCGATGACGATTTGCGTCAATTCCGGCAAGGGCTTGTTGCCAAGCATGTCTTTGAAGATCTGCTCAAATTTCGGGACGATGAACACGAGCAGGAACCACATGATCAGGACGGCGATGACCAGCACGATGAGCGGGTAGGCCATGGCCGATTTGACCTTGTTGGCGACCTTTTGCGCCTTTTCCTGAAATTCCGCCAAGCGGTTGAGGACGAGTTCCAAAACACCGCCCAGCTCGCCCGCTTTGACCATGTTGATGTAGAGCTTGTTGAAAATCTTGGGGTGCTGGGCGAGGGATTCGGAGAAGGTATTGCCGCCTTGCACCGAGTCTGCCAGTTGGTTGATTGTCCGCTTGAGCACGGGGTCCCGTTCCTGCTTGGCCAGCACGGTCAGCCCGCGCAGCAGCGGCAGGCCCGCTTCGATCAGCGTGGCGAGCTGCCGGGTGAAGATCATGAGCGTCTTGCTCTTGACGGTCTCCTTTTGGAAAAGGGTGATGTTGCCCGATTTCTTGGCCGTCCCGGCGCTGGCGGCGGCCGGTTTGGAGGCCTTCTTGGCGCTCGTCTTGGCGCGAGGGCCGCCCTTCCCCTCTTCGACGACGCTGGTGGGGAAATAACCGGACTGCCGCAACTGGCCGATCGCTTCGTTGGAACTGGCGGCTTCGACGACGCCTACGGATTCGGTTCCGCGAGCATCCAAGGCAACATAATTGAATTTTGGCATAGGGGGAAAAGGACGTAAGAGCTTATCAAACTTGCTCAACCCAAAAGATGAGGGTGCGTTGCGGATTTGTCCAATGCGAACTGCAAGGGAAGGCCCTTGGAGAAGGGGGAGATAGGACGATTTTTTCTCCCGGTCCGGCCAAAGTAATTACAATGTCAGACATTGGGGCCAGGCTGGTTAGGCGGCCCGCTTATTTTTGGGTTCCGAAGACCTGCCGGATGGCTTCGAGATAACCCATTTTGTGGACGGTATCGGGCTCAATATAGCTGCCTTCTGTCCATTCGTTCCAGGAGTTGATGGTGACGATGCCGGGCTTGGTATGATGGACATCCAGGTGCCGTTTGGCCAGGGCGAGGGCATCGCGAAAGCGCTCCGGGGTATTCCCGCAGAGGGTGTTGGTGAAGGGATAGCCAAAGTTGCCATAGGGGTCGCTTTGGTTGGTGCGTGGGCTTGGGTCCCACCCCATCGACACATTGGGAAAGTAGGGTACGCCGTAGGCCGTGGCAGCGCGTTCGGCGTGGGCGTTGTAGATATCGCGGACGGCTTCGTACGGCGTCGCGAGGTCTGGAATCTCCGCGTGGTGAATCCAGACGTAGGAGGTGGCCGAGTCAAAACCGAGCTCGCAGATCAGGCTCTCCATGTTGGCCGGGACTTTTTCCCCCGGCAGAATCGGCGCGCCCCAGGCGACGGCGTTGAGGTGCAGGCCGGGCAGCCCGGCGGCTTGTGTCTTGGCGCGGAACTGGTCCAGCGCCTCGCGTGTCGCCTGGACTGACCCGAAGTTGCTCAGCAGCTTGGAGAGGTCGTAAAAGGAAAAATAGGGTCGCCCGTCGATTTTCCAGTAGCTCGGTTGCAGGAAGTAGTCCCGGATGATGTGATCGCAGATCTTTCCAAAGTTTTCCGGGGAAACCTGGCCCGGATAGGAAACGATGTGGGGTTGCCCCTTGGTGGCGGGGTGAATGTCCGTCCAGTCGTGGTTGGCCCACATCAGGGCGAACTTGACCCGTTGGCGATTGGGGGCCTTCAGGTAGCCGAGGTCGAGGGCGCGGTTCAGGAACGGACCGTTGTTGTAGTAGTACCAATCAAAGATGAAGGCGTCGACGCCATGGTCCGCAGCGGCGTCGATTTTCTGCGCCATGACCTGCGGGTCCGATTCGTCGAGGTATCCCCAGAGCGGCACCTTGGGCTGGTCGTGCCCTTCCCAGCGCGGCTTGGCTTTCTTGACCAGCTCCCATTCACACCATCCCGCGCCCTTTTGCTTGGAATTCCGGGGATCGCCCGGGTGGTAGTTTGGGAAATAGTAGACGCCGATTTCCGGCCGCTGCTCGGCGGTTTCGACGTGGCTTTGGGGACTCATCGGAGTGCGAGTGCGGGCAGCTTAGGTGTATTTGAGGACTTCTTCGATGGTGGTTTCGCCATCGTAGATGCTCCGCAAGCCGTCCTGGCGCAGGGTCTGCATACCCAGCTCGATGGCTTTCTGCCGCAGGACGATGCTCGGGGAACGCTGGTTAATGAGCTCCCGGATCGGGTCGGAAATATTGAGCAGTTCGTAGATGCCTTTGCGGCCTTTGTACCCGGTGTGGTTGCACGCTTCGCAGCCTTTGCCGTAGTAGAAATTCTTGTCGCCGATGTCGTGGGGCGAGAGGCCGAGTTGGGAGAGGACGGCTTCGTTGGGCTCGTACGGCGTGCGGCACTTCGGGCAGATCCGGCGCAGCAGTCGCTGGGCGAGCACGGCTTCCAGGGAGGCGGAGATCATGAACGGCTCCACGCCCATGTCGATCAGGCGCGTGACGGCGCCGGGGGCGTCGTTGGTGTGCAGCGTGGTGAAGACCAAGTGGCCGGTGAGGGAGGCCTGGATGGAGATTTGCGCCGTTTCCATGTCGCGCGTTTCACCAACCATGATGCGGTCCGGGTCCTGGCGCAAAAAGGCGCGCAGGCAGCGGGCGAAGTCGAGCCCAATGCTTTCCTGGATGGGCACCTGCATGATCCCCTCGATGTCGTATTCCACGGGGTCCTCAGCGGTGAGGATTTTGGAATCAATCGTGTTGATTTCGTTGATGCAGGCGTAGAGCGTCGTCGTTTTGCCGGAGCCGGTGGGGCCGGTGACGATGAAGATGCCGTTGGGCTTTTGAATCGTCTCCTGGATGTAGTTGTAGATATATTCCGGCATCCCGAGGGCTTTGAGGCTCAGGTTGACGGTGGAGCGGTCCAGGACGCGCAACACGACGCTTTCGCCGTATTGCGTGGGCAGGGAGGAGA
>Ga0118677_10004750_pt1 | contig 13215 bp, 11 predicted proteins | sample AliMusrvi5mmetaG_FD_86154 | JGI IMG/M metagenome (GOLD analysis project Ga0118677, IMG submission 86154)
GCCCACGGCACTTCGACCAGCAACTGGACGTCTGCGGCCTCATCGTCGCCGACCGCATCCACCCCACCGATCGCGGTCCCATGAAGTTCGTGACCCTGGCCGACTACACCGGCTTCCACGAAGTGGCGCTGTTCGCCGAGACCTATTACAACTACGGCCACTTGACGGTAAACCCGGTCATCGCCGCCCGCGTAACCGTCGACCCCAACGACAACCGCAAAGGCTACTCTCTGATCGCCGAAACCGTCTCCGTCCCCCGGTCCCGAGCCATCGCCGTAGGCGTCTAAAAACCCGGGACACAGGTGCCAGACCGCATGTTTCCGTTCTGATTCACTTACCCTTGCAGGTCATTTGCTGCCGTGGGCTTCTTCGGCTCACCACTCTACTGGCGGGGCGATAAGGAGTTCTAGCGGTAGGCTTCGCGACGATGACGAATGTGGCGGATCTCGATGGTGTCGTCCGTGGTGTGGACGAAAAAGAGCCGGTAATCGCCGATCCGCAGACGCAATTCTTCAATATCGCCCTTGAGCGTCTTTAGGTCTCCAGCGCCGGAGTCGGCGAAGCGATTCAAGCCATGGAGCACTCGCATGTCAGTGTGTTTGTCAAGAATTCGGATATCGGCTTTGGCTTGGTCAGTCCAGACGATGCGTTTCACACCGGTTCCCGGTAGCTCTCGATCTCCTGCTGCGTTATGCCAAGTTCGGCTAAGACCTGCTCGTGAGGGATGCCTCTATTGTGCTTAAGCCATTCGCGGGCTTCCTGGAGCGCTTTTGCTTCCGCCTCTGTGACCGGTTCGTCGTCGACAGGAGCATTGGCGATGGCCAGGGAAACGGGATCGAGCATGGCTTCGAGCAGTCCGCATGCTGCAGAGACTTGGGAGTCGGGGAGCTGATTGAGATAGGCGTGGGCTCTTTGCCGTTCTTGTTGTGGGTTGGACGCCATGATCATTGCCTCCATTTTCCGCCGGTCTCGTTCAAACAAAGGAGCGATCCGTTAATAGTCAGTTATTAGCACACATGCTTTTCGACAGCAATCACAGCCTGAAGAGCCGTCGCGTCTCCATAGGGTTGACTTCCCTAGCCACGACTTGGCACGGATGCCTTCGGTTGCCACTTGGCGATGGACCGCGCCAGGGCCTCCAGCGTAACCGGTTTGGTGAGATAGTCGTCCATCCCGACGGCCAGGCATCTCTCCCGGTCCTCCGTGAAGGCATTGGCCGTCACCGCGATAATCGGGATGTGGCGTTGGCCGGCTTCATACTGCCGGATCAGTTGAGTCGCCTCCGCGCCGTCCATTCCGGGCATGCGGAAATCCATCAGGATGAGATCCAGGGCCGACCGCCGCCAGCATGCGATAGCCTCCCGTCCATCCGCGGCAAGAACTGGCTGGTGGCCCAGCCTTTCCAGCATCTTCATCAACACCATCTGGTTCACTTTGTTATCTTCCGCCACCAGAATGCGCAATGCAGCCGTGGCGGCGGGCGCCGGCTCCGGCACCGCAAGTTGCACGGTTTCGGTCCGCGGCGCGGGTATCAGAAAGCTGAAAGTGCTTCCCTCTCCAAGACCGGAAAGGATTTCGAGTTCCGCGCCTCCCAGCAACTTGACCAGTTCCTGTGACAGGTGCAACCCCAGGCCGGTTCCGCGTGCTCCATTATCGTTCGTGTTGCTGGCCTGGAAGAACGGTTCTGCCAGATGTGGTACGTCTGCCGCCGGGATCCCCTGTCCCGTGTCGGTCACTGAAATTCGGAGTGCCTCCCGTTGGTAGTCAAGGCTAATGGTGATGGAGCCCTGCGTGGTGAACTTCAATGCATTGCCAACCAGGTTGAGCAGGATCTGCCTGAGCAGGGCAGGATCTGTCATCACAGCCGCTGGAACCGGGCTCTTATGGACAACCTTCAGTTCCAGCCCCTTTGCTTCCGCGGCTAGCTGGAACATCGCCAGCAGTTCGTCCATCATCTTCTGTATGGATACGGGCGATCTCTTGGCCACCGTCCTGCCGGCGTCGATCTTGGTCAGGTCCAGAATCTCATCGACCAATGACAATACGGAGTTCGCGCACAGACCAATCGAATCGGCCAGCTTCTTTTGTTCTCCCTCAGTCGCCGAGTTGGCGAGGAGCGAACTCAGCCCGATCAGCCCCGCCAATGGAGTACGCATCTCGTGGCTCATGGCGGAAAGGAACAGTGACTTTGCGGTATTGGCCCGCTGGGCCTCCTCAGTGAGCCCAAATAACAGTGCAATCACCAGGCTTAAGCCGAGGAAGACCGCTATCATTGCTCCCGCTGCCGATCCCGCCGAAAAATACACTCCGCCGTCGGTGGCGTGGTTGATGCCCACCAGGAGTTGATGAATTGCCTGTAGCCCGCATAAGACAGGGATCGTATATCTCAGACTCGATGAAAACGCCGAAGTGCTATGCCTGTAATACGCTACCCCGAATAGACTGAGCGCCCCCACCGACAGAAACATCCTGCCCATCAACATGTAGCGAAAGATGGTCAGCAGGGAGACTGTGTGTCTGCTCAGCGACGCCAGAAACACGATTGCAATGAGAGCCCCTGCGCCGGTGACGGCCAGCGTAACTTTGCGCGATGGCTTCCTGCTCATGGCGAGCGCGGCAACCAGAAGATAGGCTGGGTGGAGATACCCAGCTACTGAGCCGATGCCAACCAGCGATTGCAGCACGCCCCGGCCGGCGGTTTCACTGGAACCGTAAGCAATGGCAAAGCAAGTGACTTGCACGAACGAGGCATAGCTCGCTAAGGACCAGTATTTCAGGTATGCGTCATGGCTTAGCCGACGGTAAACCAGATGCGTGGTGGCGCCCAGTATCAGTAGTACCAGTGCCAGACACACAAATACCGCAAGCAATGACGAATCTGCCCTGACAGCAGCACTATTGGTAATGGCGCCCACGGTTTACTTATCGTGTACGGTCCGGCCTATTCTTGAATTATAGATGCAAACGGCAATTTGGAAAGAGGAAAGACGCCTCCAGTTTGAACCTTGACACGCAACCGTAATCTTGGTACCTTAGGAGTTCATTAACGATTATTTATAATATGAAGTTCTGTACTACTACTTGCAGTTTTCGGGGGATTCTGTCGATAAGCCTGGAGACCGCATGAAGCAACCCTATTTCATATTAGTACTTGCACACTCACTGCACGGCCGCCTTCGTCGTTTTCACGTTCCTCATACCGCACTTTATGCTGTTCTGGCTCTAGCAGTTATCGGTTTCTTCTCTGTCGCCGGCTTCCTTTCCAGTTATGTCCGCATGGCATGGAAAGTGGCCAACTACAACAATCTCAAGCAGGACGTCTCCTCCATCCAAAAGCGCTATCAGGATCTGCAGCGCACCTCCAATCAAACCAAAGCCCAACTTGCTGAATTGCAACTGTTTGCGAACGAGGTTTCGGTCGCCTACGGTCTGAAGAGCAAGCTCGAAGGCCCGGCTGATATCAGTGAAGAAGGCCGCCTGGTTCCCTCCTATTCGGAAACACTCGAAACCTACAACGCTTTGAAAAGCGCCAACTTCTCCCGTTTCCACCGCCAGTATGCCGCCAGTTGGCATACCAACACCCGGCCCAGCCTGTGGCCGCTCGAAGGTCACATTCTCAGCCCGTTCGGCGAACGGCGTGATCCTTTCAAGGGTGGCGCGGCGTTCCATTCCGGAGTGGATATCTCAGCTTTCATCGGTACCCCGGTGAAGGTCGCAGCCGACGGTATCGTCCAGACTGCGGAATATAGCGGTGCATACGGTAAGTTAGTGGTAGTACAACACGGCAATGGACTGTCTACATTCTACGGGCATCTCTCCCGCATTGATGTGGTAGCCGGCCAGGATGTGCGCATGGGCCAGGTGATTGCGCTTTCGGGCGCCACTGGACGGGTAACCGCCCCCCACCTGCACTATGAAGTCCGCAGCGGCGGCGCTCCGATCAACCCCTACAATACGCTTTCCAAGTCCCTTGTTGCGGCCACCCCCTCCAGCAAGAAAGACTTCCCATTCCAATCTGCCAGCGGTTTATAACCGGAACGGAGACATCATGAGCACCGCCAAGTTGCGCCTGCTGGTTGCGGGCCTAAGTATGGTTTTGTTAGCATCTGCCTATTCACGCCTGAACAGCGCCGCTGTCATGAGCGAGGCCGCCAAACAGTTCCTCCAATCACTGAATGAGGAACAACGGGCGAAGGCGACCTTCAAATTCACAGACGACGAACGCATCAACTGGCACTTCGTGCCGTGGGAACGCAAAGGCTTGCCTCTGAAGGAAATGGTGCCGGCGCAGCAGCATCTGGCGCACGCACTTCTGGCGGCTGGCTTGAGCTCTTCCGGCTACATGAAGGCCGTCACCATTATGAGCATGGAAGACATCCTGAAAGTTCTGGAAGCAGGCAAGAAGGGCACTCCAGTACGCGATCCGGAACGCTACTTCATCAGTATCTTCGGCGAGCCGTCGGAGAAGGGCACCTGGGGATATCGCGTGGAAGGCCACCACATGGCCACCAACTTCACCGTGGTCAATGGCAAGGTCATCGGCAGCCCGAATATGTACGGTACCAACCCGGCTGAAGTGCGCCAGGGGCCTCGCAAGGGACTCCGTGTGCTGGCCCGTGAAGAAGACCTGGCGCGCGACCTGTTGACCGCCCTAACGGCAGACCAGAAGAAGATCGCCATCGTCACCAAGACCGCTTACAAAGACGTGCTCACCGCGCAGGACCGCAAGGCCATGCTGACCGGCCAGCCGAAGGGCCTCTCCGCTGCCAAGATGACCGCGGCGCAGCGCACGCTGCTCAATAAACTGGTGGAAGAGTACGCTGCCAATATGAGTGAAGATGTGGCTCAGGCGCGCATGGATCTGGCCAAAAAGGCAGGCACCAACCTGAACTTCGTATGGGCAGGCGTGGAAGAGCGCGGCGGACCGCACTACTACCGCGTGCAGTCTCCGGACTTCGTGCTGGAGTACGACAATACCCAGAACGACGCCAACCACATCCACGCGGTGTGGCGCGATTTCAAGAACGATTTCGGCGCCGACCTGCTCGGCATGCATATCCAGAACGAGCATAAGTAGATTGCCAATGAGTTAACACGCGCGAAGCGGGAACCCGTTTCGCGCGTGTTATTATGGACCATGGGGCGAGAGATTCCCGCGGATTTTGAACATACGCGCAGGCGATTTCTGGCCGCAGCCGCTGCCGTTCCCTCCATCCTGACCGCCGCCTCCGGCGATGGCTTTGAAGCCGACCGCAAACGTTTCGCCGATCCCGCTACTGAGTTTGAAGTCGTCCGTCTCACCGACACAGCATACTCCAGCTTTTTGCCCGCATCGTTCGGCCGTCCCTTGTCGAAAAAAGGCGTCACCCTGGTCTATTCCTGCGACCGCGCCGGCACCATGCAGGCCTTTCGCATGGAGATCAAGACCGGTGTTTCCAAGCAACTGACCAATGCAGCCAAGATAGATCCGGCGACCGTGAACCTCCTGCCCGACGATCGCGGCATCTGCTACTTCGACGAGAGGACGCTGTTCGCACTCCCGTTTTCCAATCTGAAGCCGCGTGCCGTCTATACGGTGCCCGAGGGGTGGGAGCACACGGGCGGTATCACGGTTGCCGAGGATGGTCTCTATGCCGCGCTGGTGGAACGGCGCGAGGACCGCAGCCGGTTGCGCCTGGTCTCCATGCAAAAGGGAGCAGCCACGACGCTGGCGGAGACAGCCGGGTTGATGGAGGCTCCACAGCCACGTCCGAAACGCGCCAGCGTGCTCTACCGGGCGAACAGCGAACTGTGGCTGGTTCATTACGATGGCCAGCAGAATCGAAAACTGAAGACTGCCGAGGGCACTTGCGGTCCGGCGTTCTGGTCGCCCGATGGCCGCTCGGCCCTCTATCTCAGTTTCCCGAACGACAAGTCCAAGCTCAACAACATTCGTGAAATCGTGGTCGATAGCGGCGCCGATAGCTTCATCGCCAACACCACCCAGTTTGTGAACTTCGCGCGCAACCCGGATGCCTCGGTTTTTGTCGGAGCCAGCGGCAGCAAAGCCTCGCCGCATGTGCTGCTTTTGCTGCGAGTCACCCGCCGCGAGTTTACCTTGTGCGAGCACAAAGCCAGCGATCCGAAGATGGTCGCGCCCGTGTTCTCACCCACCAGCCAGCGCATCTACTTTGAAAGTGACAAGCACGGCAAGCCGGCGATCTACACCATGGCGGTGGAGAGACTGGTGGAGCCTACCAATACCTAAAGCGTTTCCTCGTCCCAGCTTTCAACAATCCGCCGGATGCCGGTTATCGGGATTTGTTGGCTCTGTGGAGTGTGGTTGGTGAGATCGTTGACCTGCGTGAAGAACCGCTCCAGGCAGAGTGCGTCGAGCATAGTCTCTCTCTCCATCGGGGTTTCAGGCAGCAGCAAACGATCGCCGGCAGCCGCTGTCAGATAACCCCTCATGAAGGCGGCCGACACCCAGCGAAACCAGCAGTCCGCCCAGGAAAGCAGGCACGCAGTTGCGCTGGAACCATGGCTGACTCCTGGCATTTGGCCGAGCCCTTCGGCGTAAGCCGCTGTGTGGAACGAAGTGATCATCGAGGCCACGTCGGCCAGTGCCGGGTTTTTGTTGCGGCGTGCCGTCAGAGAACGTGACGTGTCCCCTTCGAAGTCGATGATGACGAAATCGCAGCCTGTGTACAGTACCTCATGCAACGTGTAGTTACCGTGCACCCGGATGCGCATCCCGCCTGCTTTAGATTCCCTCAATTGACGCAAATGGGTGCGGATGGCATCTTGCTGGCCGAGGTCGCGCCTGGCCTGCTGGGCACTCATTGCGATAGCCAGAATCCGGTGATACATGCTCTGGCGGTACGAGTCTGAGATTGTTTCGGGCGCGAATTCCTGATTTCCGCCGTTACCCGCCAGTGCCAAATGCAACTCCGCGGTTCGCTGGCCGAGAAGCCGTATTCTTTCGAGATATTCGCCGAAGAGGTCCAGCAATTCGCCGGGCGGCTCCACTTTGCTGAGCGCGCAAGGGCTCATTCTGCCTGCCCCAAATAGTGGATCTCCGGTTGGATTTCGGAATGTTTGCGTGCGTTCAAAGTACCTGGCAAGTGCGTCCATGGTGTATTGCCAGGCGTTGGCTTCATGAGCCACAAAGCGATGCACAACGCCGAGCACGATCGGTTCGCCGCCGTTGGCTGGAAAGTAGGAAAGACGGCCAGCGATGGGAGCTATGTTCTTGAAGTTCGTATGCTCCAACAGATACTGCCCGGCTTCAGCCTCCGGGTGGGGGCCAGGTTCGATGCGGCGAAACAGCTTCAGGAAGAACTGCTGTCCAAAGGAGAAACAGCTGTTGGTCTGGCCAGGGTTGTAGATGGATGAGCTGTTGGGGAAATTCAGAGGCTCCCGAATCGGGCGAAAGGACTGGGCGGTTAGATCACCCGCATCTCCTTTGAACCGCCGCCGCATTGTTAGGGCCTTCAATAGCACCTCCACGAAGTGACGGTCCCAGAGCGCACTGTAAAGAATGCCCTGGCGTCCATCCCCGTCCGTTAAGCGGGCAGCAATGGCTTCGGGATGTTGCGCCTGGATGTACAAGGACTCTTCCCCGGTTGAGACAGAGGCAAATAGCGAGTAGTCTTCGGCGTCGCCGTTGGCATACCGGACGTTTGTAAGTAGAATCGACGCGGCCGCCGGACGCAGCGGGATAATGTCCGAAATTGTGATTGACTCAACTTGCCGCTGTCGATCTTTGAACCAGTGCCGGGTCTTCAGAAAGCGATGCAGCGTATGACTGAGAGCCGCCACCATTTGCTTGTCGAATGCCGCGGCCCAGGAACTGACTGCCAACTCCGGTATGGTGAATGGTGCGCCAGGCAATGCTTCAATGGAGGATCGCCGGTCTTCCAGTGAAAGCCAGTAGAATGCATACGGCCCGAGCGTCAGAGGGTACAACCCTTCGCCAATCGCCGGCAATTCGCTGCGTCCGAATAACTCCACCGGAGTTAGCCCACGATAATGTTCAAGATCCAACTCCACCGCCTGGACAAAACGGGAGAGATTTGCGACAACCAGCAGTTGCTCATCTTCATACTTCCGGTGGTAGGCGAGCACCCGGTGGTTGTCGGGGTGCAGGAATGCAAGCGTTCCGCGGCCGAAAGCCCGTTGCCTTTTACGCACCGTCAGGAGCCGTTTCATCCACCACAGCAGTGAGTGCGAGTTGTTCTGCTGAATCTCAACGTTGACGGACTCATAGTGATATTCAGGGTCTATGTTGATCGGCAAATACAACTGCTGCGGATTGGCGGATGAGAAGCCCGCATTACGGTCCATGCTCCACTGCATGGGCGTGCGAACGCCGTCACGGTCGCCAAGATATACGTTGTCGCCCATGCCAATCTCATCGCCGTAGTACATCACTGGAGTACCAGGCAGGGAGAACAGCAGTCCATTCATCAGCTCGATTTTGCGCCGGTCGTTTCCCAGCAGCGGTGCGAGCCTGCGGCGAATTCCGAGATTGATTCTGGTTTGAGGGTCCTGAGCATAGAAACGGTACATGTAATCGCGCTCTTCGTCGGTCACCATCTCAAGCGTCAATTCATCATGGTTGCGCAGGAAGAGAGCCCATTGGCTGGAGGCCGCGATGGCTGGAGTTTGACGTAAGATCTCCATGATTGGAAAGCGGTCTTCCATGCGGATGGCAGTGAACAGACGAGGCATCAGGGGAAAATGAAATGCCATCTGGCATTCGTCCGGCGCCACATAGGCAACGGCCTCTTCCGGCCACAGATTCGCCTCCGCAAGCAGCACGCGGCCCTGGTATTTGGAATCGATATGCGTCCGCAGCTCTTTCAGGAATGCGTGCGTTTCCGGCAGATTCTCGCAATTGGTTCCCTCACGCTCGAAGAGGTAAGGGACCGCGTCAAGGCGGAAGCCGTCCACGCCCTGATCCAGCCAAAAGTCCACGGCCCGGAAAATGGCCCGCCTCACCAGCGGATGGTCGAAGTTCAAATCCGGCTGGTGGGCATAGAAACGGTGCCAGTAATACGCATTGGCGACCGGGTTCCAAGTCCAGTTGGAGTTTTGGAAATCCTTGAAGATGACCCGCGTGCCGCTATACTTGGCGGGTGAATCGCTCCATACGTAGAAGTTCCGTTGCCGGCTTCCTTTCTTTGCGTGCCGCGCCCGCTGGAACCAGGCGTGTTGATCAGAAGTGTGATTCAGGATCAACTCGGTGATTACCCGCAAACCCCGGCGCTGCGCTTCGCGCAGGAAGTTCTGGAAGTCGCGCAAGGTGCCGTAAGCCGGATGGATGCCAGTGTAATCTGACGTATCATAGCCGTCGTCTCGCCATGGAGAGGGATAAAAAGGGAGCAGCCAGATGGCTGTGACGCCGAGATCCTGAAGGTAGTTCAACTTCGCGGTGAGGCCGGGAAAGTCACCCTTGCCGTCGCCGTTGCTATCGAAGAAGGCCCTTACATGCGTCTCGTATATGATTGCGTCTTTGTACCATAGTGGATCGTTGCCGTTCGTATTCACTCAGGTGTCCTTCCCTCTTTGTAAACGCACTATGGTTATGCGACGCCCGCCTACCTGGCCTTTCCCCGCATTTCGATCTCTTCGCTGCAGGCTCCGTCCAAATCGACCAGCCAGGACAGGAATGGCGTCACTGCGTTCTGGTGTTCTAGCTGGTAGTGGGCCGCCGTGGATGTGGTTAGCCCAACCTTTATGGTGACGCCGCCTTCCAGCGCGATGAATGCGTCTTCATCGGTTGCATCGTCGCCAATGTATATCGGTAGCGCGTCATTCCTGCCGGTGGCTTGCAGGATGTAATTGGCCGCTGAGCCCTTATGCCAGTTCGTCCGTGGCCTGATGACGATTGACTCAGGCGCGTGTGCCATCCCAAACAGTCCGCCTGCTGATGCAACTGCCTGTTCGACTATCGCGTGCAATGCTTCCCGCTCGCCCTCCCGTACTTTGCGATAGTGGATGCTGGCCGTCAACCACTTATACTCAAATTGAAGTCCACAAATTCCCCGTAGTCTCTGTTCCAGGAAATAGATAAGCTCGCGCAGCCGGTGTACTCTTTCCAGTGCGCGGGGATGCACGAAGTGCAAACCCGCGCCTGAAATCGCGAACCCATAGTCGCCCGCATAGACAATACCCTCCAATTCCACTCGTTGCCGCAAGTCGCGAAGACCCCGGCCGCTGACGATGGAAAGCGAGAAGCGCTCGCTGCGGAACAGATCCTCAAGGCAGCGCTTGGTGTCATTTGGCATGGATGCTGCGGCCGGCTCATTTACGATGGGAGAAAGCGTGCCGTCGAAATCGAGGAATAGAAAGGTGTGCCGTGCGCGGCGCACACGCTCCGCTATGTCAGCAAGCCGGTGAAACAATAGCTGTGTCATCTCCTCTCCAATCCGTTCAGGGGCACTTCGAGCCGGATGCCAGAGACGGCGCCAATCAAGCCGGCGGCCCAACGATAGATGTTGTTTTCCCTGACGACTCTCCGCAATCGCAGCATCCGTCCACGCCGTTCTTCGGGAGGAAGTTCCAGCGCCATTTGAATAGCCTTCGCGATTTGAGCTGTGTCATAAGGGTTGACGATCAATGCATCGAGTAGTTCGTGCGATGCTCCGGCGAAACGGCTCAGAATCACCACCCCGCCGCCGTCGGAGCGGCTCGCCACAAATTCCTTAGCCACCAGGTTCATGCCGTCGTGTAACGAGGTGACGAGGCAGACATCCGCGGCGCGGTAGAACGCTTCAATCTCCTGATGGCTGTGGTGGCTGGCAAAGAGCACGATCGGTTTCCAATGGCTTGTTTGAAACCGGTTGTTGATGCGCGCTGCTTCCTGTTCCACCTCATCACCGATGGCCTGATAGCGCGGTATCCGGGTGCGCGTAGGCGCGGCTATCTGGATAAATGTGAAGCGCCCTACGTAGAACGGATTCTGTTCCAGGAACCTCTCAATACCGTGAAACCGCTCCGGTATGCCCTTGGTGTAATCCAATCTGTCCACGCCGATGCCTATGAATCCCACACGAATACCGTATTTTCGGAGCAGGGACTCCCGTTCTACATAAAGCGAATCGCTTTCGACCGGATGGGCCGGGGATGCGGGCAGTTCCACGCTGATGGGAAACGGCTTAACAATCGTTAGATGCGAGCCGCGCGTCACGGTCCCGCGCTCCCATTCCGTTCGTGATTCCAGGCAGCGATCGACAGTATCGAGAAAATTCCGGCAATGCTCCTGGATATGAAAACCGATCAAATCCGCGCCAAGTAGCCCTTCCAGCAATTCGTGCTGCCATGGGCAGATCCCGAACGCTTCTGGATTTGGCCATGGAATGTGCCAGAAGATCGCGACGTTTGCGTCCGGTCTTGCCTCCTTGATCAATCGCGGGAGCAACGCGAAATGATAATCCTGAACCAACACGATCGGGTTTTCCGCATCGCGGATTTCGTCCAGGACGGCATCCGCGAACTTGCGGTTCGCCTCCTGATAGGATTCCCAATCCGGCAAGCGGAAAACCGGACGAGTGTGCGCGATATGACAAAGTGGCCAGATGCCTTCGTTAGAGAAGCCGTAATAATAGCCATCCTCTTCCTCCTGGCTTAGCCAGACGCGCCGTAGTGTGTACTTGGGGTCGCCGGGCGGTACGCTCACTCGATTCCTCTCGTCGGCGGTGGCCCGGTCCGCATCCCCGCTGCCCTGCGCGATCCACGTGCCATTTGAGGCGCAAAGGATGGGCTCCATGGCCGTCACCAGCCCGCTTGCCGGGACAATCGTCTCTATGTAACCACTCTTGTATTGATGGATATATGGTTCGCGATTGGAGACAGCGAAAAATGGCCGGCCCTCCATCGTGCTCCGCAGGTAGACTTTGAGCCGCTCTGCTGTCCACAGTGAGTCTGCAGCATCGCGCAGACGTGCCTCTTCTTCCGCCGATGCGCGGGCACGGTGGAAACCAAGAGCCAGATCGGAGACCTCCTTCGTGAGTGGCTTGAATACGTCTTGCGCATCGTGGCCGCTGTTCAGTGTGGGCTTGCCGTTGCGCAAGTCCCGGATCCACTGTGCCAATTGAAGGACGTGGCCAACGATGGTCCAGCGGACCACCAGAATCGTGATCGCAACGATCAATGCCATTTGGATCAGTACGCGGAGAAAGGTCTCGCGCCAGGTTTGGGAAGCTTCCGTCTCAATGAAGCTGGCATCGTGAAAGACCGCTAGCGCACCTTGCCGCGGCAACCGGATAACATATCTATGCATTTCCGTTGGGCCGATGTGAATGTAACTTCCACCGCCATCCCCTCCTGGGCCGGGGAGCTTATCGAGGGGCGGAGGGCGCGAGTTCAGTTTCCGTGCCAGTGCCGAGGTAATGAGCAACGGAGTTGCGTGGTCGCCATATACGATCACGCCGGCGAGGCTTTCCCGGCTCCCGAACTTCTCCACAATCTCGCGCAGCTTGGCTTGTGAGCCTGGTTGCGGAAGTAAGTCCATCGTTTCGCGAAGGCTCTCGGCGAAGACCCGGGCTCTCCGGTCCAGATCCTCGCGTTTCCTGAGGCTCTCGTTCCGGACCTGTATCATGGCGAAAAGGACTGAAACCAATGTGATCGCGATTGCAAGCGAGACGATCAAGCGAAGGCTTATGCGCATGCCGTGGCTCCTCTTCTGGGTACATTGCGAATACGCCGTTGCTACTCATTGGCGCTGACGCGTCAGACGAGGTGCAGTTCGCTTGCCAGTTCCGCAATTCAAAGAGATTAAAGAAGGTTCACATTCCTGGGGATTCGCTGCCGAGGAAATTGGGAATTTGTTACCGGGTGCAGCCGGAAAGTTTTACCGTAGGACTTGTTGAGGGTTTCCAGTTAACGCCGATCACGGAAGTTCTTCTCAAAGTAGAGAACCCCTGGAATGGGGCTGCTGTGATACGCGTCCCGGCGCTGGAAACCATGCTTTTGGTAAAGCCTGAGCGCGTTCTGCATTTTTGGTAGCGTGTCGAATACCATGCTTTCGAAACCGGCAGCTTTGATCTCTTCGATAACCCTTGTCAGCAACTGATCGCCCACTCCATGCCTGTGGAACTGGGGCTGCACCCAGAGCCGTTTGGCTTCGGCCGTGTTGGCGTTAAACCGCCGGTAGGCGATGCAGCCGGCCGGTTCGCCATCAATGCGCGCGAGCAGAATCAGCGCATATCGATTTGGCAGATCGGCCATCTC
>Ga0118677_10011527_pt1 | contig 13215 bp, 8 predicted proteins | sample AliMusrvi5mmetaG_FD_86154 | JGI IMG/M metagenome (GOLD analysis project Ga0118677, IMG submission 86154)
ATTTTATACTCTGCACGGCTGAAAATTCAACTATAGATTGCGAAGATTTTGAGAATTGGTTCGTATTCTGAGAGGCTGACGATACCGGGGTATCGAAGGCCTCGAAGAGTGCGAATCCAAACTCGAAAGATCGCAACCGCCTTGCGGTGAATGTCTTGCGGTTGTATTTTTCCGCTCCTCCTTCCGGCGATGTGGGTATCGCCTGTCAGTCGGATCAAAAAAATCCAATCCACAATCCTATTCATCTAAAGTTGAATTTTCAACCGCGCAGAGTATATCCAGGAATCAGGTTTTCATAAAACTATTCATTTGGAATTCCGCATGAGTATAAGAAAACGGACAGCGTCCGCATTTTCGAGCAGTTGCATGCATTTGCGGGAAAAACGGACATAACGGATACAACAGAAGGACTGCGCCGGTAATAAAACGCGCAACCAAATACCTATTAAATGTAGGTCAGACATTCCTGTCTGACATTTCGCCGGCAGGAATGCCCGCGCTACATTACAAAAAAAGTTCCGGCGCAGCCATGTTAATTTCAATCTGGCTTATTTGCCGTAAGGAAATATTGTTGAAGGACGCGTCCAATGATCTGCTTGCCGCGATCATTGTTGTGGATATAGTCACGGTTGAAGAAGTCATGCGGTTTTCCGGAATTTGCAATATAATCCGCCGTCGGAACTGTCATGTTCCAGAATGCGATATCGCACTGCTTTGCCAGAGCTTCATAAGGCGACCAGATCAGCCGGCGCTCCTTCCCCTGGTCAAGTGTAGCTTCGTTCCATTTCATAACCGGAAGATTTGCAGATTCATTTTTAGAATCAAAGGAACGCCAGTCAACAGAGTGCGGAGGGCTCAGCAGCACAACTTCACAACCAAGCGCCTTTGCCTGGTCAATCACATTTTCAATTTTCTTAATACCAGCAGGAATGTTGTCTTTATCTTTGATAAGATTGCTGATGCCGCCAATCATGAGCAGATCAGGTTTATATCTGGCAACATATTCGGCAAAGCTCTTCGGATCCTGATAGAACCAGCAACCGGTGGAACCGCGCACGGAGATGATGAAATCAAGATTGGATTGAGGGAAATCCCGCTTGACAAGTGCCTGAAAAACAGAGTTATAACTGTCATTCATAATGCTGTCGCCAAGCATTACAACTTTCCACGGTTTACCGCTTTTCAGCGCGGATGCAGTTCGGGGAAGCAGCTTAAAGGAATCGGGGGAGGGGTGAAACTCCAGCGCCGGGAGTTCCGCGTAGAGCGTATCGTTCCACCTGGCTGCGGTTTCCGCAGGAACTTTTTTCACGACAATATCGCTGACTGCAACCCCGCCTTTTGACTGGAACGCGAGTTGTATGCCTGCGGCGGAACTCTGTATATAGAGCATCTGGTCATAATCTGACTGGGTCTTACCCGGATAAACCGCGCTGTTGGTATCGGGGAGCGGTTTGCCTTCAGCATCAAAAAAGTCCACCCACCAGTAACAATGTTCACTGGTTTTTGCTTTGAACTTGAGACTGTAATAAGCGGTTTCTCCCGATGGCTTGTCGAGTTTAATGACCGGGGACTGCATGCGTCCGCCCTTGCTTTCATAGTAGCCTTCAAATGGCACATAAACCATTTTCCCTGCTTCCGATTTCAGAAACTGCCAGCCTTGTGTCTGATTACTGATTTTGCCCGGGCAGGAATACAGCACATCCCCGGCAAATCCGGCGGCGGCCATGGCGCATAATGCGGCGGAAGTAATTGTCTTTTGCGTAGTGGTCATATTTTACCTTATTGCTTGCAAGTATTCAAATGCTTAAATCGGATGGGCACGGATCGTATGGCGGGTGCTGGACGCAAGGCGTATGCATGCCGCCGCAACGATAGATTTCCGGACGGCCTGAACATTCCACCTTGAATCCCGGACGCAGTCCGGGCGATTGCTCAGGAAGCCCTTTGAGGGTTAATTTGCCATTGGCCGGATTGTAGTCAAAAGGAAGCTCTTTCCCGTTCTCCAGCATGTAAATCTTTTGCGGTTTGGTCTTCAAGCCAGTTATGGTCAATTCCTCTCCCGGCCAGCATTTCACCGTCAAATAGAGATTGTTCCCGGATGCAGTATACTCACACACATGGCTCCAATCGGAACGATGCTCGCCGCGTTCCATCAGTCCCATATCAAATACTTCAGTATTGTATACGGCCTCGCGGTTTGATTTAATCCAGTTCCCGACTTCCAGCATAATCTCTTCAGCCTTTGCCGGTATTGAGCCGTCCGGCTCCGGCCCGACTCCGAGCAGCAGGTTCCCGTTGCCCTTTGCCGCGCAGAGCAGCATGGAAATAACCTGACTTGGCGATTTCCAGTTTTCATCACCTTTAACATAACACCAGTTGTCATTCAGGGTAAGACAGGCTTCCCATGGACGCCACGGATTCGGAGCCGACATATGACCTTCCGGCGTGGTGAAGTCGCCGGGCAGGCAGTTGCGTCCGTTAAAGATTATCCATGGCTGGATTTCCAAAACCATTTTGTTCATCTCTTCCGCCATCCATCCTTTGGCGTTGAACGGCCACCAGCCGTCATACCAGAGGACATCAATCGGTCTGTATTTGGTGACCAGTTCCTTTATTCTGGCAAAGGTGAATGCAATAAATTTTTCATAGGCCTCTTTGGTTTCAAGGGCAGCGGAGGAGGACGGATTGCAAGTCCAGTGGTTGAGGCTGTGATAGAGATGCACCCGCAAGCCATGCTTTCTGGCGGCGGCGATAGTCTCCGCGACAAAATCGCGTCCGCAGGCGGTCTTCGTTGTACAGAAATCGCTCAAGTCGCTGTCATAGAGCATGAAACCGTCGTGATGCATCGTGGTCAGGCAGATGTAACTCATGCCGGAAGCCTTTGCCAGAGCACATATTTGGTCTGCGTTAAAGTTTTCCGCTTTGAAAGAATTCGCCAGCCGCTGGTATTCGTCAATATCAATCAATTCCTTGTTCAGTGTCCATTCGCCTCGTCCCAAGAGGCTGTACAGTCCGTAATGGATAAACAGTCCGTAACGGGCATCGACAAAATCCCGTAAATTTTCTGCTCTGCTTTTAAACATAATCAACCCTTTCAGCCATGACTGCTATTATTCCAAAAATAAAAGGTATCGCTATTGCGGTATTAGTCAAGTTTATGCCATGATTTATTCCGCGCGCTTCAGTTCTATTTCAGAACCATGAACTGCCTCAGCCAGTTCCGGATTTAGAAATGCCTGCAAAGTGTTGCGTTCTCCGGCGAAAGCCCAGCGCCAGTCATGGCTTAACATATTTTCCGGATCGGTAACGTTGCCGGTAACATTCCAGATCGCCGCCGGAATGAAGCTGCCACAATTATTTTCAGCTTCGAAATAAGTGAATCCCTGTCCCCCGTATTTCAGCGTCTCTACTTTCACTGCGACAGGGGTTTTTGCTTTGTCAATCAGAAACATCCGGTTGTAGAAACAATCGGCGGCAACAGGTTCCTTGAAAACGCCTTGACCGATTTTTTCCCAGGTATCTTCTCCGGCATATTTGATAAATATTCGGGTGGTCTGCGCCGAATACTGATCCGGCTGCATGAAATGGACTTTCAGGAAACCATGTTTCGCCGCCAGTACGGGTATTTCACGCATGTTCTTCAGATAATTTTCATAAACAGTCGCCATTTTGCACGGAATGAGTCCCGGACGTATCCGCTGCCACATCGCAACGCGAGCCTGTCCGACTGACTCGATCCTGGCGATAATTGTATTTATTTTTCCAGACAGTTCCAGCATATCTGCATCACGTTTGAAGAATTCCGGCAGCAACTTATCCAGTTCATAACTGATTTGCTCTCCACGCAGCGAAAGCACGATTTCCTCCAGAATATCGCGGGCTGATGCTTTCACCTTGTCCAGATATCCCGGCAATATCGCCAGCAGCACATCCGCGAGACGCATTCTGCCGTAGTCGCCATTGTTTCCCCGTTTGGTCAGAAATGCGTTCAGACTGGTGCGGCGTTCCAGATAAAGGCCGCTGCTGCAAACCGCTTTTACGGACTGGAAAAACAGTTCGTCGGCAACGCCGAAAATACTGTTTATTGCATCTTGCATGATTTTGTTGTAATTTCCGCTGACACCGGATGCCCACAAGCGTCCGGCATAGGCGATTGCAGGCATGCTTTGCAGCATGAACGATTCCGATTTCTCCCAGGTGGTCATCCAGCCGCCCAGCGGCTGATGTTTTGCCCCGTAACCGGTGAAGCTTTCGACATTATGGATCGTGTAGTCAGCCGGACAGATCAGGTAATCGAATCCGAGCCGGTCGTAATGGGCCAGCGAGTCTGCCACTGCCCGGTTATTGAAATGTCCTCTGGTTTTTTCCACGTCATCCTGATACTGCCAGCAGGCCATGATCATGTCGCGGGGCATCATCTCCAGCGCCTGCGGATAATATTCGAACATATCGTCCCAGACAATCATCCGTTTGCCCAGCTTTTTAGCGACAATTTGATGAATTGTCAGCAGGTGTTTGGCGAAAATATCAGAACAGGTCTCGCCGTTTTGCAGTCTTGCCCGGCAGAGTTCGCAGCCGCCCATATCCCAGTCTTCGTCGCAGCCGGCATGAAAATACGGCGAAGGAAATATTGCGCTGACTTCGGAGAGATAGTCTTCCAGAAATTTTGTGGTTCCAGACTGCGACGGGCAGAATGTCCAGAAAGTTTTATCGCCGAAACGTCCATTATAATCGCCGCGTACTTCCGCCAGTCCGGCCAGCGCCGGATATCTGAGGAACCCGCCGACGTGACACAGCGTGGAAATGACCGGAATGACGTCAATATTTCTAGTCTCGGCGTAGCTTACGATCTCACGCATTTGTTCCGGGGTATAACTTTCATTGTCCGGCGGGTATGGAAATGATGGAGTTCTGATCCGTCCTTCCAAATAAAGTGCCAGAGTGTTGTAACCGTTGCTGGCGATGAAATCGATAAATTCCTTTATAAATTCCAGAGTTTCCATCTGCCGGGCCAGATCAAGTTGGACGGCACGAATTTTAAACGAAAAGTTTTTCATCATGATTAATTCTTAATGATCCTGATTTTGTTCTGACTTTCCAATCAATATTATGAATACTTAAGCTGCCTAAAATTTAAGTGTTCGTGACAATTACCGGCATTCGCTCATCCGTACACACTTCCGCCTCAATCCCGTCGGGAACTGTCAAGCGATAACCATTGACCTTATCATATTCCGCGCTGATCGGGCCTGCAACGGTGGGGAATATCACCTTCATCCGATCAAGTTTTACCGGAATCTGCGGAGCGACCTTTACGGTCTTCCAGCCTGGCGCTGCGGGCGTCAATCCCATCACATATCTTACCAGCAGATAGATGGGCGTTCCCCCGGCAGGATGACAGAAACTGGTATTCCATTTCTGATCCGGCGCCCAAGCTTCCAGAGGCGCAGTGGCTCCGTGGCGCAGCATCTCGGCCCACGAGTGGTCGTCATGCGAAGTCAGGAGCTCATATGCCAACTCGTGCTGTCCCGCCTGAAACAGGCCTTCAATAAAATAGTGGGCTCCGTAGAGGCCGCAAGCCAGCCGTTTTTGCCGCATGAACTGGATTATCTCCGGCTGCGCTTCCTTTGGAACCAGTCCGAAGCGCAAGGCAAAACCGCTTGCATGAAGTGATTGGTGGCTGGAGTTCGCGCCGTCGCGGAAGAGTCTGGTCGCCGGGTCCAGCAAATGGCCGATAAAGGCGGCGCGAAGCCGTTCTGCACGTGAACGGATCGCTGTATTGTCGATACCCGCCAGACTCATCAGTTCGGTACTGCGATTCAGCATCTCGTAGTAAAATGCATTGACGACAGTATTGACGTCGTTTTTGGTGGTTTCGTAGTCATAGCCGTCACGCAGATTGGCCGGCCAGTCAACAAGAACCCATTTTTTGCGGTCCATTCCGGTCAAGAGACCGTTCCGGTCCTCCATGCCGGCTAACCACTCCAGTAGCATTTTCAGCCCCGCATTTACCATTTCAACCGTAAACGTTTTATCCCCTGTCATCCAGTAGTAGTAGTGCAGCATGACCGGCCAGAGCAGCGACCACTCGGCCAGTTCCTGCCGGAAACTGCCGGGTGCGACGGCGAGCAGGCCGGGATCAAAACGCTGAGTAAGCTGAAAATCCCGGATCGCCTTGCGGGTCAGCGCAAGATCGCCGGTTAGGATTAGCTGCGACAAGACGGTCATATAGGTGTCGCCGGTATACTGTCCCTTTTCGCGGGTGGGACAGTCCACGAAAATGTCCTGACTGCCCATCTGGATGCCGAGTTTGCTCATCTTCCAAATGTTGTTTAGCAGCGGCTCGGAGCAGTCGAAACCGGATGCCGCTTCGTCGAACGGATAATGCCGCACGTCCACCCAAACCTCCGGCTGTACCGGAGCATAATGAATCTCGATGTAGCGAAAACCGCGATAATCATAGAACTCTGCCACGTCCTCCCGTCCGGAAAGTGTGATCTCATCCTCGTATTTGCAATTGCAGCGCAGTTCATGCCGGACACTGCCATCAGAGTTCAATTCCTCGCCGTGGCGGACGAGGAGCACATGCCCCGCCGTTCCGTGCAGGCGGATGCGGGTGTGCCCCGCAAGCTCCATTCCGAAATCGTAGAACCAGACGCCTTCGCCGCGCGATTCGATTTTTGCCGGGTCGGCGCGCCAATGAGCCAGAGGTGCGGCAACAGCCGGAATGAACACATGATCCTGCCGCCGGATTAATGGCGCTTCCCAGGCCGCATCGTCGAAGCCGGCTTCACGCCAGCCGGCAGGCTCAAGACGCAAATCCATGTTTTCATTGAACTGCGTGGAATAGCCCATAAGGTGGTTTGCGGAAAAGGTTGAAGATTGATGGCATTTCCAGTCCGGGCCGCTAAAGTGCCGGGTTTGCGAGCCATCGGCGAAAGTCAACTCCAGTACCATCAGGAAGCCGCTGCGGTTGTCGCCGCTGTTGAACGCGCGGCAGTAACAACCATGATAATAAACGTGCACTGCCAGGCAGTTGGAGCCAACCATCAATTGCTCTGTGACCGGCAGTGTATAATAAGGATGCGCAAATGGATAGCCCGGCTCGGGTCCCTGTACAACGAAATGTCCGTTAATATAGAATTTGAACGTGTCATCGCCGGTAATGTGGAGTACTGCCCTTATCGGAAGCTGGTCAAGCACCACCTCCTTGCGAAAATAGGTGTGGACATTGTTCAACCCGATCAATGCCTCTGGCAGATCGTGAAATTTTTCGATGCAATCTCCAGCTTGCGTATCCTTGAAACGCGGATCCATTAGCCATGCGGCTGAATCAATCAAGTCAGTATTCATCTGTTCAGAGTCTGCATTCATCCTGGTATTTCCTTGTATATTCTATGGTATCCATCTGCCGGGTCGGATTTAAGTTGCATGGCGCTAATTTTAAACGAAAAGTTTTCCATCATGATTAATTGTTAATGTTCCCAATCTATATTTTAAAATAGCTACCACTGTATATAGGCTTTTGCTTGTTGCAACGCTGGCGGCAAGTCGGAGAAAATTTCGAACATCCGGTTGAAATACGGCACTCTATTGGCCGAGAATTTGTTCATCGGATACGCTTCAAGCGCATCAGCGAAAAGTCTGCCGTCCTGTTGCGCTATCGCGTCAGCCATCAAAGTCTGATGTTCCGAAAGTGAAGTAATCAAGCCTTTGAACGGCGACGGGATATATTGATTTTCAACCGGAATGATATTTCTGCCGTGCAGGTCCATCGTATATTCAAGCGCGGCATTGTCCGGGAAATCGCGAACCGCGCCGCGATTCGGATGACTGGCCGTAATCCGCATGGTTTCCAGCCCGGCCAGCGCCCGGATGATCGGAACGGATATTTCGCTGAAATCAACGCCGAAAAAACGATTTTTCGCTATATCCGGACTCCAGTCAGGCTCGCTGACAGAAGACGCAATTGAGATAAATTCGGCAAAGCGCTGTTCTACTCGGCGCAGGCTGTCTGCCGCGATTGTATCCGGGTTAAAATCCTTTAAACGCCGGGACAGTAACTGCTGTTGTTTTTCCAGTCCCCATGACCACAGAATATGCGACATACCGTCGCCTTCCGAAGAGAAAATCATTGTTCCAAACCGGCGGTAGATGTCGACCAGTTTCTGCAATCCTTCGCGAATACGCTCCCCGCAATCGTAAGAAGTAATCGGCATCGGCTTCCAGTCGGCGGTAAGTCGTTCGCACAATATTTCGTTCATATCCCGCCCCTGATATTCGCCGCGCAGAATTAACGAGAGGTGGTTGACCCCGGCGGCAACTACATTCCATTCACTTTCGTATCGGTCGCGGCCGCAAATGCGGGGCAGATCCCAGCGATGATTGCCGAAGCCGGCGCAAATTCCCAGTGCTTTGATTTTCGTGTAATTGGTCACGGCCGCGCTGAAAACCGGCACCGGGTTGGCGAAAATCAGCATCATAGCTTCAGGACAATACTTTTCCATTTTCCGGGCAAAGTTCATCACCATGTTGCCAGCCCGTGCTGCCAGGAAAGAACCGTTGATCGAAAGCTGGTCGGAATGCAGATAGCCGTATTCGCACGATGCCTGTAATGCCAGTGTGTCGGACGGTTCCCGTTCAATGGCGGTAGTCAGATAAAACAAATCGGCCCCATCCAGCGCACGGTCGAGATCACTCGTCCAGACCACTTCGCAGTTGACATTTTTATATTCCGGACAACGCTTGATCAGCCTGCCGACCGCTTCCGCCCGTTCCAGTTTAAGGTCAACCAGTCTGATGCTGCCGCCATCGAACACTTCCGGCGTCTGCAACAGCGCCCGTACAATCGGCAGTATCCGTAACGACCCGCCACCGAGAAATACTATATTCATTTCTGTTCTTTACTTTCATCTTTATTTATAAGCTTAAAAAGGAGAGGATTCATCGCATCCGCCCATATTTGATACCCTTTAGGGGTTATATGCAGGCCGTCACGGAATATTTCCTTGCTCATAGTGCCATCCTTTTCCAATAACTGCGGACAGAGGTCAAGAAAAAAGACATGTTGATTGTCCGCATAGGCTGAAATCAAGTTATTTATTTCTTTAATCTTTGTCATAAAGGCTGCGCCGCCGCGCGGAAAAACTCCCAGCAACAGAATTTTACTTTCCGGCTGTTTTTGCCGTATAGTGTCGACAATCAACTTAATCCCTTCCGCAATCTGTACGGCAGACATCTCCACACGTCCGCCGCCCGTATGGGTATTGTTAACGCCGATTAGCAGAACAATTACTTTGGGAGAAAAACCTTCAAGTTGCTTGCCTTCGGTAATTCGCCAGAGCAGATTCTCAATTTTGTCAGCGGTTAAACCAAAATTAACGGCTTTGAGCGGCTTGTAGGTTTTATCCCATATTTCCAGTCCACCCGGGGCGTTTTTTCTTGTTTCAGGAAACGCCCAGAAATGTGTTATTGAATCCCCTAGAAATATAATATCTGTATTTGCCGCATCTATTTGTCCGATGCGTACAGCGTTGCGCGTACCAGCACAATAAACAACATCTTCTTTGCGTTCTTGTGGAACACAGGCAGGATTGATTGCTGTTTTCTCTGAGGCATCGTCAGATGCGGCAGTGGCAGAGCATTGACAAAATAGCGAGAGGCTTCCCAGCAACATTAATGACATTAGTGATTTCATTTGCTTATTCCTTTATTACACTTATTGATTTTCTTATGACACTGGTTAAGATTAAAGAGGATCGCTTTTACGGTGAAGCACCGGCAGGAACAATTCGTCTTCCGAGGAAACAGGTTTCCCATCAGTATCTAATTCGTATTCGCAGATTACCATGGCCCAATATTGAAAGTTTGGAACCTCGATATTAATTACCGGTTTGGCAGGGTTCTCCACCTCGACAGGCGCAAGCTGTATTTTCCATTCCGGACTCAAAACATAGTATTTTGCCTTTTTGCTATTTACACCCAGCGGGGTACGAACACTTACCACGGTTTTATCTGTGACCCAGGAAGGCGCGGGCGTGTTATTTACATTAACCTGATCGCTTACAGGAGTGTTAATCAGATGGACTACCGTGATCAACTTTTTGTCCTGGAACAGGTCATAGCAGAATTTATCATAGATGATCGGAAATGGCGCGGTGGTTGATACGGAAATTCTTTGCAGCGGTTTGCTGACATTAAATCTGTAAAGCGCAGGGTTGAATAAATATTTATTGAAACGGAGCGCAAATCTGGTATACTCGCATGGAAACAGACCAACGGTAGGATTACTCGGTGATTTATACCATGGATTAACAGCAAACAGTCTGGCACCTGCCGCAAAGTGAAAAGCAAAGACTTGTTTAAGAAACGATTCGCTGCGCCCCATGCCGAAATCCCCGCGATAGAGATAGCCGCCAAGTGTGTGTATGAGATCGGAAGAATATACCAGATCATTGACGATTGAGCTCCATTTTTGATTATATGATATATAGGGCCGGCCATCTTTGTTTGTGTGGAAATGCCTTTCCTGAAGCAGTAAATTCCCCGTTGTTATTTCTCTGAACATGGAAGGGAATTGTGTGTTGAAGGTTAATTCCTCAGGAGTACCTGCGCATATATTGTATCCGCATAACAAGTCTTTCTTTTCTTTGTCCATCCTCTGAGTGATGTATTTTACAATATTGGTATTGGCGTTGTCCGGCTCGGTTAATATGATCGGTTTGCCCTTACTGTCATACGGGTATGCGGCAGGTTGTCCGTTGCAACGCGATACCCAATCGTTTATTGGAGTATAAAACAAGCCAGGATGCCCGTCCCATCTGATTCCATCGAAGTTGAACCGTTTTATTACTTCTGAATATGAGTCAATTCCTTCGTCCAGACAGGCTTTATTCAAGATGTTGGCATAGCACCTGAATGCAGCTCCTTTTTTGTTGATTTTGCCGTCTGGAGTCCGGTACAACAGATAATCAGGATGACTTTCTGCATATTCCTCGCCGATTTTTCCGGAGAAGCATGGTTGAGCATAAGAGTAAACCTTTATTCCATGAGCATGCGCATATTCAATAAAGGCTTTTACCGACTGAACACTGGCAGGAAAATTGCCTTGTCCGGCATTCCATGTCTCTGTTTGCGGATTTACATTCTTTCCCCACAAATCCGGAGTCCAAGAGAACAGTTCAACGATGGAGATGCCTGAATCGGCGAACTCCTTCGCCTTTTCTTTTAAATATTTAAGATTCTTCTCCGAACCGTCGCCTAATGTGTGCAACGTCCCCATGGTCGAAGAAGCCATCGGCAGATTATCGCTGACGGTAAATGTATATTTGTCCGAAGCAGTTAACTTGCCATTTTCCCAAAGCTCGGCGACTCCATTAGCTCCCCATAAATTCTCTTTCGGAGTCCATTTCAGCAGTATGTCCTGTTTAATATTGGGTTTCAATGAAATTTCTTTTTCTGTCACAAGTGCTCTATCGGAAATATTGTATTCAACAAAGACTTTTAACTGCCCGGTAAAATCGTTATTGCTGTTGCATGTGACTCTAAATATCTGTTCTTCATTAGCTTTCAAAGCGACTTTGTCCGCATTAATCTTTATCTCTGCCGAGCTTGCTGCAAAAGACATAAAGGCAATGCAAAGAATAAGCATGTATCTATTGTTTTTCATCATAATTCCTTACTATATTTTTTTCATTCGCAACTTATCTGATTTACCACGGAGTGGTCTGTACGACACTTAACCCGCTACACGCGCCGAACGTACCCATCTTTTTACTTTCAACGTGCCCATCAATGAAAAGCATATTTGCAGCCCCCAAATGCTCATAACTGAATCCTTTATTGGTAGTTGAGTCGTTTGATGTAGTCATCGGAAAGATTTCGATTGCTGGAGAAGATATTCCTACAGCGTAGTAAGTAGCGGTGTATTTATCGGCCAGAACGAAATGCTGGCTCGGATTCTTGAAACTGCTGATTTTACGATTTTTATCCCATAGCGGAGAAAATGCCCGTTCGTTATAACCATAAGTCGACGCGGATCCAGGCGCGGTTTTCCCTGCCATATTAGGATTTCCATTGACAAACTTGAAGTTAGTCGGGCAAATCATTATATCGAGCGGTTCACCCTTGTTGGTATTCACCATCCATTTTATGCCATAGAGTGCAGTCTTGGGGGAGCTGGCTCGCAGTACACTATACCATGTGTCACTCGCAGTAACGTTGGCTGATTTTTTCAGCATTGTATCATTATTATCAGAGGCGTACAGTTGAAAGACAGTTCCGAGCTGTTTCAGGTTGCTCGCACATTTTATTTCCTCACTACGCAATCGCGCCTTGTTCAGAGCAGGCAATAACATTGAGGCTAAAATTGCGATGATAGCGATCACCACGAGGAGTTCGATGAGTGTAAAAAACTGTTTTCTGCTTTTCGTCATTTCCTTTATCATTTTTCTTATCTCCTGCAATTTGGGTTATTTTTCATAATTGTATGTTCTAACTGTTGCTCCTTCATAAAAATCCGGACGCACGAGAAAGTTTCCGCAGTGAGTTTGTTTTTTGTCAATCATATTTTTAAGCGCTTCCACACTGGTTTTAATCAGTCCGGGCCAGTCATAAACAATGGAGGTAACATTGTTTGCGGGAGTTCTTATCTCACAATGTACCCCGGCTAAAGATACATCTTCCGGGATTTTTAATCCCATGCCGGTCAGCATCGGGAAAAGAGTTTCGGTGTAAGACAGCCATGGGCTGACAATCGCGGATATTTCTTTTTTAACAATGTACTTTTTAAACTGCGCCGCGGCTTTTTCCATTATTTGCAGATGGGTTGCCGGCGAGATGTCTTCTCTGATATTGCATTCCGGATGGATTTCAATATCATTCATTCTTGCCGCCTCCAGTAAAGCGTTGAACACCGGCAGTTCAGTGGACATGCCGTCGCCGCAACTGGTGGAGGAGATAGTGCCTATTCTGCGGTGCCCCAGGTTTTTCAGATGATTGAAAAGTTTCATAAAGCCATAGCGGAAATCAATGTTGACCATCGGCACGTCGGCATTTTCCAGAGAAAACGGCACGTCCATTAAGACCAGCGGGATTTTACCTCTTAAGGTTCTTACCACCTCCAGATGCGGGGTTCCGACGATTGCGCCGTCAACAATGCCGTTAATAACCTGCGGACACTGGAACCCTTTCAACTGATGATACCAGTAGGATATG
>Ga0118677_10011528_pt1 | contig 13215 bp, 11 predicted proteins | sample AliMusrvi5mmetaG_FD_86154 | JGI IMG/M metagenome (GOLD analysis project Ga0118677, IMG submission 86154)
AGCCCGAGGATACCGCACATTCCGTAACTTCCAAGCTATAGCATATTGGATAGCAGGCGGACTGGACATTCAAACCCGCACCGCAATTACCCACTAAAAATTCAGGAGCGCCAACAATAGTCCAATAACCAGAAATACCAGAATGAGAACCAAAAACCACGGAAGCAATTTGGCGGAAGTATCCGAACCCTGGGAAGCTACATGGCTCTCCGAGTTGCCAACAAGCTTTTCAACGGCAGGTTCCGAAACGTCCACCATCTCACACGAAACGGGACCACCGTCAGCACCGTCACTGGCAGCACAAGTAGGTGACGACTCCGCCATACTGCCGCTCAGATGGCCGGGATTCAGCGCACGTCCCGCAGGCGGAGGTGGTGGCGCAATTGGCAAAACAAAATCTTCCGACTGGCCGATTTGAGCAGTCGTTGCTTTAGAGGAAATGTCTGGTTTCTTGTCTGTCACCGCATTCTTAGTTCAATGTAAAAGTTCGAACGTAGTGTAGTAAATTTGACCACAACAAGCGCCATCATGGAAACGCAATCCTCTGACATGCTGCCTCGCAGACATTCATGATGTGGTGAACTCTTCGTTATTTCCTCTTGGTATGATAATTTGTGATTCATCGATGTTTTCCAACGCGGTTGATGCCATCCTCTGCCTTCCTATTTCCTAATTCCACTGCCTTCGCGTACCAAAAGGCCGCACTATGCATATCAATCTTCACTCCAATGCCTTTCTCGAAACAGAATCCGACGTTGTAGAAACCATGAGGATTTCCAGCACCAGCAGCCTTCTGATAGCAGCGATAGGCTTCGAGTTCGTCGCGTTTGTGCCCAATTCCACTTCGCAGCCACACTCCCAATAAATTCCACGCATCGTCTTGTCCATTCTGCGCCGCCATGTTATACAGAAGCACTGCAGTCTCGGTGTTACGTTTGACACCGATGCCAAGTCTGTAACAATTGGCAAGCTGCATCATCGCCACCCCATTTTGGGCCTCTGCCGCTCGCTTCAGCCATCCGATTCCCTCGCTCACGTTTTTGGGAATCCCTTCCCCCTCGATGAGACAAATCGCGTATAATGCCCATGCATCCGTGTAGCCGACATCAAGACTCCTCCGTATTAGCGCCAACTTGCGGTCAACGTCGAATGGCACAATGCGCCCTTCCTGGCAAGCAATCGCCTCAGCCGTCCACCACACAGCCCCGCCGGCGCCATCATGCTTTAGAAACCCGGCATGGACCGCTCGAGTTTCAGTCTGATTGGCAATGTTCGGATGTTGCCTGTAACCTGAAAGATCGCGCTGAGCACGTGAGAGCATATATAGGCCAAGTGGATGTCCCTGATGTGATGACTCCTCAAGGAAGCGGATTCCCTGTGGCACGTCTCTGGCTATTCCGTGAGGCGCGAACCCACCCCAGCAGAGCGCATCTCCAAGAACCGCCCTAGCAAGCGGGTTTCCTTGTGCTGCTGCAGCGTTCCATGACTTGGGATTCAGAATGTCCAAATGGGCAGGGGGAACAGGAGCATTGGTAAAATCAGATACATGGATGTTATTCCGGAAAACCACGCCGACGCGTGGCCCAAATGGATTCGCCAGAAGTTGCTTCCCATTATCCGGATCAGTGGCTTGTCGAAGGGGGGCTGGTGGTGGGCCTATTGGCAGCTCAAAATCATCCGAACCGCAGTTTTGCAGGGCCTTGTTGAAAGGTGAGGTTTTCAATTCCTGGTCCTCCATAATTCTACAAATTTGAATTAATCAATTGTCAACATTCCATCACCTGTTTTATATCCGACCCTGAAAACGCCGCCTACTCTATGGACGCCACTCAGGAGTAGTTTCGAAAGAGGCGAGGATATTTCCCTTTCCAGCGCCCTCTCCAAGCCTCGGGCTCCGGATTCCGCGCCATAGCCCACTTCGATTACAAATTCCATTGCCTCTGGAGTTAGTTCGACGCTTGCAGCCTTATCCTTCAGCCTCTCATTCAGCCGTGCTATAAGCAGGCCGAGAATTTGGTGTACGTGGGTCCTCTCAAGAGGTTGGAACACCACTACATCCGTTAGGCGATTGATGAATTCGGGCCGGAAAAAGCGTTTCGCGGCTGATTGGACGGAATTCACAAGGTCATCTTTAACATCGGATGTCCGGTTCGACTCGCTGAAACCAATGGGACGATTTGTGATTTCAGCTCCCAAATTGGAGGTCATGATGATAACGGTTTCTCGAAAGTCGCACTTCACCCCATGTGCGTCGGTCAGAATGCCGCTATCAAAGACCTGAAGAAACAGATCGAGAATCTTGGAATGTGCTTTCTCCACCTCGTCCAGCAGGACCACGCTGTATGGCTGGCTTCTTACTCTTTCCGTGAGTTGCCCTCGCTCTTCGTAGCCAATGAATCCGGGAGGCGCTCCGATCAATTTGGAGACGCTGTGTGCTTCCATGAACTCCGACATGTCGATCCGGATCAGTTGGCTTTCGTTGCCGAAAAGGGATTCGGCCAGAGCTTTGGACAATTCGGTTTTCCCTGTGCCGCTTGGTCCGGCAAACAGGAAAGCAGCGATTGGCCTGCCTGGCATCTTGAGGCCGGATCGCGCCAGGCGTATCGCTTCGCTCACCGCCGCTATGGCTTTGGGCTGACCCTTAACCCGCTTTTCGAGTTCCGATTCAAGGCCGAGCAAGCGGTCCGATTCGTCTTGAGCCAGCTCGTCAACTGGAACCTTGCATCGGTGCGCTACGGCGGCGGCCACGTCCTTGCGCATGATCGAGATACCTGCCGTAAGCTGCGCTCTGAAGTCCCCTGATAGGGAGCGCATTCTCGCCTGGGCGCAAGCCTGATCGAGCACATCAATTGCTTTGTCCGGGAGCCTTTGCGAGGGGAGATAGCGGACAGTGAAATCGATCGCCGCTTTCAATGCCTCATCGTGAATTTTCACCCCGTGATGTTCTTCAATGGCTGAGCGGAGACCTTGGAGAATGGCAATCGTATCAGCTCTGTCTGGCTCAACCACCTCGATTATCTCGAACCTGCGCGTAAGAGCCGGATCCACTTCAATATACCTTCTGAAATCCTGAGTGGTGGTGGCACCAATGACGCGAACCTCACCCCGTGCCAAGGCTGGCTTGAGGAGGTTTGCGGCATCCATGGCTGAGCCGGATCCCTGCCCTGCTCCGGCAAGCAGATGAATTTCATCAATGAAGAGGATGAGATCCGGATTTCGCTTGGACTCAGCAATCAAGGATTGCAAGCGCTCTTCGATATCTCCCCTGAAATTGGTACCGGCTACCAAGCTGCCCATGGAAATCTCAACAATCCGCTTGGTGGCAAATTCGGGCGGCACCAAGCCGTCGGCGATTCGCTGGGCCAATCCCTCGACGACGCCGGTCTTTCCCACACCTGCCTCGCCAATCAAAATCGCATTGCTTTTCCGACTTCGCAACAGAGTTTGTATCAGCGAACGCATTTCAGAGTTCCTGCCGATCACCGGGGAAAGTTGTTTCAACCGGGCCAACTTAGTCAAATCCCGGCCGAATCGCTCCGCAAAACCTGGACCTTCTTTGGGTTTATTGGGCTCAATCTCCTGAACCCTCTTCGCCGGGCGTTTCGAGGTCGCCACCTTTGCATCGGCACCGGGGTTTCCACCAAGTGTTGCGGCAACCGCCTCAGCCAGATCACTCTTGCCGATACCGGATCTCTCCAAAGCTGCAGATACCCATGGACATTCTGTCTCCATAATAGCAGCAAGGAGGTGGAGTGGCTCCACGGCGTCACCACCACATTTCAAAGCCAACTTCTCGGCTTTGTCGAAGGCAACCCTCGTTAGCTCGCTGCGCCTGATATGCTGTCCCATTTCAACCCTGCCCGATCCGACCGACAAGGACCGCCGCAATCGCCGCCGGGTTTGAGTGGTCTCCAGCCCTACCTGGGAAAAGCTGGAGGTCAGTTGCTGAACAGAAGAGATTTCCCGGAGGATCTGTGGATTCGTCAGGGTGGTGTTTTCGGACAGGATAGGCTCAATCGACAGTTCGCTAAGTTTGAGCAGGCCCAGAAAGAAATGAATAGGTTCCAACTCTGGGGAGCGCAGGTTTGCTGCTTCCAGCTCAGCAAGCCGCCAGGAAATCAGCAGAGCGTTGGAATGCCTTAGTGGTTGGGAACTCATGACAATGGTTTACATGCTGGAGACACTACTCAATTTTACCAGGATCCAAATGCTGAGCAGAATCGTCGTCAAGCATAGAGCGAGCTTGATCCTCCAAATCAACAGACATTGCCTGAATGCCAGCCAATCGTCCAACACCTTGATGCACTCTTCGAACTCGGCACGGCAATCACCGGATTTAGCCGCATCCTCCCACCGTCTCCTCGCTAGATCATACCGCCCCTGCATCACGTGGATCCTTGCCAACATATCCAGCTCGTCAGACGACATTGGCAAGTGCATCCCTGGACAAAGTAGAGCCTCCGCTTCGAGAAGGTGACCATATGAAGCCAGTTCGCTGGCGCGGGCCAACCGCAAGCGATCCTCGAACCGTTTTGCTATCTGCTGTATTTCTGCACGGCGCTCGTTCATTGGACCTTGGGTCATAGACATCATATGATGGTCGCGCCAATGCCGCGTTGTTGTTTTTCCGCTTCCTCTCTTGGCAACAGATTCCATAGCTTTCGGACTACATCCGTGAGTCCCTCCACATTATTCTGTTGAAGGTAGGCTCTACCCCGTTCAAAAAGGCGCTCGGCGGCGTCGTTGCCCGCAAACTGTTGCCGATCACGTTCCATCCGTTGAAAGGCTCCTACCCAATAAGCTGGTATAGAAAACAGGATCTGGGCATAAATCGAATGCCCCTCTTCGATTGTCCGTGGCAAGCGTTCTGTTTGCTTCTTTTCGATGATCGATTCAACTTTATCACACCAGTCTTCCGCTTTCTCCTGCTGGTTGCTATTGCCATGATCATCCGCAAGTTTATTCAGATCCTCCTGCAATGTCCGGGCTTCGGCGACTAGTGTTGGCCACTTCTGCTTTTCCTCAGCAACGTCGAGCTTCTTCTGAAGTTCAAGCAGGCGCGCCTGTGCCTTTTCCGCTGCAGCGGGATCGCCCTTTGCGGCACGGACGGCATCCTTTAGATCCCGATCTGATTCGAGTTGTTCCAATTCCTGAACTGCTGCGGAATCACCGGCCTCTTCCGCTATTTCTTTAAGCTCCTTCAGGCGCTTCTTTTCATCGGAATAGTTCTTGGCAATCTCAGCAGGGTTAGCACCCTGTTTCTCGACATCAACCTGCTCTGTGAATTCCTCGTCCAAGAGCGGGAAATACACTTCCAGAACAATGGCTCTGGATTCGCTAATTTTGAGGGTGATTTCAAACTCAGAGCCAGCTGGTAGATCACGACGCAACATGGACGAGTCAATCTCCAGTAATCCAACCACGCGGTTGCGGTCTGCACGTGGCTCTTCGCCTTCGACAATTGGAATCTTTATCGCCGCGCCCGCTTGCCCGGCCTTTACTGCAACCGTTGTTTTATACGCCGACGGCCAGCGCTTTTTCTGTGGCAAACCGGCACCGGCCTTGAAATACCAGTCCACACTGTTGTCGGCTTTGCCGAGACCAATCGATTTCAGCAGCGGTTGTTCCTCAATCACCGCGCCGATTGTGTAAACCACGTGATCCGGCACAACCTTCTGCAGGCTTCCCTGTTGATTAGACAGTTCGATGTGAAAATTGTTCCGGGAACCCTTCTCAGCCAATAGGTTGGCCATGAAGGCTCCATCCGCATTCAGTGGTATCTGTCCGCTGCGCCACTTTGTGTCACGATTCACAAATTCAATGGAAAAGCCATTGGTGGAGGTCTCGTCCGGACTCGTCACCTTGCCCGCGATTAACGGTTCAGCATCGTGCCCAACCGTCTTGTATTTATCCGAAATCTGAATCTGGAACTCACCAACGATAGCCTTCTTCTGGAACCTGGCATCCACCTTCTGGGTTCCTGAGAAAACAGCTGCCCCGCGGGCAACCACGGTCAGCGGATCCTGGCTAAAGTCGATGGGAATCCCCAAACCCGAACTGAGAATCTCCCTAAAGTAGGTTGCTTTGGTCGGGCCGCCCACCACAATCACCCGCTGGACCGCGTGCAAGCCGAGATTCTTCTCTTTCAGCACGCGCCGGCTGATCTCCACTGACCGCGTGATGAGGGGCTCGGCGACTTTGATCAGGTCGTTACGGCTGATCACGATCTCATCGCATTCGATGGTCTCTCCCTCGGCATCTTCAAAGGATATTCCACCGCCCAGTGTGGTCCGGTCCTTGGTCGATAATTCGATCTTGGCTGATTCCACAGCATGTTTGATGCGCATCAACTCAAGACCCCACCGATCCGAGCCACGTGCGAACCCAGGCAATTTGAAATTCTTGGCAAGCTGGGGAATGATGATTCTCTCCACTACCGCCCAATCAATATCCGAGCCACCGAGAAAATTGTCACCACCGTGATGCACCACGCTGATCATCCCTTCCTCGGCCCTGATCAGAGCAGCATCAAAGGTGCCACCTCCAAAATCATACACCATCCAGTAGGCTTTTTCCGAGTCAATCTGGAATCCATAGGCGAGCGCCGCTGCCACCGGTTCCTGGAGGAGCGGGCTCGCCTTGAAGCCCGCGAGTTCCGCCGCCCGGCGGGTGGCGTCACATTGATGGAGTTCAAAAGCCGCTGGCACCGTTATGACTGCGGCCTGGATGACCTCGCCGGTCCTAGCCTCAACCGAGTTTCTCAAATCTTTTAAAACCTCAGCAGATAGTTCCTCGGCCTTCTTTCTCTGCCCGCTGGATGCGAATTCATAATGATGAGGCGTTCCCATCTGCCGCTTGAACTCGGTATAGGCGTCCTGATGGCTGCGCTCGCTGACCGTGGCGCTCTTGGCTCTCGACCCAACTCTCAGAACTCCCTGCTTGTTGATGAAGACCGCAGACGGGGTTCTCTCCTGCGCATCTAAATTCTTAATCACTTCTGGCTCCACGTCGTTGAGCACGGCAATTACGCTATGCGTAATCCCGAGATCGATTCCAAAATCAATGGTGCTTCTGTTCACTCTTTATCAATTGCATTTCTTTACTTGTGGCACGGCAATGTCGATCTCACCGCGCTGGACCATTGTCTGGTTCCACATGATGGTCGGCCGAATCGTTCGGCTAATCAACTCTTGTGATATGCCCTCGCGGGGCTCCTCTGTCACGACATGATCTGGCAAACCAGGATTGAAAGGCTCGTTCAAACGGTCATATACCTTGATGCCAAGCGTCTCAATAGTTTCCTTCATTGCATCAAGGGAATTGCTGATCTTTTTTATATCCTGAGGCGACAATTCGGCTTTCGGCTCCCTCGAGTCCGAGTCATGGATAGCGGTAGTCATTCTCCATGATTGATTCGCGATAACGATCAATGCTTTGGATAAGCCGTCTAACGCCACGCGCTCAGGGGTTGCATCGCTCATATTCTGTGCTTGTGAATTGCCGACTAGTTGGACAGCCTGAACAAGCAATTCCTTGCCTAGTGGATAAGAAGGTCTAGGTAAATCGAGTTTATTCGGTATTTTACGTTTCATACTAATAGGTTATTGATTTGTGAGCGCTGGATACTATATTGGATAAGTTTGTTTATTAGGCAAAATGTAAGACTACCACGCCAGCAAACAATATAAATGGTATGGCAACGAGAATCAGACATCCGGAGCCAGACTTTGCTTTGGATTGTGATTGCCGATCACGACAACCCCGACATCGAGGAATATCCACATGGCCGCGTAGAATGTCATCGCGTGAAAGCTTTGAGCGTGCTGCCTGAGGCACCGATGAGATCGGCAATTGGAGCACGCAACCTGGGTCTGCCTTGGCTTGGTTGCAAATTGCGCATTTATAGGACTCCTCACTTTCGCGGAGAGCTTTGATATCTTCTTGAATCCGTTGTTTCAAATCCACGCTAGTTGCAAGTTTGAGAGCAAGCTGGATTGCTGTCTCGGCTGTACGATAGTCACGTGATTGATTATGCGCATCAACAGAAATGGAGCGCAAACAGAGGGCAATGGAATTAATAAACTCAATATATGCCTCGCTTGTAGTCTTAATTGATTGAGCAATCTGAGGCAACATCGTAATGATTTCGCTGTTGATTCGGCCAAGCTTCTGAGAAGGGGTAATGTTCGCTTCATTGGTTGCATGCAAACGTTCAAAGAATGGCTGAACAATTTTGCCAGCAATATTACCATCGCCGATTGAGATGTTCTGAATAATCCTCTCCCTGACTCTAGATCCTGAAGCAAACTCTAAAGCGGTCTTAAGATACGTGACGAACGTCTTATTGTCTCCGGTGTTCTTCTGGAACAAAACTATTATGTTAGTAATTACGTCCGCGACTTCATCAAACAGTTCGCTCCGCTGATGCGCATCCTTTCCATGGAATAAATCATAAACTCCCATCAGGGGTTGGCATTGAGCGACAATCTGCTTAATCAGCTCGGGAGCCTGTCCTGGTGACTTTTTCGTCTGGCTCAAACATGCTTCCAAATGTTGTGTTATTTGCTTTCGGATTGGTGTAAGGACAAGATCTGCAGTGCTGTCTACATCATCAAGTCCTGAATGCGTTTGACTCATGAATTCCACATGGAATCTGGCCCAATCCATTCGCCCCTGTACTGCAAGTTTGAGCGCAGCTTCGGCATTGACCCGGTCCAATGCCACGGGTAGTTGCCTGAGCATGCGGCGAACAAAACCGGTTGTCAGAGCCTCATCCTCCAGCGAGCGCACCCGCTCTTTCAGCATATCCCATGTTTCGTCTTCCTTGACGATTTTCTCCCAACGCTCGAATGATTTCCTCCAGTATCCTTTAATTTGATCGTCAAGGGCGTGATCAATATCATAGGAAACGTGGTAATTGGTCCAATCGACCGCGAACATGTGATACATGATCGCCATGTTGTGTAGGGCAACGTGTGAACCATTCTTCTCCCGGTCCCTCCAAAGGAGAACCGCACGTTCAGCGTCCCCAGCAAGCATCGCCTGGATAGCCGGGTCGGACTTGCTCGCTCCGAACTCCTCCGGCCAGTACCAGAAGAATTCATCGACGATCCGGCTCTCGGGCTCCTTCATTCGGGACAGAGCATCCCGGATTTCATCTGTGGTTGGTGGGGTCGCCAACGCAAATGCTGGTTGCGGAAAGGTGGCTCCTCCGCCCATTTCCTCGAACATCTGGAGCTTCTGAGCCTGCCGCGAGACCTCCTTGGAAGTCGCATCGACGGGCAGCCCGGTCACCCTGAAGATGTTCTTCTGATAAAGAGTAAGCGTGCAGGCCTCCATCATGGGCGAGCACGCGTTACCTGTTGCCGGAGTGTTCATTTGGTTTGGACGCTACATGGAGATACCACAGCGCCACAGTCGGACCTGTGGAGCATATTTCTGGCGAAGTTCGGGCCACTTGTTGAATGCCTCTTCCATCATGTCGGCGGCCTCCGAAAGACGGCCTTGTCGCTTGAGATCAATGGACTGCCGGGCCATTTTGTCGCCGAGTTCCTCGTTCCGGGATAGTTGCGGAAGGCCCAGAGCCTCTTTAGAAAAGTCTGGTGCCATTTGCTTGGAGGATGTCGGCCTCTGTCCGGGTGTCCAATGTTCCAGAGCATTCAGCATTTCCATGGCATTCTGGTATCGGTCCGACAGAGCAAAACTAAGTGCTTTGGCTACGATTTCATCCAATGCACTGTTCACGTCTGCGTTGAACTCCGAAGGGGGGCGTATGGGTTGCTGGAAGAGCTTGTTGCTCCCCCATCCAAGATCAACTGGGACATTGTAAGGCAGTTGATCGGTTAACAACAGATAGAGGGTAGTGCCGAGAGCCCAGACATCGGCCGCGCATGAGTCGCCCTTGCTTTCGGTGAATGTCTCCGGCGGTTTGAAAGTGATGGTGCCGGCGGCGGTCGCAAGTAGGGTCAGTGGATTGACCCGTTTTGCCAGTCCGAAATCACTGACCCGGGCGCGCAGTCCATCTGTTTCGTAGCCGACGAGTATGTTTTGAGGTTTGATGTCCCGGTGGATGATTGGCGGTTGTTCCCGGTGAGCCACCGAAAGCCCCCGGCAAACCTGCTTGATAAGATCGATGGTTGTCTCCACCGGCACGAATTGAGTCCCGTGCGACTGCCAGAACTTGTCCAGACTGCCGCCGGGAACGTTCTCCATTGTGAAATAGCCGAAGAGGCCTTTCGGGGTTTGAACGACATTGGCGTCGAAGACTCGTACGATATTCGGATGGCCAATCCGGGAAAGCATGATGGCTTCACCGAGAGCGTCTTCAATATCCAGCAGCGTCATCCCTGCCGCCTTGAACACTTTCATTGCCTGCCGCCCGAGGAACCGGTGTTTTACCCGAAAGACTTCCGCGAAAGCACCTTCTCCCAGGAAGCGTTCGACCTCATAGGTGTCGCGGATGTTTTGACCTTCTGTGAGAATTGCCATAATGTGCTAGGGAATGAGGGTTCCGACCCTTGCGAGTTCTGCATTGTAGGCATCAACATCCCGGTTGTAGTCAGCGACTGTTGCCTTCAGTGTTTCGTTCATTGCGTTGAAACGATTGACATTCCGATTGAATGAATCCACCGCATATTGATTTGTACGATCAAGGTGGATGCGGTCGAGATCGATTTTGTCACCAAGCGACCTCGTCTCTTGTTTTCTAAGATCCATATTCATTTCCTTTTGAGTCAAAGCCGATTGCATGGCAAGCAACCGAAGGTTTTCCGCATGGGAGACGCAGTAGGTGCGTCCGGAAGCGTTGCGGTAGATCTTGCTGTCGCCCGCTGGAAACACGGGACGTGGAGAGGAATAGACCGATGAAGTCGGGCTAGTCGAAACAACCGGTGGTGGGTAGGTGTTCCTGGATGAAGTTGGCGCGTATTTGGTTCCGGCGCTGTCTGGTTGCGCTTTTTTTGGGGATGTGGCGAACCGATGATCGAGAATAAAAACCAAGGCAAATATTCCGGCTACAAGGGCGACAACTATTCCAGTCTTGGTCTTCTTTGAGTCGGTCGTTCTTTTCGGTTGTCGCGATAAGGGCCCTGGGAGAGGCGCTGGCGGCTTGGGAGAAAACACAAACGGCGCTTTCCCGAAACGAGGAGGCAAGTCCCTGACCCCCGATTGGCCAGAGGACGGCGCGATTTGGGAGAACGGGATCCAAGTTGACGTGCCCGTCTTCTGGGTTTGCACCGAAGATGGATACACACCTGCCATGATCATCGCTTCAATGAAATTGGCACCAAACGGCCCCTGAACCTGCTCCTGATGGAGAACAAGATACTCGGATTCCTGACTATTCTGCGGGTGTTCCATTCAAGAGGTCGTGATTTTCCCTTTCGTTACTGACTGAATACGAATCTGGCCGAAATTCGTCAACCACGGTCCTGCAATTTTTTGCTTTCTAGCGACCCAAGGTGTCCATCCGAGGCGATTCCGCGATAACCCATCCGCACTAGGCCTGCCCGCAGCTTGTCGAGTCCTGATTTTGCGGACTTGTGTGCTGCCTGCTTGGAAATTCCGAAGCTCTCCCCGATTTCCGCGTAGCTGCTTCCTGATCGTAATGCATTGACTACCAGTCGTTCGCGGGGCGTAAGCAAGTTCATGATTGATTCGACGACAGCCGATGTTTCCCGATTGCGAATTTGCTTGATCACATCCTGCCGGGAATCGCTTGGCTGGATCGCCTTTGCCGAACTGCCCGCATCGTTCTGCGAGGCCAGTGATAGCCCTTGGATCGGATCATCGAGTGACTTCGGGAACATCCTCAGTAGTCGTAACTGTTTCGCGTAAAGCGAGTTGAGAGCATTACGAATCACCCGCGAGGAGAATGGGATGAAATCTCCCTTGATAGGGTCGTAGGCCTGCGCTGCCCGGATTAGAGCCATGTTCGCTTCGGATCTCGCTTCATCCAATTGGCAGCCAGGAATATTCGCGTAGTCAAATGCGATCAGTTCAGCGAGAAAGACGTGGTCTTCGATCATGTTTTGAGTGTCCATGGCGATTTTGTGGCCTAAAAGCAAGGTTCGGAGCTACAAGCGGGTTTCCGGAAAAGGGGCGGAAAAGGACAGCGGGGAGGGCAGCGCCAGCGGAGCCCAGAAATCCATGCCCTGACGCGCTTCGAGCGCCGAGGCCGCCCACAATCAGGACTGAGGTCTTTGTTGATTCTCATCGCTGGGTCAGGCCGCGAGTTGTTTTCTGAGTTCATAGGCAAGTTTCTTCAGGGACTCGACATAGGGGTACCACTTGCCATCCGAGATCTGTGAAGTGAAAAAGATGGCGGATTTCCCAGGTTGTTCCCGATGGAGCAAAAGGGTCGTGGAAACCGGTGAATGACAGCAGGACTTTCAAGCAGGCGCCTTCAATCGAGGCCTTGATTCGACCATCAAGCGGACTTGGTGTAAACGAACAAATCCGGATTTTTTGCTAGGCCAGAATCCCATTCTGCCGGCGGTGGTATCCAGTGCGCGGATCAGCAGCGCGGTGGAGCAGTACGGGTTCAATCTCTTGACAGCAGTGCTAAGATTTTCGGTGGTTATGGAAATCGACTGGTCAAAAGCACCCAAGACCGCCCGGTGGTGGGCGATTGACGCCAACGGCAAGGCACACTGGTTCGTGGCGCCGAATGTCGCCGCATTCACCGACTTCTGGTTTGCCGAGCCAAAACCGGCACCGAATTTCGGCTTTATCGGAGACTGGAGGAAGAGCTTGGTCGAACGCCCGTGCCAGGCGGATGGGGTGAAGTGATGGAAAGCCCGCGACAGCGGGGCTTGTCGTCGGATTGGTTTGTCAGTCGAATAAGCGTGGCAGAAAGGAATCATGGATATCTGCGTGACCGACTTGGTCTCACCATGGTCGATGGCAAGCCGCCGGTCAGGCTGCTGGAGTAGCGGTTGAAGGCATGGCTTTTGAATCAGGCGCGACCTAAGGTGGCCAAAACCGGGAAATTCGCACGGCGAAATCGAACGCGACGCATCCTGTCGCGTGTTGATGATACGGTGCCCCGACAACCCGATGATCCACATGACGAACAACCTGCAACTTTCTGGATTCGTGCTCTTTGGCACGTCCCAGATGATGGTGGGATTGGAAAATTCCCAATGGCTGCGGATTCCCCTCTCCGCGTTCCCCGACCTGCAAAATCTTACCGAGGACGAGTGGTGCGATTACTGG
>Ga0118677_10011530_pt1 | contig 13212 bp, 8 predicted proteins | sample AliMusrvi5mmetaG_FD_86154 | JGI IMG/M metagenome (GOLD analysis project Ga0118677, IMG submission 86154)
CCCTTATGAACAGCTCAGCCTGGCAACCGAGGCGGTTTTTAAAAGCTGGAACGGCAAAAGGGCCATAGACTATCGGAATGCGGCTGGGATTGCGCATAACCTGGGTACCGCTGTCAGCATTGTAACAATGGTTTTTGGTAATATGGGCAACGACAGCGCCACCGGCGTTGCCATGACCCGCAACGGCTCCACCGGTGAGAATAAAATTGAAGGGGATTACCTGACTAACGCCCAGGGCGAAGACGTTGTAGCCGGAATCCGATTGACCAAGGACATTTCCCAGTTGAAATCGGAAATGCCCAGAGCCTATGCGGAATTTGAAGCCATTGCCAGACGCCTTGAAAACCACTACCGCGAAATGCAGGATGTGGAGTTTACCATTGAAAAAGGCAAGCTGTGGATGCTGCAGACCCGCGATGGAAAGCGAACCGCACAGGCAGCGGTTCGCATTGCCGTAGATATGGCGGAAGAAGGGCTCATTACCCGCCAAGAAGCAGTCTTAAGGGTAACTCCGGATCATGTGGATTTTTTTCTCCACCCCCAGTTCGACAGCAAGTCCAGACAGGCGGCCAAAACTTCGGGCGATTTCCTGGGAACCGGCCTGAATGTCTCCCCGGGCGCAGCCATCGGCGTAGTGGCGCTGGATGCCAATCTGGCAGAATCATGGGCCAAACAGGAAGGCAAACAGGTGATCATGGTTCGGGCCGAAACCCGGCCGGATGACGTTCACGGCATGCTGGCGGCACAGGGCATCCTGACCTCTGAAGGCGGCGCTACATCCCATGCGGCTGTGGTTGCCCTTCAATTTGGTGTGCCCTGCGTGGTGGGTGCTTCCGCAGTTAAAATTGACCTGGACAAACGCGTTATGCTTGCCGGTGAAATTACCGTCAAGGAAGGCGAATGGATTTCTGTCGATGGAACCACAGGTGAAGTTTTCCTCGGTAAGATCGACCTTTTCACCCCCTCGCTGGAAGACCAGAAAGAATTATTGACCCTCCTGAGCTGGGCTGACGAATACGCCCGCCTGCAGGTCTGGGCCAACTCGGATTACCCGAAAGATGCCCAGCGCGCCCGTTCCTACGGCGCCAAGGGTATCGGCCTCTGCCGCACCGAGCACATGTTCTTTGAGCCCGAACGCTTACCCATTGTGCAGAAAATGATTCTTTCCGAAACCATCGCTGACCGCAAAAAGTATCTTGATCTGCTGCTGCCTTCCCAGCGTAAAGATTTCGACGGATTGTTCGAAGCGATGGATGGCTACCCGGTGATCATCCGCCTGATCGACCCGCCTCTGCATGAGTTCATGCCTGACGAAGAAAAACTCTTCGAAGAAGTGATCACCATGCGTGTTAAGGGCGAGACCGAAGGCCTTGCTGAGAAAGAACACCTCCTGGCTGAGATCAAACGCCTGCATGAATCCAACCCGATGATGGGTCTGCGCGGTGTGCGCCTTTCCATCTATATGCCTGAAATCGTTGAGATGCAGGTCCGCGCCATCTTTGAAGCAGCCTCTGACTGCGTTCTGCGCGGCATCACGGTCAAACCGGAAGTCATGATCCCCTTAACCGGCACTGTCAATGAATTAAAATGGATTCAGCCCCGCCTGGTAAGAATCGCTGAAACGATTACCCAGGAAAAGAAAGTGAAAGTAGCCTACAAATTCGGCACCATGATTGAAATCCCGCGTGCTGCCGTGACTGCTGGTGAAATTGCCGAATATGCCGAGTTCTTCTCCTTTGGCACCAACGACCTGACCCAGATGACCTTTGGTTACAGCCGTGACGATGCGGAACGCAATTTCCTCGTCCAGTATGTGGAAGAAGGCATCCTGCCGAAGAACCCGTTCCAGACCCTGGACCGCGGCGGCGTTGGCAAATTGATGCAGATGGCTGTGACCGATGGCCGCAAAACCCGTCCTTCGCTGGAAGTGGGTATCTGCGGCGAGCACGGCGGCGATCCTGCCTCCATTGAATTCTGTCACCTGATCGGCAACAACTATGTCAGCTGCTCTCCCTTCCGCGTGCCTGTGGCCCGCCTGGCTGCTGCCCATGCTGCGATCAAAAACAAGTAATCACAGGTTGTAAAAACAAGTTTTATCAGCCACCCCGTGACTTATTACGGGGTGGCTTTTTTTGATAAATTTCAGTAAAATATAAATAGGAACGCGCTGTCCGATTAATAATTATCATAAATTTGATAAAAAAAGGCGCAAATGGTATAATTTTCGAAATTTAAAAATCAGGTCTTTGATCGAGGGAGGCTCTCTTTAATGGAAAAAGAAGCATATTTACGGTTATTTTATGAAATGGTAGTAATTCGGCGCATGGAAGAACGCGCCGCAGAACTTTACCAGCAGGGGAAAATTGGCGGATTTTTACACTTATATATTGGACAGGAAGCGGTCAGTACGGGATTGATATCGGCACGCATCCCGGCAGACCGGGTCATCACCGCATATCGCGATCATGGCGTTGCTTATAACTGCGGTATTTCTGCCAAGCGGATTTTGGCCGAACTGCTTGGAAAAGCCACCGGTACTTCCGGCGGCAAGGGCGGCTCGATGCACCTGGCGGACGTCACCAAAAATTATTGGGGCGGGCACGCCATTGTGGGCGCGCATTTACCCCTGGCAAACGGGCTGGCCCTGGCTGACCAGTATAAAAAACAGGCAGCTGCGACTATCTGCATGTTTGGCGACGGCGCGACCAATATTGGTTATTTTCACGAGGCTTTGAACATGTCCAAGGTGTGGAATTTGCCAGTCCTGTGGGTTTGTGAAAATAACCGTTATGGTATGGGAACATCCATTGAACGCGCTTCTGCTGTTTCTGAAATTCGACAGAAAGCAGAAGGGTACGGAATGACAAACGGGTGCGTGGATGGCATGGATTTAATGGCAGTCCGCGAAATTGCTGATGCCATGCTGAAAGAAGTGCGCTCAGGCAAGGGACCGATGTTCCTTGAAATTGAAACCTATCGTTTCCGCGGGCATTCCATGGGGGACCCGGAAAAGTATCGCAAGCAGTCCGAAGTGCACAAATGGCAGGAGAATGATCCTATCGGTATATACGAGCGTTTCCTGGTTGCCAGCAAGATCACCACGGATGATGAGTTGGAAGTGCAGGCTCAACTGGCTGAAAAAGAAGTGCAGGAAGCGGTTGAATTTGCAGAATCGAGCCCGGAACCGGGTGCAGAAGAATTGTTCCGCCACATCTACGTTGAAGATTAAGGAAAGGGAGACCCATTATGGCAAGAATTACAATGCGTGAAGCCATTTCTCAGGCTTTGTGGGAAGAGATGGAGCGGGACCCGAATGTTTTTATTATGGGTGAAGAGGTAGGTGTTTGGGGCGGTACATATGCGGTAACAAAAGGGTTTTACGATCATTTTGGGCCTGACCGGGTGAAAGATACACCCATTTCCGAAGCTGCTATTATTGGGGCGGCGATTGGTTCATCCATTGCCGGCCTCAGGCCCGTCGCTGAATTAATGACGATTAATTTTGCATTTTCTGCCATGGATCACATTGTGAATGAAGCAGCCAAGATGCATTATATGTTTAACGGCCAGATGGTCCTACCGCTGGTGATTCGCACGGTTGGCGGCGGCGGCAGGCAGTTGGGAGCAACCCATTCGCAGACCCCGGATGCCATATTTGCCCATTTTCCGGGTTTAAAAGTGGTTGCCCCGGGAACACCGGCGGATGCCAAAGGTTTATTAAAAGCAGCCATTCGCAGCAATGACCCGATCCTGTTTATTGAACATTCCACCCTTTACCAAACGCGCGGTGAGGTTCCCGAAGGCGATTATATTGTTCCCATTGGAAAATCCACCGTCCAGCGGCCTGGAAAAGATGTGACCATTGTTACCTACAGCAAGATGCTGGAACTCAGCCTGAAGGCAGCAGACGAACTGGCCAAAGAAGGCATTGATGTTGAAATCGTTGATTTGCGCTCATTACGCCCACTGGATATGGGGCCGGTGATCGAATCCTTCAAAAAGACCAACCGGGCAGTCATTGTCGAGGAAGGGTGGAAATCCTTCGGTATTGGCTCTGAAATCATGTCGCGGATTTATGAGGAAGCGTTTGATTATGTCGATGCACCGATCAAACGGGTTGCCCAAAAAGAAGTTCCCCTTCCCTATAACCATACCCTGGAACAGATGGCAATTCCCAATGTTAGCGACATTATTAAAGCTGTCAAGGAGGTGTTGTAATGGAAACTGTGTCCATGCCGAAATTAGGCTTTGATATGGCCGAAGGCACCCTGGTGCGATGGGTTAAGGCTGAAGGCGAGATGGTAACTAAAGGCGACGTCCTGGCTGAAATTGAAACTGACAAAGCCACGGTCGAAGTTGAATCGGGATTTTCGGGGCTGGTGGCACGCCAGCTGGTCACCCAGGGAGCCATTGTTCCCGTTGGGACGCCTATTGCCTATATTACACAGCCTGGCGAAGAAATTAAAGAATCCGGCAAGGTTAATATAGGACCCGAGAAAAAAGTCGAATCGGCAGCTGAAACATGGGAAGATGTGAAGGTTTTTGCTGCTACAGAGCCAAATCCGGCTGTCGTCAGCAGCAGTATCACTGTATCACCTCTGGCAAGGAAAATGGCAAGCGACAAGAACATTGATCTACATCTTGTGCAGGGGAGCGGTCCGGGCGGACGGATTGTTAAACGTGATGTGGAAGGGTTTAAAACAAGCGCGCCGGAAGCAACCGTTTCGCCGGTTCCAGCAGCTGCCATGCCGGCAACCCAGGCGTCCAAAATGAGCATTCCAGTTCCTGTTTGGACGGGCGGAGATTCTGCACGGAGCGACGAAGTGGTGGCGGTGGATAAATTGCGCACGATCATTGGCCGCAGAATGACTGAATCAAAACAGCAGGTGCCTCATTTTTATGTGACCCATGAATATGATGTGGCTGCGCTGCTCAAACTACGCAAGGAAGTTAATGCCTACCTGCCCGATGAACAAAAACTTTCAGTTAATGACTTTATTGTCAAAGCAGTGGCGCTTACACTGCGGCAGTTTCCCAATATCAATGCTTCGCTGGATGGCGATAAAATCACCCGGCATGGTCATGTTAATGTAGGTGTGGCGGTAGCATTAGAAAGCGGATTAATTACCGTGGTAAGCAAAGACGCGGACCTTAAACCGGTGCGGCTTATTTCGGCTGAAATCAAGGATATGGTCAGCCACGCAAGGCAGGGCAAGGTAAAACCTGAATATATTGAAGGATCCACATTCTCGATTTCCAATCTGGGGATGTTTGACGTGGAGCATTTTGTGGCGATTATTAACCCACCCGAGGCAGCCATCCTGGCGGTTGGTTCAGCTAAAGAAGTGCCGGTAATTAAAGATGGCGAAGTAAAAGCCGGCATGCGGATGAAAGCCACCATTTCTTGCGACCATCGCGTGACAGACGGGGCAGAAGGGGCGCGTTTCATGCAGACGCTGGCCGGGTACCTGGAAAACCCAATCCAGTTAATGTCGTAAAATTCGATCAACCCATGACTCAAAAACCGCCCTTATTGGGGCGGTTTTTGAGTTAATTTGTCTTTTCATACAAGAAGCGATAAGAGTTGATAAAACTGGCAATATTCATGACATAGGTGCGGGTTTCGGCATAGCGGATCACTTCAATAAACAGGTCAGGGTCATTATTGGCATTATTGATCCATTCCTGAGTCTCACGCCCCGGACCAGCATTATAGGCCGCGAGCATTTTATAGATATCATCGCCAAAATAATTACGCTGATGGGCAAAATAACTGGCTCCAAGACGGATATTTATCAAGGGGCGGAATAAATCATCATTCTGGAAATCTTTGGGGTAATTGAGGATTTTGGCCTGTTCTTTGCCTGTGGCCGGCATGAGCTGCATTAAGCCCATGGCACCTGCGGATGAGCCGGCAAACCCTTCAAAAAAGGATTCCTGACGGATGAGGGAAAGCAGAACGATTGGATCCAACTGATCCTGCGCTGCTGCTGATTGGACGATTTCAGGGTAATAAACACCAAAACGGATGTGGTTAAAAAATACAGGGGCGTTATGGGTGCTGTAATCATCCAGCCCTGCCAGGTCCAGGATCTGACGGCTGATCAGGATGGATGGCTTATAGAGCTGGCGATCCATCAAGTGGTTCAGCAGCTGATAATTGGCGACGGGATCCTGGGTAATGGCATTACGAACCAGGTCGTATTCCGCGGCTGCTTTGGCGTAAAAGCCCAACTCCCAAAAAGCATCGGCGAGCTGGATATGCGGATTAACCTGAAGTGTGCCCATGCCAGATAAATCAGTGGAGGCAGGGATGGTGAAAGTATTACGCAGCCAGGTCTCTGCAAGGGGACGCTCGTCATCGAGATTATAGGTAAAATCATATTTTCCAAATTGGGCCAGGGGAGGAAGGTTTAAAAGCAACTCACGACAGCGTGAACCATAAAAGCCGTCCGGGTCTTTTTCTGTGGCCTGGGTCCAGGTATCACGGGCATCCTTATCTTTGCCTAATTTTTGCTGGCTTTTACCAATCCAAAGCAGGGCTCCAGCCTGATCATCTGGCAAGGTGGACAATACCAGGTAACGCTGAAAAATTGTCAGAGCTTCGTTAAATTTGGACAAGCGGTACTGGGTTATTCCTGCCAGGAAAAGTCCGCGACTACCCATGGAGGCATCAGGATAATCTTTGATGATGCGTTCCCAGGTAGCAGCAGCTTCCGGCAGTTTATTGTTGCGTTCCTGAAGCCGGCCGACCTGGAAAAGGAAATCAGCTGCCTGACTGGAAGTGGGGTAGAGGCTGACATAATTTTGCAGGGTTTGGGCAGCCTGATCATAACGATAGAGGTTGTACCAAAGCACTGTGGCTTTGTTTTGCCAGGCGTCCAACCAGTGCTGGTTATCAGGATGATCATTAATAAGGGCAGTATATTCATTTATGGCAGTCGTATCGTCACCCATGGCTTCGGAAGCCAGGGCGCGGTAATAGTGTGCTGAACCATCGTGCTTGGGATCACTGAGAATGTACTTGTTAAGCGCATCCAAGGCCAGGCCGTACTGGCCGACGTTATAATCGATAATTCCACGATCGAGGTCACTGACAGGCTGGTTATCATTTACCAGGGCAACGAGGGCGGAATAACTGTCATAAGCCGACGGATAATTTTTAACCGAATCCTGAAAACGGGCATAGGCCTGGTCGGGCATTTGCAAGGCCAGATAGGCGCGACCCGCCATCAAGTTGGCAGTGGATTTGGTGTAATCATTTTTGGTTTCATTATAGATGGTCATAAACTGTTTAACCGCGCCCTGGGAATCACCACCTGCCGCAGTCACCTGACCGATCAACAATTCAATATCGGTTGTATCACCGGTTTTAGTCGCCTTAATGGCGGCTTGATATGCTGTGATGGCGCCATTCAAATCGCCCGAAGCGTCGAGAGCATCCCCTTGCAAGCGGTAAACATAAGCATCCAGAGCACCGGGGTGAACTGCGAGATACTTCGCATAGGCTTCTGAGGCCTGCTTATACTGTTTCAGCTGGTCATAAGTTTGGCCAAGGTAGAAAATGGCAGGGGCAAGGCTGCTGGTATCGGCATAATATTCGATGATGGTAATAAAGGCCTGGGAAGCGGTCTGGTAATCGCCACGAACATAATTGATTCGACCGAGACCCAATTGTGAGGCTGCGCGCAGCTCGGGGTCACCAGATTGGTGCATCACGGCATCAAACTGGGTGAAGGCGGCATCATAATCGCCATAAAAAAAGGCTGTTTCAGCCTGCTTAATGCGCGTGGCTGGCACCGGAGTTGGGTTGGGGGTTGGCTGTGGGGGGGGTGTGGGTGCGAGAGTGGGGACATTTGTTGCAGATAAAACGGGTGGAGGCGCTTCTGATGGGCCTGAAAGTGGACTGCAACCCGTGATTATGATGCATAAGGCGAGGCTGACAGATATAATCGGTTTGGTATCCATATTGAACTTATAACTGATGAAAGGCAAGGTGTCAATCCTTTGACAAAAAATTTGACAAAAAATAGCATGCATGTTAAACTGACTTTTCTTGATGCCCAACGCTCTCGCCTGAGGGCGTTTTTAGTGTGTCATGATAGGAAATAAGGAAAAAGAGCGTAGATGAGAACTCTTGAATGGGATCCAATCAGCAGTGATTTAAAAATGATCGATCAGCGTCTATTGCCAGGTCGATTTGAATATTATACCTGTCGAAGTCATATGGATGTCATTTTTGCCATTAAAGACATGGTTGTACGTGGCGCGCCGGCAATCGGGGCAGCTGCAGCATATGGGATGGCATTAGGCGCCTTAAACTCAAAAAATAAATCAGTTGAGGCGTTCAGCAGTGAAATGGAATTAATTGGCCAGGAAATGGTGGTCGCACGCCCAACAGCGGTCAACCTGGCCTGGGGAGTAAAACGGATGTTATCGCTTTTGACCCCTCCAGTTAAGACGATTGCTGAATACCAGGCGTCTTTCCTGCTGGAAGCAGGCCGCATTTCTGAAGAGGATGTTGCCACCAATAACCGCATGGCCGCTTTTGGCGCCGAGTTAATTGAAGATGGCGATACAATCATCCATCACTGCAATACCGGGGCGCTCGCCACGGTTGACTGGGGAACAGCACTGGGGGTGGTGCGGTTGGCGCACCAACAGGGAAAAAAAATCCATGTGCTTGTTGACGAGACCCGACCACGATTGCAAGGCGCACGCCTGACCGCATGGGAATTACAACAGTACGGCATTCCCTATGACATCATCAGTGATAATATGTCCGGATATTTCCTGAGAACAGGGCAGGCCAATAAGGTACTGTTTGGGGCAGACCGGGTGGCCGCCAATGGGGATGTGGCCAATAAGGTGGGTTCATATATGCTGGCGCTGGCAGCGCACGCCAATGATGTGCCCGTTTATTCTGTTTTTCCAATCACCACGGTGGATTTATCACTGGCAAATGGCGATTTAATTCCGATCGAAGAACGGGATACACGCGAGGTTCTTGATATCACGATCAATGGAATGGCAGTGATGCCTGAAGGGGCAACTGCGCGCAATCCGTCTTTTGACGTGACCCCTCACCAGTTACTGACTGGTTTAATCACTGATCTTGGGGTGGTTTATCCGCCTTTTAAGAGTAATTTACCCAGACTAATCCAGAACAACAGGAGACCTCGATAAATGAAAATTGTTTGCAATGGATCCATCGCCTATGATTACCTGATGACATTTCCGGGGTATTTTAAAGAACACATTATGCCCCAACACCTGGATTCCATCAGCTTAAGCTTTTTGGTGGATACGATGGTCAAACAACGCGGCGGTGTCGCCCCCAATATTGCTTATACCATGGCTTTATTAGGCGAAAAGCCTTACCTGATGGGGACTGCGGGAGAAGATTTTGAAGATTACCGCCAGTGGCTTGTTTCCAAAGGGGTGGATTGCGCCTATGTTAAAGTGATCCCCGGCGTGTTCACGGCATCTTTTTTTGCCAATACCGACCTGGCGAATAACCAGATCAGCAGTTTTTATACCGGAGCCATGGCGTATGCGGCCACATATTCCCTGGATGTTTTGACTGAAAAACCTGATCTGATGGTGATTTCGCCCAATGACCCAACCGGCATGGACAATTATGTCAAAGAATGCCGCGCTAAAAATATCCCATACCTGTATGACCCCAGCCAGCAAATTGTGCGTTTATCTGATGAACAACTGCGGCGCGGGGTTGAATCGGCACAGAGTCTGTTTGTCAACGAATATGAATTTGAACTGATTCAAAAACACACTGGACTGACTTCGGACCAGATTCGTAATTCAGTTGAAGTTCTGGTTGTCACCATGGCTGAAAAGGGGTCGATGATTTATTCCAAGGGAAAAGAGTATGTGATTCCAGTTGTGCCTGTTGAACAAATTGTTGACCCGACCGGCGTGGGAGATGCCTTCCGCGGTGGGTTCCTTAAGGGCATTTGTATGAATGCAGACTTGCAAACCTGCGGACAAATGGGATCTGTGGCGGCTGCTTACTGCCTGGAACAGCGCGGCACACAGAACCACCATTACAGCCCGGCGGATTTTGTAACACGCTACCGAAAATATTTTGATGATCAAGGCGTTTTGGACGCCTTGTTGAAATAATTTAAAAAGAGACATCTTAACGGAGGAAAACCAATGTCTAAATTTGATATTAAAGATGGCAGCCTGGCAGAAGGCGGGCGGCGCAAGATTGAATGGGCCGAACGCGAAATGCCAGTTCTGCGACTGATCCGCGAACGTTTTGCCAAGGAACGTCCCCTGGAAGGCGTGCGGGTTGCAGCATGCTTGCATGTCACCAGTGAAACAGCCAACCTGATGCGCACCCTGCAGGCTGGTGGAGCGGATGTGGTTATCACCGCTTCCAACCCGCTGTCCACCCAGGATGAAGTGGCCGCTGCGCTGGTCAATATTTATGAGATTCCCACGTTTGCGATCAAGGGCGAAGACAATGTGACTTATTATAAGCACTTGAACGCAGCCCTGGACCACAAACCGCAAATGACCATGGATGATGGCGCCGACCTGGTCAGCACCATTCACAAGAATCGCCCGGATTTGTTAAAAGAGATTATTGGTGGAACGGAAGAAACCACTACCGGGGTGATCCGTCTGCGCGCCATGGCGGCTGATAAAGCCTTATTATTCCCGGTAATTGCCGTGAATGATGCCATGACCAAACATTTCTTTGATAACCGCTACGGCACGGGACAATCCACTCTGGATGGTATCGTGCGTGCCACCAATATCCTTCTCGCCGGAAAAACTTTTGTCGTGGCTGGATATGGTTGGTGCGGACGGGGGCTTGCCAGCCGCGCTCGTGGTATGGGCGCCAATGTGGTTGTAACTGAAATTGATCCGCTTCCCGCCCTGGAAGCAGTGATGGACGGCTTCCGCGTGATGACGATGGCAGAAGCTGCCAAAGTGGGCGACATTTTCTGCACAGTCACCGGCGACCTGAATGTGATTGATGGGCACCATTTTGAAGTGATGAAAGACGGCGCAATTGTGTGCAATTCCGGTCATTTCAACGTGGAAATAAACCTTCCCGCATTGGAAAAAATGTCCACCGGGAAAAGCCTGGTACGCCCGTTTGTTGAGCAGTACCACACCAAGGATGGCCGCTCGATCCATATCCTGGGCGAAGGGCGCCTGATCAACCTGTCCGCTGCTGAAGGTCACCCGGCGAGCGTGATGGATATGTCTTTTGCAAACCAGGCTTTAAGCGCAGAATATATGATGAAGAACTTCAAGACCCTGGAAAAGAAGGTTTATTCGGTTCCCGATGTGATTGATCGTGAAATTGCCCGCTTGAAACTGGATGCGATGGGCGTCATAATCGACAAACTGACAGACGAACAGGTTCATTACCTGAACTCCTGGCAGGAAGGCACCTAATATTTAGCCTGATTACCCCCCCAGCCCCGGTCTCCAAAACCGGGGCTGAATTTATTAATAAACCTGTCACGCGGGAGAAGAGGGAATTTCCGTCATATTTGCTTAATAATTTAGATATATAATATGATAAATATGATGAAAAATGTAAAGGATAATTATGGCATTTGACCATTTTGGACGAAACATTCATTACCTGAGAATCAGCCTGACTGATCACTGCAATTTGCGCTGTGTGTACTGCATGCCAGAGCAAATGATTTTCAGGCCGAATAAAGAAATGATGCAAGATGACGAACTGCTTTTGCTGGTGAAAATGTTCACTGAGATGGGGTTTGACAAGTTCCGTCTGACGGGAGGAGAACCGACGGTGCGTGCCAATGTCGTGCAGATTGTATCTGAAATTGCCTCCATACCGGGGGTGGAAAAACTGACCATGACCACAAACGGCGTTTTACTGGGCAAATTGGCTGCACCACTAAAAAAGGCTGGACTACAGCGAGTCAACATCAGCCTGGATACACCCAACCCGGAACGGTTTACAGAAATCACGCGCTGGGGATCCTTTGAGCAAGTCTGGAAAGGGATTCTGGCGGCAGAAGACGCCGGGTTAACGCCTCTGAAACTTAATACTGTGGTGGTGCGCGGAATGAATGATGGGGATGTGGCGGATATGGCGCGATTAACACTGGAACATGCATGGCAGGTGCGGTTTATCGAGATGATGCCTTTTGCGGGCGCCACGGAACTGCAGAAAAGCCAGATCGTGAACCGGATTGAGATCATGAAGACAATCGAACGAACATTTGGGCCTTTGGAAGAAATTAATCCCGGACAGTTGGACGGAGAGGCCCGTGTTTACCGCATTCCCGGCGCAATAGGTGAGGTGGGCTTTATCTCATCGGTGACACTGCCATTTTGCGCGAGCTGCTCACGGGCGCGACTGACGGCAGATGGCAAGCTGCGGCTTTGCCTGCTGAGGGAAAAGGAAGTGGACCTGCTGACGCCTTTGCGCGCTGGAGCTTCCATGGATGACCTGCGCCATTTGATTGTGGATGGAGTCTGGCAAAAACCGTGGGGACATGGACTCAAAGAAGGCGAGTTTGCAATGAACCGGGTGATGAGCGAGATTGGCGGCTGAAACCCAAAATGGGATGAGAGCCTGACACGACATGCTCAAATGTCTTTATTGAGATATGGTGACCGCCATGTTACCCAGCACTGCCCACGAATTTTGGAACGTGCTGATCGAGCGCTGGTAGAGCATGTAATTGTCGAGGATGGTGACATAATCGGGGTTATAACCGGTGACAATGACGGTGTGCTCATAGGGAGCAACCGTAACCGTGTGACCGTCGGGGGGCGTGTAAGAAACACCCCAACCCCTATCTGTATTACCAGTGACCCAAACCATCACAGGGCGACCGGCGGCAATTTCGGACTTCAAGTTGTCAAAACTCAACCCACGGTGATCCGTGGCATGGAGACCATAGGCGCGCAGCAGGCTGGCAATGGGACCGGCATAAACTCCGTAAGATAGAGGCGGAATCTGGCCACGCGGATCCATATAACTGCCCACAAAACCGGTGTCGGGATCATCGCTATTGGGAATTTGTTTAAGAAAATCTTTTTCATCGATGTTAATTCCAAAATAAGAAGCCAGGTCGACGGCTGAACGCGCTTCACAATCGAGGGTATATATCTGGGAATGGCCAGCTATATTGGTGATGGTCGCATCTGCGGGAGGAACGGCAGGGGGAAGCGGGGTTGGAACCGGGG
>Ga0118677_10011531_pt1 | contig 13211 bp, 8 predicted proteins | sample AliMusrvi5mmetaG_FD_86154 | JGI IMG/M metagenome (GOLD analysis project Ga0118677, IMG submission 86154)
ATCTCGGATGCGATGGAGCAGGCAGGAGAGGCTGTGGAGAAAAAAATAGAGGAGTTGAAGCAGAAGGATATTCCTGGCAAGGCGGAAAAATTTCGCGACCAGGCCGAAGCGCGATCCGAAAGCGTCATCGAAAAGGTGAAGGCTTTTGGCGCCAGGGTTGGCGACGAGGTCGATGATATGATCGATTCGCTGAAGGGGAAGAAGAAGGGTTGAGGATGGAAATTTGCGGAGTACAAGATCCGTGTTACAGGTTACACGTTGCGGGATACCGGATGGATGCCTCTTACTTTACTTGCCCTGAGCATGGACTTCCCTTCACCTGTCGAAGGGACGAAGGATTCTTTAGCCTTATTCTTCGTGTACATTTGTGTAATTAGTGGTTTTATTTGTGTCCATTTGTGTCATTTGTAGTTAATGTCATGAGAATATCAGCATTGATTAGAAGTTTTATTTTTGCGGCTGCGGTAGGGTTGGTATTCCTGGTGGGTGGTTGCAAGACTGCGTCCAAACAGGCGGCCAATATGCATAACAGTCAGAATTCTCTTGACTGGGCAGGAGTTTATACTGGGATTGTACCCTGTGCAGACTGCGACGGGATTGAGACAGTTGTGATCATTCACAAGGATCTATCTTTCCGGGTTCAGACCAAATATATTGGGAAAAGCATTGAAGTATTTGACAAGCGCGGGACGTTTGTCTGGGACAAGACTGGCCGCATGGTCGAATTGATAGGTATTCCTGCGGGAACTATGCCAACCCGCTATCAGGTAGGTGTGAACCGGTTGATACAGCTGGATTTGGCTGGGAACATTATCAAGGGAGATCTGGCTTCCAGGTATGTGCTAAAAAAAACAGTACCGGCTACCGCGAGTGCTTCCATTGGCGGAAAGGTGGAGATTCCGCTGGTTGGAACGAAATGGTGGCTTGTCGAAATACATGGACAAAAAGTGATGAAAGGATCCGAAAAAACCGAAGATCCCTTCATCCAGCTGACCAAAGAATTCAAGTTCTCTGCTTATGCCGGATGCAACAGGATGTTTGGAAGTTATGAGCTGAAAGAGGGATGGCGGATTCGTTTCAATGGTGTGGCATCTACTATGATGGCCTGTCCGGATATGAAAACGGAACAGGCACTGGCAGAAGTGCTCACTACCGTGGACAATTACTCGCTAAGCGGTTCAAGGATGACGCTGAATAAGGCAAGGATGGCGCCACTGGCAGTTTTCGAAGCGGAGTAATAATAAAATTAAAAATTAAAAATTAAAAATTAATGGAACGCTACAATCAAGTTCTATTCGTCCTCCACCACCTTTCATTTTTAATTTTTAATTTTTCATTTTCAAAGGAATTCCCGCATCGATTTCTGTATCAACTCAATTGCCTCGATCATTTGCTCTTCGGTGATGATCAGCGGAGGTGTAAACCGGATGGTGTGCTCGTGAGTGGGCTTGGCCAGGATGCCATTTTCCATCATCACCAGACAGAGATCCCAGGCATGCTTGCCATTGACAGGATGTATCTGAATCGCGTTGAGCAATCCTTTGCCCCTAACTTGCTCGATTAGCGGGGAATCGAAAGCGCTCATCTTGTCGCGGAAGATCTTCCCGATCCGCGTCGAGTTTTCGGAAAGCTTTTCATCCAGCAATACATTCATGGCAGCAAGGGATACCTTTGCGGCAAGCGGGTTCCCTCCGTATGTGGATCCGTGTTCGCCGGGTTTAATGGTGAGCATGATTTCATCGTCCGCCAGTACGCACGATACTGGATACATGCCACCTGATGCGGCCTTGCCTAGTATCAGCAGGTCGGGACGGACACCTTCATGGTCGCAGGCAAGCATCTTGCCGGTTCTGCACAACCCTGTCTGCACCTCATCGGCTGCAAGCAGCACATTGTATTCCCTGCAAAGTTGCGCGGCCTTTTTAAGGTAACCGTCTTCAGGGACATAGACTCCTGCCTCTGCCTGGATGGGTTCAACCAGGAATCCGGCAGTATGTGGATGGCTGAGTTCTTTTTCAAGTGCCTTCAGGTCGTTGTAGGGCACCTTCACGAATCCGGGGGTGAACGGACCGTAGTCGCCATACGAATCCGGATCAGATGACATCGAGATGATGGTGATGGTGCGACCGTGGAAATTGCCGTCGCAAACGATGATACGGGCCTGGTTTTCGGGAACGCCCTTCACCTTGTAGGCCCATTTGCGGATCAGCTTGAGGGCTGTTTCATCGCCTTCGGCGCCGGAATTCATGGGCAGGATCTTGTCGTATCCAAAGAGTTTGGTCATGTATTCTTCCCATTCGCCCAGTACGTTGTTGTAAAAGGCACGGGAGGTCAGGGCCAGTTTACCGGCCTGTTCGACCAGCGCCTGAACGATTTTCGGGTGGCAGTGTCCCTGGTTGACAGCAGAGTAGGAGGCCAGAAAGTCATAGTACCTCTTGCCTTCCACATCCCATACAAAAACGCCTTCGCCTCTTTCGAGCACCACGGGCAGCGGGTGGTAGTTATGGGCTCCGTACAAATCTTCCCTATCGATGTATTCCTGTGTTTTCATGATTTATCTGAATTTTGTGGTAATGGACGAAACTAAGGTTATTTAAGCAAAGAATCAATGACTTTTGTGGGGAAAATGCATGGGGAATGGAGCGCGCGGGTGCGGCGATTTCCGAATCGCCGTTGAGTCAATGTGAAAATTGGGTAATGTGGAAATTCGGCGACTCCGGGATTTAGCCGCATAGCGGCGACCGATATGGTAGCCCCCCGGTTTTAACCGGGGGTTGGATGAATGCAGGGATGCCCGCCGTCTGCGCGCGAATGCAGATGGCGCCTGGCATGCCGTGATCGGACGGAATGGGATATTGTTTGCGGGGGAAGGTGGCCAACTCTCGATTTGTCCAATTTAATTGCTTTTGGCAGGATCTCCCGATTTTTTCTTTCTTGTCACTTTTTGTCGTCACAAAAAGTAACCAAAAAAGACCTGACAAAAGGAACTCGCTCCGCCTTCGGCTTCGCTCAGACAGCCTTTTGTCTCAATGGAAATGTTTGTTTTACGCTTCGCGCCCGTTGATGAAAAGGGGCATGGAGCATGGGACATGGATATTGCTGGAACAGCTTGGCGGTCTTTAGGTCTTTGCCCTTTGCGATCTTTGCGTGAAAAACTTTTAAAAGGTTCACGCCAAGATCGCAAAGAAGCGCTGAGTAACGCAAAGTTTGGAGGGTTCAGTGGCTTGCAATTCAGAAACTTACCGCCATCTTCAGATTGAGCCTTCTGCCCGTCAGGTAATTGGGCACAGCATACATGTTGTTCTGATAGTCTGATATCCAGTAGTAGGAGATGGTATTGTTCAGATCAAAAAGGTTGAATATTTCGAAAGTCAGCCAGGCCTCTTTCAGCCCTCTGGCCAAACCCTTTCTTTTCGCGATGTCAGGATCCAGCAGTGTTTTGGAAAAACCCAGGTCTACACGTCTGTAGGCAGGCATGCGAAAATTATCCTGATATCGGTTTTCGGTTGGCGGACCGAAAGGCAGTTTGCTTCCCAGCAGAAGGGTGAGGTTCATCTTCACAGTAGGGTTATTGGGTAGGTAATCCTGGAAAAAGAGAGAGAAAAAGATACGTTGATCAGTGGGGCGAGGCAGATATCCAGGATAGATGATCTGGCTGGGCTGTCCGTTGGTACCGGCTTTGGTGTAACTGTCGCCCTGTATGTCTTCTTCTGTTTTCATCAGGGTGAGGGAGGCCCAGGAAGTTGCCCCCGGAATTGGTTCTCCGATGATCTTCATCTCCATTCCCTCTGCATATCCGGTAGATTGCTGCTCAGGCAGATATTGCAAATCGAGGTTACTAACCTTGTAGGGAATCAGATGATTCAGTTTCTTGTACCATATTTCGGATGTAAATTTGAAAGGGCTGTTTCCCCACATGAACGGATACTCCATTCCCGCAACATAATGTGTCGATTTCTGGGCCCGGACCGTTGGTATGATCTGGGCCTCCATATTTTTCAGTTCGTTGAAGAATGGCATTTGCTGGTAAACGCCCCATGCTGCATGGAACTGGAAGGGTTTTAACCTGCCGGGAAGATAGACGACCGAAATCCGCGGACTAAAAATAGTTTGATGGTTAAAGTTCCAGTATTGCAGTCTGCCACCATAATTGAAAGACAATCTTGAATCCCCGAAGGAGAGTGTGTAATTGTCCTGTAAGAAAAGACTCAGTCGGATACTGTTCAGCTGATTATCGGCTTTGATGCTCTTGTTAAGCAGCAGTTTCTGATCGCCGTTCGGCAGCGAATAACCGGCAGAATCCCTCATTTCCCATTCGCTTACCTGGTCGTGGATACGCTCCAACTGTATTTTGGCCCCCCATTGAATCCTGTGATTGCCGGCATTATATCTCCCGCGGTGTTCAAGGTTGACAATGGCTGCCTGCAGGAAGTCGGCGGCATGTACCAACGTAGAGCCTAATCCCAATACCATTGTGCTGTCGAATGTGGCTTCAGAGTTGGAACCGGAGTTGACTTCGTTCAGGGAATACTGTCCCAGGATGTCGTACCTTATTTTTTCGTCCGAGTAAAAAGTACTGGCTGTCAGTTGCAGGTTCAATTCTTTTGAGGGGTGGTAATTGGCCGTCAAGGCCGCAAAATGGTTCGTAAACAGATCTTTCTCGTTACCGTTGAAGTATATTTTAAGCACGTACGACTGACTTAAGGTACCGAATCTTGTCTCTCTGGTTTCGGGCGTAAAATTGTAATTGTTGCTGGATACGTTTGCAAGTAAGTTAATTGAAAATCTTGGGGAGAAATCATAGCCAAGAAGCGTCTGAAAATCAAAGAATGAGGGGTCATAATGTCCTTTTTGGTCGAGTGTGCCAAGCAGATATCTGTTGTTGCGGTATCGGATTCCAGCGAGGTACGAAAACTTATCCTTGAGCGCCCTTCCTTCCAGATGCGCGGAGGCTCCGAGTGCCCCCAGTTCTGCAGTTCCTATAGTATTTTCGGGGACCTTATAGTCTATGTCGAGTACCGACGACATTTTATCGCCATAGGAACTTTCAAATCCACCCGGGGAAAACCTTATTGCGGAGACCAGATCCGGATTGAGAAAGCTAAGCCCTTCCTGTTCGCCTGTTTTTACGAGAAAAGGCCTGAAAATCTCAATTCCGTTCACGTAAAGGAGGTTTTCGTCATAGTTCCCGCCCCTCACATTATACTGGGGACTCAACTCGCTGTGGCTGCTTACTCCGGGCATGGTTTTAACTAATTGTTCCACGGATCCACTGCCTGTATTGGCGAGATTCCTGGCAAGAAGCGGATCAATATTAACGGTTCCCTGCTTTGTCTTTCGCTGTTCGGTGATTTCAACCATCGGCAGACTAAAGGTCACCGGCTTCATAACCTGGATGATTTCGCCTTTCTGATTGGGCGACACAGAAAGTTCGTACTTTTCGTAATTGAGCATGCTGAATATGAGCACCAGGTTTTCACTGCTTTTGAGTCTCAGTCTAAACCGTCCTTTCTGATCGCTATAAGTGCCAGTCTGACTGTTTTTTACCTGGATATTGACTCCCTGAATAGGTTGTTGGTTGGGTCCAACAATCCTGCCTGTAATTGGCACTGTGAGTTCTTGTCCGAAAACCGGACAGAGACAATAACCAAGGACTATAAATAAAAACAGGAAGCGACGGAAAGCCATAATCTGGTTGGTCAAACTTTCCTATAAAAGTATTCAAAATATTGTTCTTTTGCGAAGTGGTTCCGGCACGATTATCGGATAGAGTGATCAAATTTGATTATTTTCGCCATTCTATTTATTCTAATATGGCACAAAAGCAAAGACCACTTAATTCCGTACTGATCAAACCGGCCGGACCGGATTGCAATCTTCAGTGTACATATTGCTTTTACCTTGAGAAAGAGGCACTTTTCCCGGAGACCAAGAATCACAGGATGAGTCCTGAAATCCAGGAAGAGATGATTCGTCAGGTGATGCAGCAATCGGGCAGCAATGTCTCTCTTGCCTGGCAGGGTGGTGAACCCGCGCTGATGGGACTAGATTTTTACAAAAAGGCTGTCGAACTGGAAACCAAATACGGTCACGGCAAGACAGTTGGCAATGGTTTCCAAACCAATGGAACGCTTCTGGATCGCGAGTGGGCCGCATTTTTCAAAAAATATGACTGGCTGATAGGATTGTCGCTGGATGGCCCGGAACACATCCATGACAAGTACCGGGTCAACAAGGGCCTTCAGAAAACCTGGAGTGTGGTGGAAGAAAAGGCAAAAATGCTCCTCGAAGAGGGCGTTGCAGTGAATGCCATGTGCTGTATCACAGACTATTCTGCCGATTATCCGGAGGAATTATACAATTACTACAAAAACCTGGGACTGACGTGGATGCAGTTTATCCCAATCGTAGAACCTGATCCCGAAGATCCTTCCAAAGCGGCCCATTTTTCTCTCACTGCGCAAAAATACGGAAATTTCCTTGTCAAGTTGTTTGACCTTTGGATGGCAGATTTTGTCAACGGAGTACCCACAACATCCGTCAGACATTTCGAATCCGTGTTCCATTCTTACGTCGGGCTGGAGTCCCCGGAATGTACCATGATGAAAGAGTGCGGACCCTATGTAGTCGTTGAGCACAATGGCAATATTTACTCCTGTGACTTTTTCGTGGAGCCCCGCCACCGATTGGGAAACCTCCGCAACGACAAGATCATCAACATGCTGAATACCAAAAAGCAGGATGATTTTGGCAAGGCCAAGACATTGCTTCCGCGAAAGTGTAAATTCTGTCCATGGCTCACCAAATGTTATGGCGGATGTACGAAAGACAGGGTCAAAGACCCCATGGATCAAAGGCTTCCCCGATTTTGTGAGGCTTATATTATGTTTTTCGAACACGCTGACGCTCGAATGAGAATTCTGGCTAAAAACTGGATGCAGCAGCAAAACGATTTGCAGGAAAAAGAGCAAAGCCGCGGAAATTATTGGGCGTTTAGGGAGAATAAATGATGGTGGGACTTGGACGACTAGGACGAGCGGACGAAAGAAGAAACGAAACGGGGAAATGGAGACGAAAAGAGGGGTAGACTTGGTGAGCTGGTGAAAGGTGAATACGACCTCGGTGTTTCAACGCAATATTGAGGAATTTTTCAGCAGAAAACGTGTGGAATACAACATGATAAAAGACATATGGAAATCCCGATTGGAGCGTTACTTTTGCCTTTTGCCTTTATCCTTTTGCCTTAAAAATTACACTGGGATTTGGGTTCTGAAATACTTAAACTTGGTAAGGAGAATTATTTAAAATGCATAAGAAACTTTTATTGGGTGTTGAAGCGATCGGGCAAGGCGCCATCGACGCCGGAATTTCAGGCGTTTATGCCTATCCTGGAACGCCTTCCACTGAAATTACGGAATACATCCAGGAGAACGATGTGGCCATTGCTCGAAACATCCACCGCCAATGGTCGGCCAATGAGAAGACCGCGATGGAGGCTGCCCTTGGGATGTCCTATGCCGGAAAGCGTACACTCGTCTGCATGAAGCATGTCGGGTTGAATGTGGCTGCGGATGTTTTTATGAATATTGCTGTAACAGGCATCAACGGAGGAATGATCATCGCGGTAGCCGACGATCCATCCATGCACTCCTCCCAGAATGAACAGGATTCGAGGTATTACGGCAAGTTCGCTATGGTGCCCGTTCTGGAACCTACCGATCAGCAGGAGGCTTACGACATGGCAATTGCCGGACTGGAGCTATCGGAAAAGACCGGTGTTCCTGTGATGATCCGCATCACAACCCGACTTGCTCACTCCCGTTCGGGTGTCAGGCTGATTGAAACAGCAAAGGAAGAAAACAAAATATCCCTGCCGAAAGATCCGATGCAGTTTGTCCTCCTGCCTCACAATGCGAGAAGACGATACAACCATTTGCTCGGACAGCAGGAGCACTTCACAAAACTTGCAGAGGAGTCCAGGTTCAATAGCATTGTGGATGGCAAGGACAGGAGCCTCGGAATCGTATGCTGCGGGATCGCGTTCAACTATTTCAGGGAAAATTATCCGGGGATTTCACCCTACCCGGTGGTCAAGATCTCACAATATCCATTGCCGGAAAAGCTTCTGTTCAGGCTCGAATCTCAGGTCGATGAGATTCTTGTTCTGGAAGAGGGATATCCGCTCGTGGAAGAGCAACTGAAGGGTTTCTTCGGACGAGGAAAAAAAATCCATGGCCGGCTGGACGGTTACCTGCCAAGGGCCGGAGAACTGAATCCTGACCTGGTGGCGGCTGCCTTGAAAATTGAAAAACAGTTGCCACAACCAGCAGCCGAAATACTCGTAAACAGACCGCCCGCACTCTGCAAGGGATGCGGACACCATGATACCTACCGTGCCCTGAACGAGGTGATGGAGGAATACGGTAAAGGGAAGGTCTTTTCCGACATTGGATGTTATACCCTTGGTGCATTGCCACCCTACAATTCGATCTATAGCTGCGTCGACATGGGAGCCTCTGTCACCATGGCAAAAGGTGCGGCCGACGCCGGACTTTTCCCTTCGATTGCGGTTGTTGGCGATTCGACGTTCACCCATTCAGGGATCACCGGACTGCTTGACGCGGTGAATGAAAAATCGAACATCGTACTGATCATCGGCGACAACGAATCGATCTCCATGACGGGAGGTCAGGATTCTTCGGCTGTGGGAAGACTCGAATCTATCTGTGAAGGTGTGGGCGTTTCTCCGGATCATATCCACGTGCTGGAATCCTTGCCGAAAAACCACGAACTGTTGGTAAGCCTTCTCCGGAAGGAAATTGCCTACGATGGCGTTTCGGTCATCATCCCGAGAAGGGAATGCATTCAGAAACAAGCCAGGAGGAAGAGGAGTTGATAATGTGGAAATTCGGCGATTCGACAATGTGCCAATGTGCCAATGTGAAAATGAAGATGGTCACTGAGCGGAGCCGAAGTGACTACCGTGAATAAAATAAAACAAAAAGCCGGACCCTGAGCGTAGCCGAAGGGGAAACCTGGCGAGGAATAGTATTGAAACTGAGAAACAGAGAACCTGAGAAACGGAGAAATGCCCTTTGCGAACTTTGCGATTTTAGCTTTGCGGTCTTTGCGAGAAACAAAAGTTCACGCAAAGTGCGCAAAGAAGCGCAAAGGAACACGCAAAGAAAAATATTAAGCAATTCGTCGTCAGGCGGATAACCAAAAATTATTATAATATGAAGTGTGACATCGTTTTGGCAGGAGTTGGCGGACAAGGTATATTATCCATTGCAACCGTATTGGGGTTTGCCGCGGTTGAAAACAATCTTTACCTGAAACAGGCCGAAACACATGGGATGAGCCAGCGGGGAGGAGCTGTGCAGTCGTATCTCCGGTTATCCGACAAGCCCATCTTTTCGGACCTGATACCATCCGGCGAGGCACAGCTAATTCTCTCCGTTGAACCGCTGGAGTCCCTGCGCTATCTCTCATTCCTTTCTCCTGATGGGTATGTCATTACCAATACAACTCCCTTTGTCAATATTCCCGATTATCCGAATGAGGAAGAAATACTGAAAACTATCCGTAACTTGCCGCGGGTTGTGGCTATTGATGCTGAAAGCGTGGCCAAAAATGTGGGAAACGTTAAATCGTCCAACATGGTGATGCTGGGCGCTGCTTCTCCTTTCATCGACCTTCCGCTGGAAAGTCTGGAGCAGGGCATCCGTGAAATTTTCGCCAAAAAGGGAGAGGAAATGATCGCAATGAATTTGAGGGCATTCCATGCCGGAAGAGCCTGGTCGGAGCGGATACTGAACAGATAAAAATAAATTACGATGATTTTACCGGGAAGGTACAACACCCTGAAGGTGGTGAAATATGTAGATTTCGGAGTCTACCTGGATGGTGCGGAGATGGGAGAGATTCTCCTCCCTGCCAGATATGTCCCTGAAGTATGTGATGTAGGTGAAGATCTCGAAGTCTTTATTTACCTGGATTCGGAAGACAGGATCATTGCCACTACCGAAAAACCGTATGCCCAGGTAGGGGAGTTTGCTATGCTGAGGGTGAACGCAGTCAACAATGTGGGCGCTTTCCTTGACTGGGGACTGATGAAAGAACTCCTGGTACCGTTTCGAGAGCAAAAAATGGACATGGTTGCCGGAAGGTCCTACCTGGTCTATGTTTACCTCGATCCGGATTCAAAACGGATTGCTGCCTCTGCCAAACTGGAGAAATTCCTCGACAACGTGATCCCGGAATACAAAGTCGGGGAGGAAGTTTCTCTGATCATCGAAAGTGAAAGTGAACTGGGTTACAATGCCATCATCAATCATACACACAGGGGAATACTTTACCATGATGAGTTGCCGGCGCCTTTGAACAAGGGTCAGCAAATAAAGGCTTTTATCAAGAAAGTGAGGGACGACAAAAAGATCGATCTTTCCCTCTATCGTCCTGGCTACGAACAGGTGGATGGAATTTCCCAAATGATACTCGACAGACTCAAAGAGGCCGGCGGATTTCTTCCGTTTACGGACAAAAGCGATGCAGCGCTTATTTTTGACCATTTTACCATCAGCAAGAAGGTATTCAAAAAAGCGATCGGCGCCTTGTACAGGCAAAGAAGGATTTTGCTGGAAGAAAAGGGGCTGAGGATAATTTGACAATGTGACAATTCGACGATTCGACCATGCAAAAAATTCGGCAATGAGCTAATTCGACAATTCTACAATGTGTTGATTAGTTGATTTGCTGATTTGCTTATGTTGTCGGATTATGGAGTGAATTTTTTAATTTTTGTGCTATTATTGACTTAGCTACTGTTTCTTTGTCAGTTAATTTTCAACAGAATTAAATTGTCGAATTACCGAATCGTCGAATTATCAAATTGTCGAATCGACGAATTATCAAATTGTCGAATTTTAACTAATTGTTTTATTTTCATATGTTCGGGATAATTTTCGTGCATTTGGATTATTTTTGAACGCTCATTTGAAATTAATGGTTTGTAACAAGTTATAGGTGAATGGAAAACACTCATACCGGTATTAAAAAAGTCACGCTAGCCGGACTGATAATCACACTTGGTATTGTTTACGGAGATATAGGTACAAGCCCATTGTACGTGATGAATGCCATTATGAAAGGTGGCATTGTCGTCAATGACTGGCTGATCTATGGGGCGCTGTCCTGTATTTTCTGGACATTGACGCTCCAAACCACATTTAAATATGTTGTTATCACCCTCCAGGCAGACAACCATGGGGAAGGTGGGATTTTCGCACTTTTCGCGCTCGTCAGAAGGAAGACAAATCTGATTGCCATCATTACCATGGTGGGTGGCAGCGCGTTGCTGGCCGACGGTGTAATTACCCCTGCCATTACGGTAACTTCGGCGGTGGAAGGATTGAACATTTTATATACAAACATTCCGGTAGTACCCATCGTGTTGACGATCTTCCTGTTGCTCTTCTTCTTCCAGCAGTTCGGATCGGGATTGATTGGCAGTATTTTCGGTCCAGTCATGTTCATTTGGTTCGTATTGCTTGCAGTGCTGGGAATTAGTCAGCTTACACACGGTGCAGGCGTGTTGAATGCGATGAATCCCTATTATGCCTATAAATTTCTAAGCTCCTATCCCGATGCGATCATTCTTTTGGGTGCAGTCTTTCTTTGCACTACGGGTGCTGAAGCCCTTTATTCCGATCTAGGTCACTGCGGAATAAAAAATATTCGGATTTCATGGGTTTTTGTTAAAGTTTCCCTGTTGCTCAATTACTTTGGCCAGGGAGCATGGTTGTTGAATCACCTGGCGGATGCCAAGAATGTGAATGTTTTCTATTCCATTATGCCGCCCTGGTTTTTGATTCCCGGAATTATCATTTCCACCGCTGCTGCCATTATTGCGAGTCAGGCCTTGATTAGTGGTTCATATACGCTTATAAGTGAGGCGATTACGCTCAACATGTGGCCGCGGATCAAAGTTCTTTATCCTACTTCTGTGAAGGGACAGGTTTATATCCCTTTCGTCAACTGGTTGCTGTGGATTGCCTGTTCGTTTGTGGTCATTTATTTTGCCAAGTCATCCAACATGGAAGCGGCATACGGCCTTTCCATTACCATCACCATGATCATGACGACCCTGCTTTTGCAGGTCTATCTGGCCAAGAGGAAGCTGAACATTGTCTTCCGCCTTTCGCTGCTCGTACTTTTCCTCACGATTGAAGGCACTTTCCTGTATGCCAACCTCCACAAGTTTATGGACGGTGGCTGGTTGACGATCATGCTGGCCTCCTTTTTTGCTATTGTGATGTACAGTTGGTATTTCGGCCGCAAGATCAAGAACAAGTTCATCACCTTCACCAGTTTGAAAAAGGAGACGGAAGTGATTCACGAACTGAGCATGGACTATAACGTGCCTAAAATCGCGACAAACCTGGTCTATATCACGAAGGCCAACAAAATTGATCAGATCGAGTCCAAGATCATGTACTCCATCTTCAACAAGCATCCGAAAAGGGCCAATACCTATTGGTTCCTGCACATCGATAGCCTCGATACACCCGATACCTTTGAGTACTCCGTGCACCATATCGTACCCGGTGTCGTCATCAAGGTTGAATTCCACCTGGGATTCAAGGTGGAGCGACGCATCAATGTCTATTTCAAGCAGGTGCTTGAAGATCTGGAGAAGACCCACGAGATCAGCATGGTCAGCCATTACAAATCGCTGAAGAGACATTCCATCCCTGCCGACTTCCTGTTTGTTAACCTCGACAGGGTATTGATCAACGACTACAAATTGCCACCTCTGAAGCGGTTTACCATGGGAATGCACAACCTGATCAGGGGATTGGGCATCAACGACGTCAAGGCTTACGGATTGGATACCAGCAACGTCATTGAGGAGAAAATCCCGATCGTGATAGCACGTGAAGAGAAAAAAAGGATCAGGAGGATAGGGAGCTGACGAGGGGACGAATTGACGAGTTGAGATATTGGCTCGGAAATAGGGAAACATATAGAGATACCTGAGACAAACTAAGGGAGAAAGAAGAATAAAATGGCAACCATTGAAATCGGGTTATAATTATTAAATGCCTGAATAAATTATGCAGTATAATTATTTAGTTATTAATCCAGGGTTATTTCATTTCCCGTATAGTTATAAAAAATTAGAGTGTCACATTTTTTTTGCATCTCTGCAT
>Ga0118677_10011532_pt1 | contig 13211 bp, 6 predicted proteins | sample AliMusrvi5mmetaG_FD_86154 | JGI IMG/M metagenome (GOLD analysis project Ga0118677, IMG submission 86154)
ACAACACGGTCGGCATCGCCGCCGGCGCCACCCTGGTGGATTCCACCGGCGGACTCGATGCCGCCGCCGCCGTCACCAATGCCGGCAATCTAACCGTCAATGCCGCCGACACGGTCGCCTCCTACACGCAAAACGCCGGCACGCTTGCTGGCAGCGCCGCTCTAACCGTCACCGGCACGGCCGCGCTCACCGGCGGCACGGTTTCCGGAAGCCTGCTGGGTAACACCATCAACCTCGCGGGAGGCGTCCTGACCAATACGGGCACCCTCGGCACCGCCACCACTCACCTGGACATCGCCGCGGGTGCGACGCTGGTTGCCGCCGGAACCCAACACTATAGCTTGCTCACCACCTCCGGCACGGGTGTCGCGACCTGGCAGGGCAACCTAACCAACACGACCACCCTCGCGCCCGGCGCGGTCGGAGGCATCGGCACGCTGGCGGTGACAAACGGCAATTTTGCCAATGCCGCGGGCGCGGTGCTCAAGCTCGACATCGCCGCGGCCAGCCATGATTTGCTAGGCACCACCGCCACCGCCAGTTTTAACGGCACGCTCGACCTCAACCAAGTGGGCACCGCCGTCGCCGCGTTTGTGCCGATCCAGGTGGTGGTCGCCGCGGCGTATTCCGGCAACTTCACTAATCTAACTGAAAACCTGGACGGCGCGGTCATGTTCAATCCGGGCAATGGCACGGTCATTCGCATAGCCGTGCCGCAAGGCGCCACCCTGTTCGGTTCGACTGGCAACCAGAGCTCCACCTGGGCGGCACTCTACGACGACGTGATTGATCCGGGAGTGACCAACGTGTTTGCCATCCCCGGCGGCAACCCGAGCTATAACATCACCAGCGGCATTGCCAATGGCAACAACCCCGACCTGCTGTGGGCCCTGGCCTCCAGCTTCACGCCCACCGGCCTGGATGCCAGCCTGCTCAACCACCTCTCACCGGAAGTCTACGCCGGACTCTCCGACTATGCGATCCAAGCCACCCGCGCCCACCAGCGCAGCGCGTTTTCAGCTCCGGCCCTGGAGCCAGCCCCCAATGCCGTTGCCAAATCCGATAGCAAAGGCGGCAGCAAAGACGCCGCTCCCGTGCCTGGCAACAAATCGCAATGGGAACTGTTCGCCGCCGCGGATTTTTTCAATGTCCGATCCGCCGGCTCGCAAAACCAGGCGGACTATGAAATCAGCGACTATGGCATCCTCGCCGGGGTCCGCACCAAACCCACCGAGCGAGTCCAACTCGCCGCCTATCTGGCTGGCGACACCGGCAACATCGACGGGGCGCTCATCAGCGCCGACAGCACCGGTTGGTCGCTCGGCGTGATCGGCGACGCACTGCTGGAGCCAACCACCAACACCCACCTGAGCGCCGGCATTTCCTACGGCAGATATTACTTCGATGGCACCCGCAGCAGTGTTTCCGCCACCGGCAGCGGCTGGATTCCTGCTCCCGTGGGCTTCTCCAATGCCACCGCCGATTCGCTCGAGCTGTTCGTCGGCATCGATGGCCTGCTCTATCACAACGACCACTTCCGCCTGATCCCCGCCTTCGCCGTGCGCGGTGCCAGCGGCACGCTCGACTCGTTCAGCGAGGCCAGCGGCGCGGCCCCCGGCTCGCCCATCGCGCTGGCGGTGAGCAGGAACAACTACAACTCGGTGCTCGCCGACCTGAGCCTGCGCGCCGAGGCTGACTTATCTAGCAAACTCGCCGTGTGGGGCCAGCTCGGCATGACCTCCGGCATCGGCGACAACCCGCAGGTCCTCACCGCCCGCTTCGTCAAGGGCAGCCGGCCGTTCCAAGCCTCGGCCGACGGCTTGTCTAACGACACCGTTTACCTCGGTCTGGGTGCCTCCTACAAAATCAACGACTCGATCAGCGTGGCACTGGGCTACCGCGTCGAGTACCGTTCCGAGGATGGCAACTACAACGGTGTCAGCCTGTCGTCCTCGTTCCGCTTCTGAGCGGCCCTGCGCGTGTCGATGCTCCCCGAGGCACGCTCCCTCACGGAGCGCCGGCTTGAGCCGGCGTGTCTTGCTCCCCGAGGCACGCTCGCAGCTTGCTGCGACCACGGACCCTCTCGCCAACCTTACACGCCGGCTGAAGCCGGCGCTCCGTACATACCCCACGCCGGCTGAAGCCTGCGCTCCAGCCATCCCCCCACGCTGGCTCAAGCCAGAGCTCCAGCCGGCACCCAGGGCGGTGTGGCCGGTGAGCCTGCGAAAGCCCGCGGCGCGATTTGGCGCTTGGCCGCGGGGGCATTGCGTGACACGCTCCGCCGCATGCGCCAAAAGGCAATCTCGTTGTTGCAGGAGTTGACGGAAGCCCACGCGGTTTCTGGTCACGAGGATGAAGTGCGGGCCATTTTTGTGGATGAATTGGAGGGCTGCGGTGAGCTCGCCGCAGACCGCAACGGCTCGGTGTTTTGTGAGACCGGCAACTCCGGCCCGCGCGTGCTGGTGGCCGGCCACATGGATGAAGTGGGCTTCATGGTGCAAAACATCACCCCGGACGGCTTCATCCAATTCGTCGCTATCGGCGGCTGGTGGGAGCATAACCTGCTGTCCCAGCGGGTCGAAATCCTCACCCGCGGCGGCACCAAAATCCTCGGCGTCGTCGCCTCCTGCCCGCCGCATTTCCTGCCCGAAACGCAGCGCCGCCAGGTCATGGCCATCGAGCAGATGTTCATCGACATCGGCGCGGGCTCGGCGCGCGATGTGCTGGAAAATTTCGGCGTGGCGCTGGGCGACCCCATCGCCCCGGTGTCCGCCTTCACGCCGCTGGCGCGCGACGAGTGGTTCATGGCCAAGGCGTTTGACAACCGCCTGGGGATGGCCGCCACCATCCAGGCCGGCCAAATCCTGGCCCATTCGACCCACCCCAACCGGCTCATCCTCTGTGGCACCGTGCAGGAGGAAGTCGGCCTGCGCGGCGCACGCACCGCCGCCACCTACGCCAAGCCCGATGTGGCCATCATTTTGGAAGGCCCGCCCGCCGACGACACCCCGGGCGGCTCCCGTGCCGAGTGCCAGGGCCGCCTCGGCGGCGGCGCCCAAATCCGCTTGTTCGACCCCAGCGCCATCGCCAACCCGCGCCTCGCACGCCTCGCCATCGACACCGCCCGCGTGGCGGGCATCGGCCACCAAATCACCGTGCGCCGCAGCGGCGGCACCGACGCCGGCTCGTTCCATCTGGCCAACGACGGCATCCCCTGCGTCGTGTTAGGTGTGCCGGCCCGCTACATTCATTCCCACAACTCGATCATCAACCTCAATGATTACCTCCAGTTGCTTTCCCTGACAATCGCGCTGGTTCGCGCCCTCGACGCGACGACCGTCGCCGAACTCACGACCTATCTGCGAATCGGCTGCGACGAGACCCACCTCACGCAGCCGGATGAGCTGTTGGCTAACCGGTGAGCCAGTCCCCGGCAACGCCCTGACTCGTCACACGTCCTGACCCTGGAGGAAATGCATGACCTCAGGTGCCACTTGGCGGCGGGCAGGATTGCCCGCGCCACGGTGCTGCGCGCATCCGGCCCGGATTCAAACGGGGTCATTCGATTCCCCGGAATAGGCCGATGCTGAAGGCGCCTCGCCACCCGGCGAGGGTGCCAGCTGGGCTCCCAACGCGAGGGCACCAATTTCGGCGCGCTGCGCGCGTTGCGCCCCGGCATTTTCGACCAAAGTCCGCTGCGTTCGCCTGCCGCGGCTCAGTTGAGCTTTTCGACCGTCACGTCATAGCGCCCGCCGTTGATATTGATCACCAGGTGCTTGCCCCCGGCAGGGGTGCCTGACGGGGTTGCCGTAGGTGCCTCGGTTGCCGCGGGCGGGGTGCTGCGCACGGCGACAGGTGCGGCCGGTGCCGCGGCGGCGGGGGCGCCACCGCCCTTGATCAGCGCCTCGACCTGCTGCGGGAACATTGCGAAGAGCACCACCGTTTCGTCGTCGGTGGGCAGGCCCTTGTCGGCGCATTGCTTGCGCAAGCCGTCCATCGCCGGGGCCAACAGGTTCGCCGGGCGCTCGGTGACGGTCTTTTGGCCGCTTTGTTTTTCCACCTGGGCGAGCACCTCGGGATTGATCGGGCCGGGGGCCTTGCCGTACTTGCCCAGCGCGATGTCCTGCGCCGGCTGGCAAATCATCTTCCAGCGGCCAAACTTGACGTTCATCATCGCCTGGGTGCCGACAATCTGCGAGGTCGGGGTGACCAGCGGAATCCAGCCGAGCGCCTCGCGCACCACCGGAATTTCGCGCACCACCTGGTCGAATTTGTCGGACATGCCTTGCTCGGCAAGCTGGTTGCGGAAGTTCGAGAGCATGCCGCCAGGCACTTGGAAAATGAGAATGTCGGAGTCCACCCGCTCGTTGGCCGGGCTGGTGAACTTGCCCAGCTGCTTGTAGACATCCTCGAAATACACGCGCAATTCCTGCAGTTTGACCGCATCGAATCGCGGGCAGCGCGGATGCCCCTTGAGCAAGGCGAGCATGCGCACCGTGTCGGGCTGGCCGGTGCCATTGGCAAACGGCGCGATGGACGTTTCCACCGCGTCGACCCCGGCGTCGATGGCCGCCAGATAGGAGGCGGCACCGAGCCCGGCGGTGTCATGGGTGTGCAGGGTGATGGGCAAGCCCACGCGCCGCTTCAATTCCTTGACCAGCTCAAAGGCCACCATCGGCGAAATGATGCCGGACATGTCCTTGATGCCGATGGACTGGCAGCCCATTTTTTGCAGCTCCACGCCCAGTTCCACAAACGCCTCGACGGTGTGGACCGGACTGATGGTGTAGCAGATCTCGCCGCGGGCGTGTTTGCCGCAGGCCAGCACGGTTTTGACCGCGGTGGCCAGATTGCGCACGTCGTTGAGCGCATCGAAAATCCGGAACACATCCTGCCCCGCCGCCGCGTTGGCGCGCACAAACGCCTCCACCACGTCGTCGGCGAAACTGGTGTATTGCACGATGTTCTGACCGCGCAACAGCATGATTTGCGGGGTGCGTGGCGCGGCTTGCTTGAGCGCACGCAGCCGCTCAAACGGGTTTTCGCCGAGGTAACGCAGGCACGCGTCGATGGTGGCCCCGCCCCAGGTTTCCAGGCCGCTAAAGCCCATTTCATCGAGAATCGGAGCTGCCGGCAGCATTTGTGCGGTGCTCATGCGGGTGGCGGCGAGGGATTGGTGTCCATCGCGCAGGACGGTGTTGTTGAATGTGACAGGTTGCATGGTGTGTGTGGGAACGCTTGGAAAAAACCCGAGGTGACGGAGCACCCCGCAAAAAACAACGCATATTTTCTGACCCGCCCGCCACATTCAACACCAATCCGCCAACGCGTTGCGGGAAATTTCACGGATTCCTTGACTGGGGCCGATTTCACGGCCTCCGACCGCAAAAAACGCCCCGATATTCAGGAAATCTGCAAAGAGCCAAAATTGCTCTAGCCCGGCTTGGCAATCCGTGCATAATTCCCGCGCCTATGAACGGAACAGCGGAACTCATCATTGACAACAAGCGTTTGGAATTACCCATCATCGTCGGATCGGAAGGTGAGGTTGGAATTGATATCGGCGTGCTGCGCGACAAGACCGGCTGCATCACCCTTGACCCCGGCTACGGCAACACCGGTGCGTGCAAGAGTGCCATCACCTTCATCGACGGCGAAAAGGGCGTGCTCCAATACCGCGGGTACGACATCGCCGAACTCGCCGCCAAGAGCACTTTCATCGAAACGTCCTACCTGCTCATCTACGGCGAACTGCCCACCCCGACACAGTTGGCCGATTTCTCCGCCGAGCTCACCGACAATCAGATGCTGCACGAAGGCATGCGCTTTCTGTTTGAGGGGTTCCCGACCTCCGCCCACCCGATGGGCATCCTCTCGGCCATGATCAATGCCGCCTCGTCGTATTTTCCCAACCTGCTCAGCGGCAAAGACCGCCAGGCCCGCTTTCCGCGCCATGCGGCGCGCCTCATTTCCCAGGTCCGCACCATCGCCGCGTTCTCGTACCGCAAGGCCCACGGCCTGCCCACCATCTATCCGAAGTCCAACCTCAAGTACACGGCCAACTTCCTCCACATGATGTTTTCCGCGCCTAACGAAGATTGGGAAATCCAACCCGAAATCGTCCGCGCCCTCGATCTGATCTTCTTGCTGCATGCCGACCACGAGCAGAATTGCTCCACCGCCACGGTGCGCATGGTCGCCTCCAGCCGCGCCAACCTGTTCGCCTCCGCCTCCGCCGGCGTGTGCGCGTTGTGGGGCCCGTTGCATGGCGGCGCCAACCAGGCCGTGCTGGAAATGCTCGAGGAAATCCATGCCGAGGGCGACGACGGCACCAAGTTCCTCACTGAGGTGAAAAACAAGGTCGGCAACCGCCGCCTGATGGGCTTCGGCCACCGCGTCTATAAGAATTTCGACCCCCGCGCGGTCATCATCAAGGAACAATGCGACAAGGTGCTGTCGCAATTGCACAAGTCAGACCCGTTGTTGGACATCGCCAAGAAACTCGAGGAAATCGCCCTCCACGACGAGTATTTCATCTCCCGCAAACTCTATCCGAACGTCGACTTCTACAGCGGCATCATCATGCGCGCCATCGGCATCCCGATGGATATGTTCACCGTGATGTTCGCCATCGGCCGCATGCCCGGCTGGATCGCCAATTTCAAGGAAGTCATGGAAGATCCCGACAGCCGCATCGCGCGGCCCCGCCAAATCTACACCGGCCATACCCCCCGCAGTTACGTTGCGATGGATGCGCGCGCTTGAGCCGGTGCGCTGCCGATGGGTCCCCACTCATCCCATGACCCGCTCCCCATGCTCGCCGCCCTCACCCAACTTATCCGCGACGCCTTTACCGGCGCGGCCACTGACGTGTTCCTGGTGGCGGGCGAACCCCCGCGCATCCGCCTCGAGGGCGAGGTGGTCGAACTCCATCCCGGACCCATCCCGGCGCAGGCGATGGAGGAATTCTGGACCTCCTGCGGCATCAACCCGGCAACCCACCAGGAAGCCGACATCTCATGGCAGCTGCCCTATGGCGGCCGCCTGCGGGTCAACCTCTATCATACCCTCGGCCGCCTCGCCGCCGCCCTGCGCCCCATCCGCGCCCTGATCCCCTCGCTCACCCATCTCGGCCTGCCCGCACCATTGCTCCAATCCTGGCTGCAACGCCGCTACGGACTCATCCTGATCACCGGCCCCACCGGCTCGGGCAAATCCACCACCGTGGCTTCCTGCCTGGATTGGGTGAACCACCACCTCGCCCGCCACATCGTCACGCTCGAGGATCCCATCGAATACCTGTTTGAAAACGCCCGCGGATTTTTCTCCCAACGCGAGATCCGCCAGGACTCGGAGAGTTTCGCCAGTGGCTTGCGCGCCGCCTTGCGCCAAAGCCCCGACGTGTTGTTCGTCGGCGAAATCCGCGACCAGGAAACCGCCGTCACCGCCCTCCACGCCGCCGAAACCGGCCACCTCGTCATCTCCACCCTCCACAGCAGCGGCGTCGTGGAAACCCTCGAACGCTTCTCCCACTTGCTCCAGGCCGAAACCTCCGGCGCCCTCAACCTGCTCGCATCCCAACTCGTCGGTATCCTTTCCCAGCAACTCCTGCCACGCCTCGGCGGCGGCCTGTTCCCGGCCCTCGAGTACCTCCAGAACGAAGCCGCCACGCGGCGCTGGATTCTCGACAACAAGCTCACCGAGCTGCAGGATCATTTGCAGAAATCCAACGGCACGACGAATTGCTCGCTGCTGGACTACCTCGTGGCCTCGGCCCGCCAGGATTTTGTCGATCCGGAAATTGCCCGTTCCGCCTGCCCGCGGCCGCAGGATTTCGATCGGGCGATGCGCGGGATTTCCTGACAGCCCATCACGCCCATGACCCGCGACATCACCGAATACCTCAGCGACGCCGTGGCCCGCGGCGGCTCGGACCTGCACCTCAGCGCGTGGGCCCCGGCGTGTGTGCGCATCAACGGGGCGATCCAGCCCATCGACGAGGTGACGCTTGATGCCGATACGGTGCGCAATCTCATTCTCGACACGCTCACCGAGTCCCAACGCGCCACGTTGGAACAGGAATGGGAACTCGACTACGCGCTGCAAGTCGAAGGTGTCGGCCGGTTCCGCGGCAACGTCCACCTTGCCCGCGGCCAGGTGGAGGCCGCCTTCCGTTTCATCCGCCAGGACATCCCCGATTTGGAAAGCCTCGGCCACCACGAGGCGGTGCGCTATTTCTGCAACCTGCGCAGCGGCCTGGTACTCATTACCGGCATCACCGGCTCGGGCAAATCGACCACCCTCGCCTCGATGGTCAAACTCATTTCCGACACCCACAGCGACGTCATCATCACCCTCGAGGATCCCATCGAGTTCATTTTCCAGCACTCCTCCAGTCTCATCAAGCAACGCGAGGTCGGCGGCGACACCCACAGCTTTCCGCGCGCCCTGCGCCAGGCCCTGCGGCAGGACCCCGACGTCATCGTGGTGTCGGAAATGCGCGACCTCGACACCATCCGCATCGCGCTGACCGCCGCGGAGACCGGCCACCTGGTGCTCGCCACCCTCCACACGCCCGATGCGCCGCAGACCATTGACCGGCTGGTGGACGTGTTTCCCGCCGACCAGCAACCTCAGATCGTCGCGCAACTTTCCAGCGCGCTGGGCGGCATCGTGTGCCAGCGGCTCATCCCGCGCGCCGACGGCCTGGGCCGCGTGCTCGCCTCGGAGGTGCTGGTGCCCAACCACGGCATCCGCAATTGCATCCGCGAGCGCAAACTCGAACAAATCGTCGGCCTGATGGAAATTGGCCACCGCGACGGCAACCGCACCATCGACCAAAGCATCGCCACGCTGTTGGAGGCCCACCTCATCACCCGCGAGGAAGCCATCTTCCACAGCCGTGAACGCAAGAGCTTCGAGGCGCCGCCCACTCCCCCCCGCAAACCCAAGTCGATTTGGACCTAAGCCATCATGGACGCTCCCAGCCCCCAATACATCCTCACCCGCGCGGCGTACTTGCTCGTCGCGCTGGTCGTCGTTCTGATCGGCTACAAGTTTGTCAGACAACACCAGCGTGAGGCGGCCATCATTGCCGAACTCGAATCGTTGACCAGCGACAGCGCCTTCTTCCAACAATTTTACGCCGAGGATGCCCGCAAGTCGTTGGTGCGGGCCGTCGGCCTCATCGCCGAGGCGTCCTCGCTCGGCGTCGCCCCGGACGCCGCCATCAGCCGCGGGCTGGGCATCAAACCGCAGTTTTTTGCCAGCGAGTCCCGCCACGAGGAACCGCCCGTGCGCGAGCGCATCATCCGCACCTGCCTGCGCGACAATTATGTCAACTTCACCAAACTCGGCTTCAAGCCGGATTTCTACACGCTCGATGCGATGAGAAAGGGCGAACTGCCGCCCATCCCCGCCGGCCCCCAGAGCGGCCGCACCCCGGTCATCTGCTACCTCATCAGTCCCGCCATCTCACCCGGCATGGACAAGGTCATCGCCAACTTGGAAATCCGTCCGCCCGCCGCCGACGAAGCCCCTCCATCCGATATCCAGATCGCCGAGGCCAAGCAACTCGCCCGCGATTTAACCGACGCCAAAGTCATCGAGGAACGCGCTTGCGAGCGCATCCTCGAGGCCCTCTCGCCCAAGCCGCCCGCCAAGTAGGCGCCACCTCACCTCGAGCTGCCGGCGCGTGTGCGTCGTCCGCACGACCTAAATCCACGCCGGCGCCACGCGCATCCACGCCGGCTTCAGCCGGCGCCCGTGAGCAAAACTTCTTTTTAAAAAGTGTAAGTTAGCCGGGGGGCCTCATGCGTAGTGATGGGGTATAACAACACACTCCCGTGAAAACCAACCCCTTGTTTGTTAGGGTTTTATGCGCCACTCTCGGCCGCCTCTTTGGCCAACTCTCCTGGTCCGCCCCGCCCTGGCTGGCGTGCTGCGACCGACGCCTTGCGGCGCTCCATGCCTCGCTCAAGGCGCATCCGCGGGCGACCGCCCTGACCCTGTGCGCGCTGGCGGCGCTGGGCACCGGTGGCTGGCAGGCATGGCGCTGGTGGGCCTCGCACCGGCCGCGCACGCTTGCCTACAACGCGGCACTTTATGTTAGAGTGACCGCCCAGGCCCCCGCCGCGATCGCCGCCGGCGCGCCGGACAAGGATCTCAAGCCTGGCCCGCTGCGCGTCGTGTTTGCCGGCGCGCCGGTTGCGCCGCTGGAAAAAATCGGCAAGGACGCCGCAGCTTCGGTTACCCTAGCGCCCAACCTGCACGGCAACTGGATCTGGCAGGACGGCTCCACCCTGGTTTTCCAACCGGTTGACCACTGGCCACCGGACACCACCTTCACGGTGAGCCTGAGGCCCGCGACGCTGGCTACGGACCGGCACCTCGACAAGTCGTCTCTAACAGTTACAACCGCGCCGCTGATTGCCGAGTTGGCGGATTTCTCGTTCTATAACAGCCCGCAGGACCCTTCTGTCTATCAAGTGGTCGGCGAGCTCAAGGTCAGCCACCCGGTGGCGCTCGACGCCCTCCAACAGAAACTGCGCATGCAAGTGGTCGGCGGCACGCCCTTGTTCACGGCCGCCACCCAGGGCAGCGCGGTGTTCAGCGTGACCGCCGATCCGCTTTCGGCACGCCGGTATTTCATCCGCAGCCGCCAGATTGTCGTGCCGCTCAAGGAGGACTGGGTGAAACTCACCGTGCCCGCCGGCCTGGTCTCCAGCCTGGTCGGCGCCCCGCTGGCCAAGGAACTCTCTGCCAAAGCCCGCGTACCCGACAAATTCAGCGGCTTGCAACTCACCACGGCCGAAACCAAAATCATCCGCACCGACGATGGTGAGCCCCAACAATTTGTCTTTGTCACCACCAACCTCGACATCGACAGCGCCGAAATCACCACGCGCATCGGCCTGTGGTGGCACAAGGACCGTTGGTATGACAAGGAGGGCAATCTCAGCTTCGCCGAGCGCGAGAGCACCGCCACCAAGGTCGCGTTGGTGCCGGTGGAAAACGCCGCGCCGGTGGGCAAACAACATGCCTTCCGCTTCGTCGAGCCGCGCACCCATGGCGGGCTGTATCTGCGGGTCACGCCGGGCGTGAAATCCCCCGGCGGATTTGAAACCAACACCGGCTTCGAGAAAACCCTCGCGGTGCCGCCGTTTCCCCAGGAAACACGCCTGTTAGGCAAGGGCAACGTGCTGGCACTCGACGGCGAACGCAAGCTCCTCGTGCAGTCCCGTGCCATCGACAACCTCCGCATCACCCTCAGCCGCGTGCCGGTGTCACAAATCCAACATCTGATCTCAGGCATCGATGGCAAGACGTTCACCGCGGAGTTTTCCAACGGCGCGGATTCGGCTAACGACATCATCCAAAAATGGAGCAAAGTCGTCGCGGTGCCGCACCGCAATGCCTGGGAAGCCACTCAATCCGTCGTCGATATTGCCCAAGCTCCCCCGCTCACCACCCCGGACCAACTGCCCGGCGGACGCGGCGTGTTCATCGTGACGGTGGAGCCCGTGCAGAAGGCGGAATCCACCGCGCCCGACGATGATATCTATTCGCGCATCGAGGAAACCACCGAGACGCGCGGCGAGCCATGGCGGGAACGCGGTGACGACGAGGATTCCGCCGAAACTCACGACGGTTGGCAACGCGCCGCAGGAACCGTTTCCGAACGCCTGGTCATGGCAACCGACCTCGGATTGTTAGTGAAAGCCGCCGCCGATGGCTCGCGCGATGTCTATGTCATGGCCCTCGCCGCCGGCCAACCGGTACCCGCCGTAGAAATCCGCGCCCTCGCACGCAACGGCACCGTGTTGGCAACCACCCACACCGATGCCAACGGCCACGCCCGCCTGGAGCCCCTGACCCACTGCACCGGCGAACGCCTGCCGGTGGCGGTGCTCGCCGCCAAGAACGGCGATACCTCGTTTCTGCCCCTCAACGAACGCCAACTCCCCGCAATGGATTACTCGCGCTTCGATATCGACGGCGTGCTCGCCTCGCGCATCAAGGCGGCAGAAGCCTTTGTCTTCACCGAACGCGGCGTCTATCGCCCCGGCGACACCCTCCACGGCGGCTTTATCGTGCGCCGCCGCGACTGGCAGCCGGTGCTGGAAGGCCTGCCGATGGTTGTTAGCCTAACCGATTCACAGGGGCGCGTGGCGGCAACCCGGAAAACCCGCCTGCCCTATGACGGTTTCTTCGCCTGCGATTTCCCCCTGCCGGAAAGCGCCGGCCTCGGCACCTATCAGCTCAGCGTGGACGTGCTCAACAGCGACGGCCAACACCTGTTCCGCTTGGGGCGGGCCGCTGCCCGGGTGGAGGAATTCCAACCGGACCACATGAAAGTAAGCACCCGCCTCGAGCCCGCGCCACCCGCCGGGTGGCTCGCCTGCACGGCCACCGCTGCGGTCGTTTCCGTGCAATCGCTCTTCGGCGAACCCGCTCCCGAGCGCCGGGTGACGATGCGCGTGGAATTGTCACCGGCGGATTTCGGCTTCCCCCAGTGGCCCGGCTTTGCCTTCTATAGCCCTAACGAAAAATCCGCCAAATCCCTCGCCGGGCGCACCATCGAACTCGGCGACGCCAAAACCGATGCCAAGGGCAACGCCACCTTCAAGCTGCCCTTCGCTACACTCCAGGACGCCACCTTCCGCGCCGTTGTTCTAACCGAGGCATTCGAGCGCGAGGGCGGTCGCAGCGTGCGCACCGCCACCACCTGCCTCGTCTCGCCTAACGAGTCGGTGCTCGGCTGGAAAGCCGATGCCAACCTCGGCTCCCTCGCCAAGGACAGCGCCAGCACCTTGCAATTCCTCGCCGTGGGCCGCGATTTGAAGCCGCTGGCCCTCGACAGCCTGCGCCGCCGTCTCATCGAAATCCGTCAGGTATCCGTGCTCACCCGGCTCGATAACGGCAATTACGCCTATGTCTCCACCCGCAAGGAACGCCAACTCTCCGTCGCAGCGCTCGAACTGCCCGCCGCCGAATCGGCCTATCAAATCCCCACCTCCAAGGCCGGCGACTTCCGCTTGGAACTCATCGATGCGGATGGCATGGTGCGCTGCGCCGTGCCCTTCACCGTGGTGGGCAAGGGCGACGAAAATGCCAGCGTCGATCGCGAGGCCGAGCTGCGCCTGCAATTGTCCAAGGAGGATGTGCTGCCCGGTGCCGAAATCGAGGTGCATCTATCAGCACCCTATGCC
>Ga0118677_10011533_pt1 | contig 13211 bp, 13 predicted proteins | sample AliMusrvi5mmetaG_FD_86154 | JGI IMG/M metagenome (GOLD analysis project Ga0118677, IMG submission 86154)
CTGCGCCAGGACAGCAGCAGGGCAAGATAAATCAGCATGCCCGCAATTTTTATCAGCAGGGTCAGCTGGAAATCGCTGATGAAGGTGAAAAATGAAGGGAAGAGCAGCAGGGCAAACACACCAGCCAGCCCCCAGGCGCGCAGGGCAGCGCGCACCCCGCCGGTTTTCAGCACCCAGCCCGCCAGCAGGCAGGGTGCCAGGATGAGGAGCGCTTCGGCGAGGATGACGGCCCAGCGCAGGTTGGGCAGGGTGATTTCACCGCTGAAATTGCCCTGTTCGACGGTCCAGTTCGTCAGGCTGGCGGCAGTCACCAGGATTCCAACCCAGAATAAGAGGATTGCATACAAAATAAACGCGCCGCAGCCGTTTTTGGCCTTTGGGGCGGCGGGTGGTGTTGGGGAGGGGTTGGATTCGTTCATGCGGTTTTCTCCTGTTTTTCGAGTGATCCTGATTTTGATTGTACCAAAAAAGAGCCTCCATTTGTTTTTAAATTAATGGTAGAACACCCGGCCAGTTCCCGGAGAGAACTTGCATGTTGAACCCGGATAAAAATCGCTGTATTATAAATTTACCGGGATATATTTTGGGCGGCGGTGAAACGGCGCAGTGATTATCACCTGCACAGGTTGTTCGGGCAAGCACGGAGGCGCTTCATCATCCTGGGGGGGGCGCTTATTGGTTTGCATCACTCACTATATGGCTTTTTACCAAACGAAAGGGGTTTACAATGGCACAACCAGTTTATAAATTCTGGACTGCTAAATTTAAAGATGCCTGGTACAAGCTGTCTGCCGATGAGCGGAAAGCAATCTGGGATAAAAACGAAGAATCGCTGAAAAAGGCGGGAGTCGAATCAATGGTAGCCTGCGCTTCATTGGATGAAGAATGGGATGGTTGGGGCGTGGAAAAATACCCCAGTCTCGAGGCGCTCCAGCAGCATGCATCTGACCTGATGGCAATGAACTGGTACCTGTATTTTGAAGCCACATCCAAACTTGGCGTGGACATGCCGCCCATGTAACTCGCTTTTCCACCGGGATAAGCCTGCCGCCCACAGTCCCGGGAAAAGCAACCTTTAAAAGGGGATCACCTGCCGCAGAGGTGTACATTCTTAATAAGGCGACCCTTCCGGGTTGAAGCGCTGCTTCGGCCCGGTGTTTTTTGTGATGCTTGGCGGTCACGGCGCCAATGACGTTTGATCCACAGATCCGGGAAAAGGGAAGAATTTGAAATAAAATAAGTGGTATTCCTCAATACCTTCGCCAAAATTAGTTGAATAAAATAGGGCTTTTCGAGTAGAGTTGAAGTCTTCCACAACCCAACTTACCCGAGAAGCCCATGACAGAGATTTTAGCACTTTTACAAAACATTGCACCTCTTTTCGAGAAAACGACTTTCAAACGAATGGGTCGGATCGTGTATGCGATGCTGGCATCCAGCGGCCGAATAACCATGCTTGGTCTTTCACGCTGGTCTGAGAAAGGCGGCAGCTACCGCACGATCCAGCGTTTCTACCATACTCAACTTCCTTGGGCAGCGCTCCAATGGAAGTATTTCCAAAGTTATTTCCTGAAGCCAGGCGACGAATACATCGCTGCCTGTGATGAAAGTGTCGTCAGTAAAGCTGGCAGACAAACTTTTGGCTTGGATCGTTTTTTCGCTGGACTTCAGCAGCGAGTGATTCCTGGTCTCTCATTTTTCGTGTTTTCGCTTGTCAATGTTCACGAAGAGCATTCCTATCCAATGCAGGTCATGCAAACCGTGAAAAGCGCTGAAGAGAAAGCTGCCAGCAAGGCCAAAGTCGAAGCCAAGAAGAACAGAAATGCGAAAGAAAAGAAAAAACCAGGTCGACCTAAAGGCAGCAAAAACAAAGATAAGAAAGTTGTTGTGCTCAATCCTGAACTGGTACGCATCCAAAAATCGTTGCGGATCTTCTTGGACACAATCAAAGGTAAGATCAATTTGATCTACCTGGCAATGGACGGACATTTCGGTAATTATCCAAGCGCCTATATGGTTCGTCAGGTTGGTCTGCATTTGATTTCAAAATTGCGCTCCGATGCAGCATTGTATGAGACATGTTTTGTTAAAGAGCATAAAAAACGAGGCCCAAAACCAAAATACGGTGCCAAACTTGATATGTGCAAAATCGATCCGAAGTACTTGAAAGAGACATTGATTGAAGATCGCGTACGAACCGACATTTACCAGGGTCAATTTTTCAACAAGGAATTCGTCTTTGCCTTGAATGTGGTCATCATCGTCAAGACTAATCTCGATACAGCCAGCATAGCCCATGTCATCTTGTTCAGCACTGACCTTGATTTGGCTTACGATAAAATGATAAAGTTTTACTCTTTGAGATTCCAACTCGAATTCAATTTCCGAGACGCCAAGCAGTATTGGGGGCTGGAAGATTTCATGAATGTCAAAGAAACTGCTGTAACCAATGCGGCCAACTTATCTTTTTTCATGGTCAATTTCAGTTATGCTTTGCTGAAGCCTTTCCAAAAATATGATCAGGAGTTCAGCATATTGGATCTCAAATCTCATTATCGTGGCCTTCGTTATGCCACTGAAATAATTAAAATGCTTCCGAAAAAACCTGATGCCATTTTATTGGCGGAGATATTTCAACATATTGCTCGTTTAGGCGCTATTCACCCGGCTTTACTGCCGGTTTCAAGCAAGTAATTGACGAAGGTATTGATCATAGTGAATATTAATTCTCATCTACTATGACTATATTAATTTTGAATTGATTGAGAAAGAACACATCGAAACCCGATATAATTATCACCGGATGATGGGTCGGTATCTGACCTTATAAACGCTGTAACATTTTGATCATTAAAACCGTAAGTCCACACGCCACCCCTAATAACTTTTAGGTCACCGGTGGAAGGACCCAAAGGATTTCGCCATACAGGTTGACTGGAATAATCAATATGTTCCCGCCATTCATATTCATACCAATCCGAAACCCATTCCCAAACATTACCGGCCATATCGAGTGCTCCATAAGGAGAAGCACCGGCTGGGTGTCTGCCTACAATATCTGGTTTTCCATCATACCCATCAATATTAATTAATTGTTCATTAGGTTTCTCATTTCCCCAAGGATACATCCGTTCATCAGTTCCGCGCGCTGCTTTTTCCCATTCAGCTTCACTAGGCAACCGGCGTCCTGCCCATCGACAATATTGACTGGCCTCATCCCAATTAATGCATACAACTGGTTGTGAATTTCCATTTAATTCGGGATGAGCCTGGCAGCCCGCTGGTTTACAGATGTGGGCATCAACACATAGTTGATACATGGCATTGGTAACCTCAGTTTGATCGACCCAATAATTATTTAGCCAAACAGTGTGAGATGGCAATGCGGAATTTTCTATGCCACCTGCATACCCCATTTTGAAATTGCCTTCAGGGACAAAATCCAATACCATGCCATCTTTGGGTGATACGCTTGTTTTGATGACGATTGGAGTTGGTGGTGGTGCAATCGGCTTATTAACCGAGATAATAGTTATGATTGCAATAATAAGAACAACGGCCAGACTCCCCAACCACAACCAATGAATAGAATTCCCCCGTTCAAGTTTGACTCTGGCTTCATCAATAGGTTCGGGTGATGAAGTATTTTTTGCCACTCCAGAGCCTTTCCATGTGATGAAGTATTTTTTGCCACTCCAGAGCCTTTCCATGTGATGGATCTTCTAACCTCAATCCCAATAAATAACAATAACATGGGTGCAAGTGAGTAAAATAGCCAGATATAAGGGAGAGCATTATTGTTCAATCGGAAAATTCGGATAAAAAAATTACCAATTAGCTGCGGGTCATAATTGAAATAATGATAATATTGGTCCCAGGGATTAAAAGATGAACCGATAGCTCTTGGATTTATAAAATAACAATAACACCAAATTAATAAATTGATGACAGAGATCAATGTGAATGAAAAAAAGTCGTTGCTGATGGATTTGGTCGGTTTAAATGTAAAACCGACGAGGACATAAAACAATACGGGGAAAGCCACGGCCATTAAATCGAATATATATACGAAAATAAACCACATATTCAAGGTCGCAATAGATCCTGTATCCATCTTTGCTGAAATAAGCGACTCGCCGGACATGACGATACCTGAAGCAATAACGAGGAGAATATGGTACCCCAGGGACAACAAATTGTATTTTGTTGTCATTCCCAACTGGCGTCTTAGGAGTAGAAAAGTTGAATGGAGCCGGTTTGCCCATACGTTTTGCTCTTTTGATTGAAACCTACGAAGCTCCATTCCACAAAAAAATAGGAGTGTGGGGACAAATGATAATGCAAGATGTAAACCCGGGTCCAAAGACAAGTTTACCTTTTCCAATAGATTAATCCTAAAAAAATCGTAGACAAGTTCTATTCCACCCAAATAAATCGTGTATAACCACCAGACGCCAGAATTATCATATGTGTTGTAATGCAAAAGCCCATTGGGTGATATTCTATAACAATAAGCCCAAATGGATAAACCGATTAGCCCAACCAGGATGAGCGATAAGAAATCAGTAAAGATGGACGTGGTTGGTTTAAATAAAGCCCCTGCAATGATAAAAAATGAAACAATTAATATACTAACAATTATTTCTAAAGCGACTGAACTTAGCGAATCGGAACGCAGACGGTTGGCGTTACTTATTGTCCCCAATAGCCACAATAAAATATAGGATAATATGAAAATTAATAAATAATATGCCAGGGACAAAAAATTATTTTTGATAATCTTGGCCATGAGAAATCACTACCTTTCTTCGTACAATTTCTTACGGATTAAACCGCGCCATCATGATATTTAATGTGAACTTATCCCCAATAATTTGAGGCGCACATGATGGCTGATTAAGGACGCCAATTTGCCTTAAAAGTGTGTGATTGTTACCCAATGATAAAGCTTTATTTTTGCGGCATAGGCGTGGCTGAAAAATGAACAGAGGGTGTCACAACCAGGGTTTTCGCGCCTATTTTTTCCAATTCGGCGCGAGATCGGATGATGGCAAAATTAAATTCTGTTTCCAGAGTGGCTTCCGCATACTGCAGTTTGTTAATTGCTTCATCTTTTTGACCTTTACGCACAGCTTCCAGGCCTTCAAAATAAGCGCTGAAGGTTCCAGCGGACCATGAATTGCGATCAGCCATGTCGGCGTCCTGCAAAGCCTGGGCGTATTGGCTGTGGTCATATTCGATAGCTGCTCGCACAAAATAGAGGGGACCTTTAATTGCTCCCGGGGCACTGAGCGCCGTGTTGATCAGGCTGACTGCCTCATCCACCTTGCCGAGCTGGTAAAGATAAATGGCGGTTACGGCAGGGCGATCTTCGGTTTTTTCTGTCTTTTTCAAACTGGCCAGATGATAATCATAGGCTTTCTGGTAATCCCCCTGGCAGGCATAAACAGACTCATACAATGATTCCAATGTGGGAGGAACCACATTTTCGGGGCTGATTGTCTTTTCCAACTGGCGGGTTTCGATCAGCGCATTCTCACAGTTTTGCAAATACACCTCATATTTCACCTGGTATCTTTCTGGGTGAAGGTTTCGAGGAGACTTCAAAGGGACAGCGTAGTTAATGTTTTCAAGCGCCAACCGGTAATAATATTCCCGGTCTGCCCGAAAAGGGTAACCTTCCCCAAAATCGTACAATATGATGGCGCGCATTGAATACCCATCGCCGTTGGAGGGGTCAATCAAAATGGCCCGATTGATGTCATCCAATCCTTTTGCCAGGATTTCCATATGCTGCACCAGGCCTTTCTGGATTTCAGCCTGTGTTTGGAACATATTGGCGCGGTAATAATGGAGTTGGTAATTGTCAGGGTCAAGTGCAACCGCCTGATCAGCTGTTTCCATCCATTTTCCCATATTGTTCTGAAGATAATACTGGTTCATTTGATAGCCTAATACTGAAGTAGTTGCTTCCCTGGAAGCAGAGTCGATGGGGGCAGAAGCCTGGGCAGGGTGATTAATCAGCGGTCGTCCCCAAATCACATAACCGCCCAATGCCGCAGCACAGCAAACCAAAAGGACTAAAAAAAACATCAAGATCCAGAACAACGGTTTACGAAATGATTTCATTGTTGTTACTTCCCGGTTGGTATTTATGCTTGAATGCCCTGTAACGGGATTTATTGTGCCGGTACATTGGGGCTATAAGTGGGGACGGTGTTGAGATCAGGCGATGAAGCTGGAGGTTCAGGTGTGGTAGAAAGGTGGACAGAAGGGGTAACGACCAGGGGAACAGCGCCTAATTTTTCGAGTTCAGCGTGGGCACGACGCGTAGCAAAGTTATAGTTTTCATTCATGGTGGCCTCAACATACTGGAGCTTGGTAATAGCCTCCTGGGTATGGCCCAACCGCTCGGCATTGAGACCTTCAATATAATTTCTGAATGTTCCAAATGCCCAGGAGGAGCCTTCTGCATACTCAGCGTCCTCCAGAGCCTTATCATATTCCCCGCGGTCAAATTCAATGGCTGCCCGAATAAAGTAGCGGCTGCCAACATAATTGGGTTTCTCAATCAGGGCTTGATTGACCATATTGTAAGCATCGTCTGTTTTACCCAGCTGGTACAAATACATTGCAGTGACACCTTCACAGCCGCAATCCTTATCAGTTCTATTAAACTTTTTCAGGTTTGCCATATGATATTCGAGCGCTTTTTGATAATCCCCTTTACATAAATAGACGCCTTCTAACATGGTAGCCCCTGAGGGCTCATCTTTACTACCTGCTGGCTCCGCAGTTGCCTGGCGGATTGCTTCGGACATGGCACTATCACAATCCTGCAATTCAACATTATCGGCAACCAGGTTTTTCTCCGCAACTGGAATGCTGTTGCCCAGCGCAATTCCTTTTTTCATATCTTCCAAGGCCTGACGGTTGAGATAATCCCGATCTGCACGGTATGCATATCCATTGGATAGGGTGATTAATGTATATGAACGCTGAAGATACAGGTCGCCATTCTTCGGAGCCAGGGAAATGCCTTTGTCCGCATAAGCCAGGCTCTTTTTAAGGAGATCCATGTAATCACCCAGGCTGGTTTTGCGCTCTGCCAGGTGGCGATAAATGTAGGCATTGTCAAAATATTCTGTCGGGTTATCAGGATCTAATGCGATGACTCTCTCAGATATCGCAATGGTCTTATCTGTATCCCTTTGATCGAAATATTTTTTTTGTTCATATTTTAGAGCAACAATGGTTGACTGCATATTATTTAAACCGGGTTCATCAGTGAACTGGGTATAGGTGATCAAGCCGTGCTGGTCGGGACTTGTGATGAGCGGCTGCCCAAAAACGATATACCCGCCCAGGCAAGCGGCACAACCCATTAAAATTGCCAGCAACAAAACCATGCCCCAAAACAAAGGTTTTCGGTACGTGTTCATTTACAACTCCTGATGAGAGTGACATTTGGACCGGAGTTAATTTTCCCCTGATGGCCCACAAAACAACCAACTATAATTTGTTAATTATATCGGCTGCATCCATACCGCGCAATTGAATCAGGATGAAATATATTTATTGCCTTGTTCAGTCATCTGGCCTTATAATCAACACCAAAATTTGAACACATATCTACCTGAATTGATGCCAGTGATCCATTATGGAGGGAATTTGAAGTATGGAAAGCTCTGATCAACAAACACGAGAAGCTGCATCGAAAAAGGTCAGCCCAGAATTTTCACCTGAAAAAACGCCTCCGGCCCCCATTCCTCTGCGGGCATGGATCATTGGTTTAAGCGCGCCCTTAATGCTTGTCTGTTTTTGCGGCGGCTTCCTTTTGTTATTGTTCGGGGCAAATTCTTATTTAAACAAAGGGCAAATTAACGCCTGGTCTCCATCCAATGATTCCAATTCCACAGGCTCTCAAAAAGTGACTTTCCAGGGTGGATCCGTCGAGATCCTGGATAGCAATTCGGCGCTCGAAAAAATTCATAACATGGATGACCGGATTTTAAATCTGCAAGAACATGCTGTTGAAAAATACACCGATGCAGAAATGAACACCATCGGGAAGTTTTTAAATTACACCGTCCCGCTGAATAACTCAACCCCGGGCATGTTTGGAGTGGGTTGGTGCGCACGCAACCAGGAAATATTAAAAAACAACCTTGCGGATATCGAAACCATGCTGGTAGTGGATGGCACCGATGTGGACATGCAGCATACGGCCCCGTGGGTTTTTTATTATCCAAATGGAACGATCTGCCAGAGGTTTGATGTGGTTGTGGATAATTGGTCTGTGGGTGACCACACCCTGAGCGCAAAAATGCACATTAAGAACACCATTAACGATGGGACGGGAGATTTTGGCCCGGGTGAGTGGGGAGCTGTTTATAAAGTGACCGTAAAATCGAGCGTTGAAGCCACGCGCGCGCCGAAAAAATAACCATCCCCTCAGCTGAACAATTCAGGCACGCCTGGCTTCCTGAGCAAGTTGAAGGAAATTAATCCCAGAAGCGTACCATAAGGGATAAAGAGGGTTTCAATGATGCTGACCACCAGGCAGTAAGCTCTCCATTTGCGGCTGAACAAATAGAATCCATTCAGCATGACTGCTATTGCCAGCATCCATCCCAAAACGATTGTGGTGCATAAGACAGCCGTTAATAGGATAAGCCATAACAGATATGGAATCATTGAGCTGGTGGTAAGCATGCCCTGCGGCAGCTCGCTATACATCCTTATCCCCATTACCAGGAATAAAATGGGGTAACAGGCACACAATCCTGCCAGAGCGCCTACTATTAAATGAAATACCCCCAGTATTTTTAAATGGCTGATTCGCGTGTTATTCACAGGTTTATCCATTTTATATATTCAGTCTCTATTCCGGATTGAAGCGCCAATGCTGGATATAATCATCACGTTTAATTTTCCCCTGCTGGTACTGCCGGGCAGTTTCATAATCAATCGAGATTCGATAAAACCCAACCCTATCATCATTAATGAACACATTAATCTTGCCAAGCCCGGCGGGCGGAAGAACAGGGCTATCCAGGGCTTCAAAGATACTTTTATGAACCGTTTCAACGACATCCTGATATTCCAGGTAATCTTTCGATTTTTCGATTCCAACCTGGATATCCATCTGGCTGAACAGGTTGTCAGTTTGATCACGGGTGATGGACAATTCCTCTGCGCTAAACCCTTTCTCTTTTAACTTTTGTTCGATGCGGTATGACCATAATTGATCAGCCAGCGTGTAAGGAGTCAGATGGGTGGAGGCATAAACCCCCACAGATAAAACGCACAAACAAATGCCCAGAAAGGGAGGAATCAGAATGGCCAGCGCCAGGAACCTGTGTAGTTTTATTTTGATTTTCTTCCGCTTGTTATGGCCAACGGCGGGCGGAGGAACCGGAGAAATGGGTCTGGAGTGGGGAGTTTCGCTGGCAGAAGGTTTTGGGAAACCCATATCGTTGGGAACAGGGTCTTTTTTCCATCCCCTTTTTGCAAAAACATAAGTTCCGGCAATACCGAATACCATGATGGGAATTCCCAAGAAAATGTCATCCAAAGGAAATTTGATGCCCCCATAAATGGTAATGCTTAACAAAAAATAGGGGATGTCCACCAGCATTCCGGTTATCACCCCGGCGGCCAACCCCATCCATTTGAATTGTGCATATCGCGCCAATGCTGTTAACAATCCCGCGCCCAGAATAGACGGGATCAGGAATGAAAAAGAAGAGAGCAGCATTCCATATATCCATATTTGACTGTAGAAGGGTAGGGTAAGTACGGAAAATGGGACTCCTGTGGAGTAAATATTTGACACGACCGTGACCGAACTTTGTGCCATCATGCTGAGCAGGCCTGTCAATATGCCCAGGGTCAAAATTTTGCCAATTCTTTTCATCAGGGTTGATCCCTTGATCGTTTGCAGATCAATTTTCAAAAGTCAGATTGTCCAGCAAAACTTTTCCCTGCGCCCAATCCGCATCCCATTGATTGGCGGGAGTCTCGAAACGGACCATATATAAAATATGCAAATCCGGCCTGGCGATAAAGCGGTAATAAATTTCCTTATGCTGGCGCACATCTTTATCTGGAAAAGATTGGTCAATTGATAAAACCTGAATATCCCGGATGGTTGCTTTTCCCTCCCGGCGAACATTCTTCATCAAGATTTTCTGGGTAAGGTCTGCGGCAATCAAATTTTCAATTGCATCCCTGGCCTGGATATCGGGTAAATCCATATTGCGGGTAACGTCCAGAACCATGCCGGTAATAAAAAGGGGCGTTTCCTCCCAGGATACTTTTGAAATCAGGTATTCCTCTTTATTGTCCATGTTTTCATCCACAAACCAGTTGTCCGGAACCAGAAATTTAAACCCTTTGGGAGAATAATCCTTCCAGGAAAATCCGGCAGGGCCGGGAAGCTGTGCATTTCGATAAGGAACGGCATGGTCAACAGACGGTCGTGTGATCACAAAAAGATAAATAGCCCCACCTAAAAGAAACAATAATATAACGATCAAACTAATGAAGAGCGGTTTACGAAGTTTTTGCATGCAGTTTCCCCATTACAAAATCTTTTTGAATTTTTTAGATGAAAAAATTTACAAAGACGGATTTTTTAAAACTGTCCCCGCTGGTTAATTATAAAGGAATAAAACAAATCCATTGTTAAATCGAAGGAGTGATCCATTCCTAAAAACAGGATCCTTGAAACGGTGCCAATTTTCTGGCCGTGAAAGCTTGATCAGGGTTTTCGTGTTCCAACCAGGTCGAAAACGGCGATCTCAGGCGGTGCCAGAAATCTTGCCCGGGGTGCTTCCATGCCTTCCATGCCCAGCCCACAGTTGACATAAAACGTGGTGGGGCCAACATGATAAAGTCCCATTTCAAACTCTTTGTAATATATTTAAGAAGTGAAAACCGCCCCATAAAAAGGCAGGCGGATCTGCCCACCGTGGGTATGCCCGCACAGATATAAATCAACCTCTTATGTGGCCCCAATCTACAAAATTATTCTTTAAGCAGATTACGGACATGTAATTAAATTTGCATATCCAAAATTTAATGAATTAAAATCCAAATTGGATTTAGAGGGACTGAAATCCTGGTTCCAAATATCGGCATAGATGCTTAATGTGTATTTCAATCTGTTGTCTCCATATATGTGTATGTCGGCACAAGACCTTTTATCAGAAAATAAAAACATATTTGAAGATGGATTAATGGTGTAATCTTTCCAACCTTTTGACAAAAATAAATCACGATAATATTGAACTATTTCATCTGGACTGTTATTTTCAATTACATAATCGACATATAAATATCTGCCATAATTATTGGGGTTTGCTGATTGGAATCGTTCAATTTCTCTCGCACCATGAGGAAAAGGAATTTCCGCAAAGACTGCATTATTTAATGCGTCGTACTTTGGTATTGCAGCCGAATATGCCCGGTCAAAAATGTAAATTGGAATAAGAATCGACAAAAACCACCCACACAAACCAATAATAATTGTGACGAGTATGATAAGAATAATGGTCAATAATCTTTTCCGAAATTTCAAACGTATTTCCTGTTCCATTGACGTTAATCGAATCAACATTCCTTTATCTTTGGTAATTCAATTTATTTAATCCCAATTTTTGATCTGCTAATCTTATGCTTATGGTTTACATCCCCCAGGTATTTCTTCTGCATTAATAGGATTATCATTGACGCAAGTTGGTGGAGTACTGTTTACCCAAATGTAAGACGGATTCTTGGCTTTGATAGTAACCAACTGTGTGTTCAGGTCAATATACATCTCAGGGTTTTCAGAATTATTAAATTGTTGAGAAATGTATGTACATTGGCCTGAAAAACCCCTATTATCGGACTTGCAGAAAGAAAAATCAATTCCAAGGTCCCCATCATAATTTTTTACAAGGTAATATAAATGACTATTCTGTTCAACATGACTAACAATAATTAGGTTATCCAAATTTATAGCAAACCATACGACGAACAGACTGGACAAGATTGATGTGGTTACCCCAATTACTGCCAGAATGTTTCTCTTGGATAAGCTCAGTGCCAAACGGCTGAACCATAATGCAACAATAATCATACAGATTGGAAAGAAGATTAAAGTAGGGATAAAAATGATTCCAAAGAATTGAACAAGCCAGAAAAAATATATAGTGCCACCATTCTGAGGTGGAAGAAGAGTCCAAAAAACAACCAAAAAAATCCCAATTCCTAACAAACCAACCGCTAATATCCAGGTTGGCCATCTTCGTTTTAATGGGGATGAATTTGGAATTGTCATAAAATTCATTTTGTCCAGAAAGTACTCTTTGTTTTCAAGTCCCCCATCTCTTAATTATAGGACCAATAATTTGGGTTGCATACAAATGGGATGTTTCGGATTTGAGTTGATATCAAAACTATCATGTAAAGCTCCTTCATTTTAATTTCCCCGTTCCAACCAGGTCGAAGACGGCAATCTCCGGCGGAGCAAGGAACCGGGCGCGCGGCGCATCCATGCCTTCCATGCCGAGCCCACGATTGACATAAAACGTGGTGGAGCCCACATGATAAAGCCCCATTTCAAACTCCTTGTTGTAAATTGACGAAGTGAAAACTGCCCCATATAACGGTAGGCGGATCTGCCCGCCGTGGGTGTGCCCACAAAGGTAAAGGTCCACCCCGGCAGGCGCTGCCGATTTGATCAGGTCGGGGGTATGGTAGAGCATTAGCGTATAAGCGCCAGTGGGAATTTCACGATCAAGCGCAGTAAAATTCGCCACCGGGGGACCGTCATGCGAATGAGTATCGTTTACACCCATCAGGTACAGCCTGCCGCCTGCCCAATCGAGCGGGTAAACAATGTTGGTAAGGGCAACAGCGCCGGTGTTTTTCGCCAGTTCGCGCACTTTAGTGGGGCTTTCATTTGAGCCGTTGATCAAGAACACGCCGTAATGGGCTTTGAGCTGGCTGATAACATAAGTGATTTGATCCCAGGTGGTGACATCATTGATGAACGACAGGTTGGGGTAATCGCCGGTGATCACGATCACATCCGGGGTCAGTGCATTGACCTGGCGAATCACCTCATATTCCCGACGGGTGAGGCGTTCCACATGCAAGTCACTGATCTGCACAATTCGCAGATGGGAACCAGTCGGGAATTTATTTGTCTCGACCTGCAT
>Ga0118677_10000005_pt2 | contig 13210 bp, 15 predicted proteins | sample AliMusrvi5mmetaG_FD_86154 | JGI IMG/M metagenome (GOLD analysis project Ga0118677, IMG submission 86154)
TGTTTTTCTGATTTTTTCAGTTGTGGGATTTTTTGGTGTTCGGCAAGGATATGGATGATCACCCGAACAAAAAAGTCCCGACAAAAAATCATTCGTGAAACTGGTAATTTTTATCATCGTAGAAATATAAAAATATTTTAAACCTTCAAATTTTCCTGGTCTATAATAGACAGTATTAATTTAAAACGAAAAATTATGAAGAGAATTCAAGTAAAATTTGTAAAATGGATGGAGTTTAAAGTAAGAGAGGATTTTGATGTCAATAGTTTGGTTGGCATTAATTTCATGGATTTAGAAGAAGTCGTTGAAATCACGGGTGACCAAGAATGGGAAGAAGTGGAACTTGAGGATTATTTTCAAGATGTAAGATTCATTGATGATCAGATTTGGGTTGATTATGGTGATGATGATCATTATATTGTTGATTTTGACGAATCAACACAATTATACAAGAAACATAAAATCCTATCCGATAGACAATAGAAGTAGCCTAACCATTCCTCATATTCAATAGGTCTTGGACAGGTATGTTCAATACCGATGAATATGAGGGATGGTTCACTTCTTATAGTGAATCAACTTTGTCTACTAGCCGCATAATCTGTTTATTAACACAATATCTGAAAATGTTAATATACGGCAAGTTTCGCTTCTCTGAATTTCAATTGTCATTTGAAACTTGACATCATTGATGCTTTTATAAAATCCTGTCTCAAATTTTATCAACACGCCAATTCGTAATTTGTTAATCTGGGAATGAAAAGAGTTATTTTTGACAAAGTGTATAAGGAACATAATTTGACACCCTCATTTTAGGAAGCAATTGTATTATTTTTCAACCCCAAAATTAGGGTGATAGCGATGCAAAAAACAAAATTATGATAGGGAAATGCCATTTGTGTTTAGAAGAAAAGGATTTACAACGGAAAAGTCATATAATACCAGAATTCTTCTATTCTGAAATCAAATTATTTCACGAACATCATAATTTGTATGCATTTGATTTATTACAGTATTTAAAGAGCGGTAGAATAAAACCCATCATAACAAAGCAGAAATCTGGCTTTTATGATGAATATATTTTGTGTTCAAATTGTGATGGCGTGATTATTAATAATTATGAAACCTATACTCGATCATTTTTCTATTCTCAAAATCTTCCAAAAGGGAAAGAACTTAAAGCAAGAAACGCAAAAACATATATCGAATGCCTTAATGCTGACTATAAATCTCTAAAATTACTCTATCTCTCAATCTTGTGGCGTGCTGATATCTCAAAACAACCACTATTCCGTGAAATCTCACTTTCTGATAAGGTCAAAGAGGATTTAAGACAAATGATTTTTTATGGTGATTCAAGATCGGATAAAGAATATCCTGTCTTCTTTATGCATACTTTCTTTGATAGAACTATTTCACAGGATTATCTATTTCATCCAATTAAAACTACATTTGGAAACGAGGATGGTTTTACCTTTTTTTTCGGTGGTTTTATAGTTACTTATACATATGGCATAGATGGTTTGCCTGAAAATTTATTGCAATATAGGCTTCATGAATCTGGTGCTTTTAGGGCGCTTACTGTTCCTCCTGGAAAATCCTGGGAATTAATTAAGGAATGGTACAATAAATAATGCACTGCACCAGCAGGTCTCATCGACAAAATAGAAACTGATATTTATTGATGGGATACCTGCCGATTTCTTTGAAGGTACGTTCCTATTGTTTTTTGATGAATGCCAAGTTCTCGGGCAATTTTTCTATTTGAGAATCCTTTCGATTTCAGTTCAAGTAAACTTTTAACCTGATCCTGGTCAATCCGAGGTCTACCTCCGACCCTTCCCTGAATTCTTGCCTTATCTAACCCGAGTTTTACTCGTTCTGACAGCCGAATCCTCTCCTGTTTGGCTAATGTCGCCAGAATCGAGATGATCACATCTTTGAAAATACCAGAAGAATCGAGATATTGTTCGCTATATGATTTATAAAGAATCCCGTAGTCGTCAAGTTGCTGAAGTAAGAAGATTGTTTTACGAGTGCCTTCTCGTGAAAACCGATCCAGTGACCAGAAAAGCAGCAAATCAAACTTTCGTTTTGATGCATCAGTAAATAATTGATTGAAGGCAGGACGATTTGATGAACTTCCACTTTCTTGGTCGGAATACACATTATATATATCATGGCCCATTTTGAGGCAATAATCCCGAAGGACCATCAATTGGTTTTCGACATCCTGACCTTTAGTCTTCGTGGAAACTCTGGCATAAATTGCGACTTTCATAACTTCGATTAGATTGATTGTGATTTAGGTGGTGCAAAAACTAATGATTCTTCGTCAGATAAATGCCGATTCTGTTAAATCACATATTAGATTGATATTCAATCTGTTTAATTTTAGTGATTTTGACAGGTTAAATCGCCACCTGTTTTCAGATTCCTGCGAACTTTTCCATGTCCAGTTCAAATTGAAATCGCATCTTCATCGCCTCGGACATGAACGGTTCGAACTCGGCAATTTTGTGAGGTTTCCCGTTTATGAACTGTCTGACCAATTTTTCAATAAGGCTGTCTCTTGTTTCAGTTGAAGCCATATTGGCGCTGAGCATTTCCTTGATAGTGTTTTCCAATAATTTTTCTCGTTCTACCGTCATTGGCTATTTTTAGGACCAAATGTACGGGCAACTTAAAGAAGAAAAAAATCGAAATGGTTGGGTGAATTTGGAGGTAAACCCGTTTTACAAACTCTTCATTACTATTTATAGATCCATTATGGTTCGTCCTGCCTCATCAATGATTTGCTTTTTATTAGACCCCAATTCAACCAGAGCAAATCCATTGTAAAATGGTTCTATATGTTGATACCGCTGAGAATAGAGTCCTATTCCTCTTTTATCTATGTGAAACCATCCGATGCCATCTTTTGCAGTAGCAAAGTTCTTGTGAAAAACATCTAAATCATGAAATTCTATGTCATTTATGAAATTACCCCTATTGTCAACATGTCTGTAGAACCCGTTTTCCAGTTTCACACATGCAATACCATCTTTAAAATCACCCACATATTTGAAAGTAGTGTCATAGATTTTATTGCCATTAAGGTCAATATGAAAGTATCTGTTATTGAAATCTCTGATCGAACAATAATCTTCTTGGAAGTTACCAGTCCAGGCATATGATATTAAATATGCTCTGGTTCCCTTTTCAGTTATATGAAACCAGTTGTCATCTTTCATTACAGCAGCCCTATTGCAATAGAAGCCAAAGGTTCTGGTATATCTTTCTTTATAAAGGTCATTTCCTGAACTGTCAATGTGATAAGAACCGTGTTCATCTTTAACCGCAGCAAGTCCAGGTGTATGGAACTTAAGCACTTCGATAAATTGCCGACCAAAACAAGGATCTGCATTAAACAGGAAGTGAGTGTTATTCGCTGATACTTTTATATCTGACCAATTCATATCTTCAAAAGTCTCTTATTTAACAAGGAAAGTTGATGGGAAGTGAGTCCACACGATAGCAAATAGTCAGTGATTCCATTATGCTGCTGAATAATTTCAAGAATGATGTTCATGTATTCTTTCTTTGTGTCAGATTCAGACGCCAAATATTCGTTATAAATGATCGCTTCATCAGCCCCAGAGGCTAAGTGAAGTAGGGTGACAAGAATGCCTGTTCTGTCCTTACCTGCATGACAATGAATTACTATTGACTCATTCTCGTGAATAATTGCTTCGATTGCTTCCAGTATTGATTTCTTGCACTGAAGAGCAAAAAATCGATACGCTTTTTCAATATCAGTTCCATTTTGGTTGGTCGCCTGAAAATCTATTGATTGATTCCATGGGTCAAAGGGAGTATGTACCCAGCGAAAGTATTTCAAACTGGCTTCCGAATATTTGCCTTCAGCAACTTCCCTATCGGCTCTTAAATCAATAATAGTTTGTATTTTCCTTGTCCTAATGAAATCTTCAAAGTGTATGTTGTCCTGCACCGAGGTCATAGAAGCGGATCGGAATACTATGCCGCTCTGAATTTTCGGGTTGTATAGACTGATATCCCTGAAATTCAAAACCCTTTCATTAATTGGAAAGGATGTATTAATAAACTCGCTCATTCTATTCCTATTTCTCTCATTATGATAACGGCTACATTCAGATTATAACATGATGTTTTATTTCGGCTTACGCATGTTACATGTTTTACATAGAGGGTTGGTTTTGTAATTCCTCACGAGGTCTGTATATCCTGGGCTTACTAAAACATCTTTCAATGTGGTAGTTTCAATATTCCCAAAGGCACCCAATGATTTTCTCAAATTGTCAGGAGCACAGCAAGGTGAAACATTCCCTGTCGCTGAAATCCATAGTTCTTTGGTTAAGAAAGGACAAATATATTCCTCGGGTACTTCAATGTCCTCATTTTCTCGCATTGATATGAAGTTCTCAAGGATTACCTTATCACCGTTGGGTTTTCTGAATTTCTCTTGTGCAATATATGCTTCCTGAACGCTTACATTCCATTTGGCAATACTACCCGTGTTCGCTTTCAATGAGAGGTCTTGTGTCTCCTTAAAGTGTGTCCAACATTGATGCCCCTTTACTCTGTCAATCCCCAACGATGCTGCAAGTTTTATTATATCAGCCAGTTCATGTATGTTGTTTTGCAAGAAGGTTAACTGAAAGGAGATTCGGCAATAATATCCAGTCTTAGAAAAGTAATCATCACGATAGGCAACAAGTGTTTTGACTTTTTCCAAAACATTATCGAACTTCAAACCCAACATTATGCTTTCTGCGGTTTCTTTTGTTGAACCATTCCAACTAATCTTAATATCGGTTGTATTCGGAATAATCAACTCCGCCCATTCTTCCATTTTAAGGTTTGGGAATGTACCGTTGGTTGTGAGGTTAATTTTGATTTCGTGTTTCTGTGCGAGTTTGAAAATTCCTTTAATATCATTGTACAGCAAAGGCTCACCCATTGTAGAAGGAATAATTTCTTTCACACCCAGTTTTTCCGCTTGATCAAAGACATTCTGGACTAATTTAAACCTCATCCTTCTGCGTTTCTGACCAGTTTCTTTATACAACTGTTGAACAAAATCGCTATATGGGCTGTGTTCTTCACACATTATACAAGATAAATTGCAATCTTCAGGGTTCGTGTCAAGGGTGATGCGCCAAAGTTTCTTCGTTAATGTGAACTTTTGATAAAGTTTCTCCAACTCTCTACAATGGTCCTGAATGCTTGGAACTCTGCCATCCTCTGAAAACAAGTACCCTCTTTCGCCAAAATGCTTCATCATATCAGGGTTGACAAGAGCAAATTGCATTTGTTTCGATAAGGCTGCAACACAGCGATGCTCATGCAATAACCCATTCACTTTATGATGAACATATTCGCTCATTCCGCCAAAGTCGGCAGTGATGACGGGAATCTTGCAGGATTGCGCTTCGTGAATTACAAGTGGTGAGTTCTCTGCCCAGATTGATGGGACTACAATGCAATCAACTTTTGAAAAAACTTCATTTGCTAAGTTTTGATTGATGTATTCGCCTGAAAATTCAATTTCATTTTTTGATGTTGCCGAAAGTATTTTCAATGCGTTTGTGCTTTGTCCATTTTGCCTACCATAAATTTTCAAGATAGCAGGTTCTTGAATTTGCTTAAACGCTTCAATCAAATGGTTCACTCCTTTCGCAGGTATATGGGTTCCAATGTATCCAAAAGTGAAATGCTCCTTCTCTTTTGATTTTTCGGTCTGGGTTAGATATTCTGTCGGAAAACCATAGTCGAGATAAGTAATTTTGCTTTCTGGAACTTCAAAATCTTCGATATACCGATTACGCAAATAGTGGGACGGAGCAATAAACAGATATACTTTATCAACAATCGCTTTTGTTTCAACCATTCGTTGGTGAATCCAATTACTCCATTTTTCGATATCTTGTTCCTCATTTTCTTCCCTCCCGCTAAAATATACTCTGTAACAGTCTGAAGCACATTTGTGGTCTTGTTGACCAGGACACAATTGAAAGTTTTCTGATTTCCCGATACTCCGAGTTAAGAATTGTCCTCTCGGACACATTAACCAGAAATCGTGCAGAGTATATATTATTGGGATTCTCTGATTGTTGAGTTCATCAACCAACCCAGTCGAAAGATGATTCAGATGTCCGATATGAGCAACATCTGGTTGAATTTCAGAGATGAGAATTGAAAAGTTGTCATCAAGTTCTTTATGTCTATAACCATCCTTACCATGTGGGTTATTGACAAAATAGAAGTCCAGATTCTCATCTTGGTATTGATGTCTTATTTCAAAATCGGGAGCATATGGATTTTCTTCCCGAGTTAATACGGAAATTTTGTGCTGCTTTGAAAGTTCGTTGCAAATGGACTGACTATAAACTTCTGAACCTGCATTATAATATGGTGGGTAGCCATGAATTATTATCAGAATGTGCATAATACTAAGGTAACTCCGAGTTTAGGGCAGTGCTTTATGCATTATTACTTTATCTTTTCAGACGTTGGTAAAACAATATCCATTGGATTCAACTGTCTGTTCATTTTTCTATGTAAGGTTTGACAATGGTGTATGGGAATCATAAACCCGAGAAAAGCGTCTTCAATAGTTTGTTTCTAAAGTCGTTTTACTCATTCCTTTTTCATGACTACTATGTCTGCTGGGGTAATAGCCTGACTTATTTTAAATTTTCAGTGCCATTTATTTCAGGCACAGGATTCGACAAACAAAATTTATCTCTGGTTTAATACTTGTCGGTATCAAAATTTGTGATGATTTTCTGAACGAATATTTTTACTTTTTCTTTAAGTTTTCCATTTCTAATTTCCACCCAAAAATCGGAATTATTTTCAATATCACGATATAAAAACTGATACATAGACCACCATCGTGAAACGCTCCAACTTTCACCAATTACATTTTCAATTTCAGTGTAACGAATTTTCATGTCATCTGGAACTTTTCTCTTCATACCGTAAAGGAATCCGCCAGATTCATACGAAAAACTGATAGAATTGTTTTTCCAATTCTTTGGTATAAAACTTGAGCCATTAACAAGGACATCTAATTCTTTCCCGATCTCGATAAACTGGCTTTCAACCTGTTTCTTTAAAATACCCTTCACAGAAATCATAGATTGACTAATTTTCAATGCTACTTCAAGATTTTGAATGTTTTCCAATGCATACTCTGTCAGTATTTCTTGTTCATCGATAAATTTTTCACCCATATACATTTGTTTTAATTTTTTTTCAAAATCCATTAAAAACGATCTTACTCGATCTGCTTCACAATTAATACTAAAACTATTGATACAATCAATAATAACCTCCTCATAATTAATGATTAAAAGTTTTCGTGAATTTACATAAAACTCTCTTTCATCCTTTGCCAAACTGTATTCTGACAATTCTTTGCCTTTTGGGGATAGGTAAACAAGGCAGTAATTGTCCTTACTAATTTTAGACAGATATGTTAAATAGTCCTTTATTTGATTTGGTTGGTCCTGAGTCCCAATATATATCTTGTTCTCAATACCTAACGCAAATTCATCCTTATTTATCGAAACTACGATGTCGATTTTTCGTCTATCATCTGTGTGTCTCTCTGTTTTTACTTTAATATGTTGCTTTCCTTCATAGGGGTACGGAATCTTAATCTTTTCAAAAAAAATCCTTAAAAACTTATCCCCCTGCTCATGTCTTTCAGTAGGGCTAAGAAAAAATGCTAAGATTTCTGAAATCTTATTTTCATCAATATACCAAAAGTCAAAAGAGTTAAATCTTGGTGCTAAAACTTTACCATAATGCCTTCTTATATCATCAGCAATTTTAAGTTTTGTGTTTACAACTGAAATATATGTTTGTGTTGCATTTGTTATCATGTACATCGTTTTTATCTTGATAGCATCGGCAGTATTGCAAATCTTGTTAAGGAATCAAACCTGAAATACCAACTATAAAAGTATATTTTCTTTATTTACACCCAACATAAGTCATAAAACTAAATTCCACCCTGACAAATATTTTGTTTTTGTTTTGATATCATGTAAATTAGCAATCGGAAACAAAATCAAATGATATGAAAACGATAAAACTTACTGATCAGGAATTAGAGTCAATGATTGAAATGTACACGGCTGAAATGGACGAAGCCAAGTTATACATTTCTAAAATTCAAGATCTTCTAAAGAAACTCGGGGCAAAACCTGCCGCTGAAACCGTTGTTGAAAAGGAGCAAAAGAAAAGGGGTCGTAAACCTTCAGTTAAGCCTATTGAAATTAAGGAGAGGAAGAAGCCTGGAAGAAAACCTAAAGCAGCAGCAGTACCTGAAGTTAAAACTGTTGCAGAGACGGCTATAAAACCAGCAAAAATAGAAAAAGCATTGAAGATCAAGGTTGAAAAGAAGCCTGTTGTCAAACCTAAACCTATAAAGAAAACTACTGTCAAGCCAGAACCTTCAGCCAAATCTGTTCCAGTAGCCGCTAATAAGGCAATTACGAAAGCAGCAAAACCAAAGAAAGAGAAAGTAGCCAAGGTCAAGCCCGCCAAACCTATTAAGAAAGTGGAGAAGGTTGCAGCAACCGTTGAATCTGTGGTATCATCCTTACTCACAACAGCACCCAAGAAGGAAATCACCAAGGTTGTGAAGAAAAAAGCACCCAAGAAAAGGACTAAAGGATTTGTGAGGTTGGCTCCACTTGGCAAACCGTTAGGAAAGAAAGTTATTGATGAACCTGCTCCAATTGAGCCAATCGCTCCTGCTGAGTAGTCATACGTGTTCTAATCTTATAAGTGAAAAAGCCTATCCAAAAACGGGGTAGGCTTTTTTCGTTTCTGACAATCAATTAAATTTTCTCGTTTGTTTTGAGAATTTCTCGTGAGTTATCAATTGATTGTTTTAAAATGCAGATTACAGTTGTTTTCTCTGCTTTTTTTATTATTTTATCGAGCAGAGAGCATTCTTTTTCAGAAAATATCAGAGTTTGTTTGGATGCATTTCTAAAAGAAAAGGAATCATAAACATAATTAAAATAATTTTCATTCCAAGGGACACCTTTATTCGATAGTTCATCGTGTTTAAACATTATTTGCATCTTGACCTCGGCTTCACCAATATTATAGGTAGATTTAAATAGTTCATACACGATTTCTTCTTGTTTTAATTCCATAAATGATATTACATTGGCTGGGTAATTGTAAATCATAGAGTATTTAAATCCAGTTCTCTCGTTAATAATAATAACAAGAGTTCGATAATCATCCGCTATTTTCCAAACATCAATAAAAAACCAATAACGTGTCATGTCAGGAGTATCATGAAAAAAATAGTTGGCATATTTTATATCTTTAACCACTCCTCCATATAATCTTTTATATCGTTCTTTTGGTGTCTCATGAAAAATGCCAATAATTTGCGATAATTCTTTCTTTTCAAGATGTTTTCTAATGGCAGCCCAAATTTGTTTTTGTGCTAATTCATCATCCTGGTCAGTAAAAGAATCTGAACAAACATAGCCAATTAAATGATTTTGTTCGTTAAAAGTCAATTCAATCCAGGGATTATTTAAGTTCAAAGAGCGTAAGGCAGTATCTACTTTTTCGATTGTTTCCATGCTATGTCTCCTATTTGTACAATTATGATTGAAGATTGGAATATAAAATTTTTATATTTATTCAAATATTTGTTAATGTTCTTACCTTTTGAATGAACCATTTCATTTGCAATTAATCTTTTCATTCTGATTTCAGAGTAATATCTAAAATCATTTCTCCAGAATTTGCTTATTTTTTTTACATGTAAACTGAGTTCTTCCTTTTTTCTTTCTGATAACTTACTTCCAATATCAGACTGATTGAATATTTTGAGTAAATCATGACGTCCATCAAACGGTTCTGATGAGAAAGCCTTTAGCATACATTCAACAGCAACCCCTGAACAATAAAGAGCAAAAACAATTGAATCCTCGTTTTTTCTTAATTGTTCCATATCTTTTATTCTTGAATGTGCAGCACTATAAGAGTCATTATTTGATATATTTCCCATCCTTTATTCTTTTTACCCTTATAATGTATATTATTTTGTTTACGTTATCTTAAGCCGATAATGACTGTCCTTTCTGTTCCCTTCATTTCAGTTGGTATTAGGTTTTAACGGTTATAAAATTGATTTTAGGACTTTCTTAAAAGTTTCTTTTTCTCGGCTTGATAGTTCCAACTATCTACAAGGAAGTCTGAAATAGTTAAGGCTAAATTCACTGCAAGTTTTGCGTGATGTCTTTTTGTATTGAATTTAGTAGCATGTCGATCACCTGCATTATTACTGAGTCCAGCCAGACCTTTTATGGCAGTATCAATTCCCGAAAGGATTTGAATTACATAATCTGGCAGTGTTGCTTTATCAATTTCAAGTTTCATTATTTTCTTTACATAGGTCCATTGATTCTCAACTGTTCCGTCATTCTTAAATTCCTTTCCCTCATGCCGTTCTATAATTTCAATGAAAATCGCTTCAATAAGTGAGCGAGCATTTGTAATGGCTCCATTATAATCTCCATCAAAGATTTTCCTTTGACATTTTTCAATTTGTTCATTAACAAATTCATGGTTGATTTCATTAGCCGTCTCAGGTTGGATAAGGACACCTTGAGTATCTGTTATCTTATAGAACTCTCCATGCTTTCTTAATTCGAACTTGTCAAACTTCAAAAAATCATTTATTTCCTGGACCGCAGGTTCAATTTCCATTGGTTGTCCATAAAATCTCCTTGGGTCCACGGTTTCCTCAATAATTTGTCTGATAAAGTCGGTGTTGTTTAGTGCTCTTAATTTATCTTCTGTGTATTTCCATCTTGATGGAAATCCTTCTTCGTAAGTGTCATTGAACCCGTATTTGTTGAAGAAGATTACAAGTTCGTAACCCTTGAGGTAAGGTGTATTTGTACTATCCCCACAGACTACTTTAGCGAGATGATTTATTGTGAATTCTGAAATTTTCATTATTGTCCTTTACATAATGTGACTCGGCTCATAATATGAATGCAAAGAAAATAGTATGATACCTTCTTCAAGACCTGTGTGATTTCCATTAGAACATCTTCCGAGCGTTCAAAACCATCTACAATTTCATCATCATCGCTTTTTAACAGCATAATAAGTCGTGCACCAACCTTGTTTTCGCTCTTGTCATCGCCTTTAAAGATTCCTTCTAATTTTTCAAGATCGATTCTTTGCATCGTGTATTTTTCCAAATCGAGTGCAGAATTTTTTGTCACTGGATAACGAAAAAAGGAACTATCTCTGTCATAACTGCTGATAAGAGAAAAAAATTGAGATATTGATTCTTCTTCTTCCCAATCTCCTTCGGGGGCTAATTTCTTCAATTCAGATTTATGCTTTAGAAAAAGTTCATTTAGCCAGTAATTATAGAGTTCGTCAATCCAGTGGCAAGTATAAAGGTCTTTCCATTTGCCACCTGTGAAAATCATAGGTTTTTTCGAATCAAATGGTTCAACATCGTATGGGATTTCTAAGCGTTTGTGGAAAATGATAATCAATGATTTTAAAAACAGTTCAATTGAATGACGATAGAGAAAATTTATTGGCATCTCAACCTGTTGAAAGGTTTGTACACTTGTCTTATTGTCATTTAGGTATTCAGCAGAATGGTAATATGCTTCTCCCGTTATTCCAAATCCAAAGTCAAGATGTGTTTCTATTCCAGTCAGTGCATATTGCATGATGTGGCTAATTATTTACGTTCAATTTATATAGAAAGATGACAAGTCCTAATTGAAATTTAATTCATTATTATGGGACGCTGCGCTTATGGCTATATTATACAAACTATACATCTCCTCGGGTAAAAATTCTTCGTTGTGTTCTACGTAAAAATCCTCTTCGTCTATCTTCAAATGAGAAAGAAAGGCTTCGTCATATTTAACATTAAACTTTGATGGCTCATCGGCAAATACCTTAAAATCTGCGGATCCCCAAGATTGTTTAGTTCTAATTGTCTCGATATTTGTGAAGTACCAGAGAAAACCACCATTACAATAGACTTTTGCTATTTTTTCTGAGTATGAAATTAAGCCAACAACTATTATGTCTCTGTTACTCAGCAAATGGCATTGAGACAAAATTTCATCAATTTTGGTTCTATCAACAAATTCATGTTTAACAACATTTACAACGGAAGGAAGCATTTCTTCAGTTGAAATAAAGTATTCATATGTCTCTTTGTATAATTCTGTTTTTTTGTAATCATTGATATTCTCTAAGCCGATGTACTTTGATATGAAATCAGCCGAATATCCTTCTGTCATAAACTGACCTGTCCTATTGTAAATTTGTTCATCAGAAAGCAAAACTGGGAAAGGGTCGATCGCTAATCTAAAAACAGCGATGGCACCAATACATTGAACCAAATAATTTTCAAAATCGGATAACGATCGTATCATCCATTCCTCTTTATTTTTATTCAAAGGGTGACTCCGTGAAATATAAAATTTATCATACCCTTGTTTGTGAACGTATTTGTTCAATTTTTTCTTTGTACTCTCAATCTCCTTGAAATAAGAAGCCATTTTTGCTTTAATGTCAGCAAATACATTCTTTCTATTTATTAACTCATTAACCATTTGATTATGCATCGGAAATGCTTCTTCATTTTTCCATTTCTTCATTTGAAGTGCACGACTTTCTTCATTATCAACGAAGTATACAACCGTAGTGACAATTTCTAATGATTGCCTTAATGAATAAAATGCACAATCAAAATATCCTTTTTCAAATAAAGCCATGGCATTGATAATTAACTGAATCGCTTCTCGAAAGAAACCATTTGCGAACATGGCATCCACCCTGCCCGTCCAACTCTGATGGACATTCATCAGATCAAGATGATACTGCTCCTTTAGATCCAATTTGACAGGGAGAATGTTTTCTGCCTCACGATTATGAATGAAATCAAAATTCATATTTGGTCTTCAGTTTTTAAAGGTACTTTTCTTTTTAAGCCAACTCATCATTATACTCAACTACTATTAGTGCATTATTTAAAATACTTCCTGAAATCTGTTGCCTCGTGATTAAATATTCGAGGTAAATACGAGAAATTTTTATTATCTTCATGATGCTCATAATGATATATCAAGAACTTTTCTTGTTCGGAGAGTTGGCT